>Ga0066646_10001398_pt1 | contig 11041 bp, 11 predicted proteins | sample CryGeyCG2114_250_3_FD_59511 | JGI IMG/M metagenome (GOLD analysis project Ga0066646, IMG submission 59511) | Groundwater microbial communities from aquifer - Crystal Geyser CG17_big_fil_post_rev_8/21/14_2.50 | ecosystem: Environmental > Aquatic > Deep subsurface > Groundwater | place: USA...
CCGCAATGACAAAAGCAATGGAGATCATCGACCATGGATCAGAAACGCGTCGCCAATGCCCTGCTGCTGCTTCGCTTGGGGGTGTTTATCGTCATGCTCATGTGGACACTGGATAAGTTCGTAAACCCGCAGCACAGCGGGGCAGTGTTTGAGCACTTTTATGGCCTCGGCGGGCTTTCCAGTACGGTGTTCACCATTATCGGCGCCCTTCAGTTGCTGCTGCTGGCAGCTTTTGTCACCGGTTTCATGAAGCGCTATAGCTACGGGCTGGTCATGCTGTTTCACACTGTCTCGACCCTGTCTTCCTGGCAGCAATATCTGGACCCGTTCAACAACCTGCTGTTTTTTGCCGCCTGGCCGATGCTGGCAGCCTGCATCACCCTCTATGTGCTGCGTGATATGGACACCCGCTGGACCCTGGGCGATCGTTGAAGTTTTTGGGTTTTGACCGGCTGGCCATCGCTGCGGAGAGCTGCGGTTTGGGCCTTGCGCGTTGGTGCCAAACCAGGCGCTTTTGCGTGGTTCTTTATGGTGTGCCGGCCGCTCTGGGGTTTACCTCCGGTGCTGCGCTGGGGGCGCCTGCGGAGCAACCCAATGGCGCGCCCTGGACGTTCACCAATGCATCGGTGGCTACCGGGCTTGGCTACACCCATACCTATGATACCTCGGTGTTTACCCCCGAGCGTCACCATATCGCCGGGGGGCTGGCCATTGGTGATCTGAACGATGATGGCTGGGACGACCTGTATGCGGTGACCGGGCACCAGTTCAGCAACGGGGTAAACCTCAACCCGAACAAGTTGTTCCTGGCCACCGGCGATGGGTCCTATATCGAGGCTGCCGCCGCCTGGGGACTGAACAGCCATGACACCCATTCGGCTGGTCCTCTGATCGCCGATTTCAACGGCGACGGCTATAACGACCTGCTGGTTGGAGGCGTCGAGGGGAATCTTCTCGACGGCGGGGTGCAGGCAGTCAGCATCAGACTTTACCTGAACACCGGTGGCTCCGGGTTTGTTGATTTCACCGTCGGGTCGAAGCTGGCAGGGTTGGTGGCTACAACCTGGAATTTTGGCATGGCGGCCGCCGACATCGATGGCGATGGTGATCTCGACCTGTTCATCACCCACTGGCAGAGCAATAACCGAAAATTTCTTTTTCGCAACAACGGATTGGCCGTATTTACCGATATTTCCACCACCCAATTGAGCAACTCGGATATTACCAACCTGTTTACGCCGGCATTCGTCGACATCAACGGTGACGGCCAGCTTGACCTGCTGATCGCCGGTGATTTCCTGAATGAATCCACCATCGGTGGCGGGTCACGCTACTTTTTGAACGACGGAAACGGTTTTTTTATCGATCAGGGACACCCTGTCGCCATCCCGTCTGGCCCGAACCCAAACCCGCTCAATGGGCCCGATGAGAACGGCATGGGAAGTGCGATTGCGGATTATGATAATGATGGCGATCTGGATTGGTTCGTCAGCTCGATCCATGATCCGGATGGGGTCAGTGAAGCCAATTGGGGCGTGACCGGTAATCGCCTGTATCGCAATGATGGCGCTGGCCATTTTACCGACGTTACCAGTGCCGCAGGGGTGCGTGCCGGCTTCTGGGGTTGGGGCTCCTGCTTCGCCGACTTCAACAATGACATGCACCTGGACCTGTTTCACGTCAACGGTTTTCGTTCCGCTCTCAATGGTGAACCGGAGTTCGAAAACGATCCTGCGCGCATGTTCATCAGCAACGGTGATGGCACGTTTACCGAGCAATCGGTGGCCCTGGGGGTTGCCGATACACCCTACGGCCGGGCGGTTCTGTGCTTTGACAATGATCGTGACGGCGACATCGATATCCTGGTCAATAATAACCGCAACACCGCGCGATTTTTCCGCAACGATCTGGCCAATGGTAACCACTTCATCACCATCAAGCTGACCCAGGATCTACCCAACGCAGCCGCCATCGGCGCCACGATTTCGCTGACCTCCGGCGGTATCAGCCAGTTACGCGTGGTGCAGGCGGGCGGAAATTTTTCCTCTTCGCAGCCCAGAGCGCAGCATTTCGGCCTGGGCAGCAATGCCGCAGTGGACAGTATCACCATCACCTGGCCGGATGGCCAGCAGGAAACCCACACCAATCTGGCGGTCGATCAGTACGTTGAATTTGCCCGGGGTTCCGACACCGTGTTCAAGGATGGCTTCGAGTAGAGTTTGAGGCGGCAGCGCACTGTCGGCACGGGATATGCCGACTCAGAAGACGCATCATGGTTGCTGTTACGCTTTATCACCAGCAGGCCCGGGGCGCGGCCTGCATCCCTGATTACTCCGTATAAAACTGCTGGCGGAACTTCAACTCGAACGGCTTGTTCTCATCCGGCACCTTGACCGAGGCCGAGAAACTGTAGGTCTCCAGGTTGTGGATTGGAAGCTCGCCAATGTAATAAACAGCCTCTTCCGGTTCAATGATTTCGCGTATATCTATATCCCGTCGCTGTCCGGTCAGATTGACCGCCTCAACAGTGACGGAGGCATTGATGGGGGTGCCTGAAGCACCCTGGCTGGTATCGATTACCGTGATGGTGACCAGTGCGCGATTGGCAGAGCGTTTGATGCCATAACTCTTGGCAACCTGTGGCTCGATCTGGTCGGAATTGATGGTGTTGTAATGTACGACATAGTGGCCGAATGCATGCGATTGCTGGGCCTGGCCGTTGGTGACTGCCAGTAACAGGCCAAATACCATCAGGACTGAATTAAAACGGTTCATGGTTACTCATTTCCTCCGCGTCACGCATGACGTTTATCAAAGGGCATAGCCCACGGAGCACTCCGCCTACCATCCTAACAGAAGTATGAGAAAACGTATTGCGATTAACGCAAACAGCGGTGATAAATCGATGCCGGCGATGGGTGGAATGACACGGCGAATGGGCTTCAGGACAGGCTCGGTCAACTGAAAGATCAGTGGCATGAATGGGTGTCGCGACCCCGGGCCGACCCAGCTCAGAATGACCGCAATGATGATCAGAAAAAAGTAGGTCATCAGTAGCGTCATGATCAGCTTGATGATGCTGAAGCCGATCATGCTGCCCCAGCCCATCGGGTTCGAACCGATCTGGCTGATGAGCCAGATACCACAGAATTCCAGCGCCAACATCAATACCACGGCGGCTGTGTCCAGGCGACCGATGGCCGGGATGATGCGGCGCAGAGGCACCAGGGTGGGGTTGGTCAGCTTGATGAGAAATTGTGACAGCGGGTTGTAGAAGTCGGCGCGGGTCCACTGCAACAGCAGACGCAACAACACGGCGGCAACATACAGATCGATCAGCGTACCGATCAGGTAGGAAAAAGCGGGGGCGCCCGAAGGGTTCAATCCATCAGTTCCTCAGTTGGTCGATTCGCCGGACAGTTCGCTGCCACGCTGGTGCGCGGCTGCGGCTGCCCGGTATACGAGTTCAGCAAAGTGATCCGAGGCCAGTGATGCCAGTGCCGCCTGGGTGGTGCCACCCGGTGAAGTGACCCGCTGTCGAAGTTCGGAGACACTTTCGGCGGAATTTTTGAGCATGGCGCCGGCGCCTGCACAGGTTCTGATGGCCAGCTCGTTGGCCACTTCGGTGGGTAATCCCAGGCGGGCACCGGCGTCAGCCAGGGCTTCGGTCAGCGCAAAGAAGTACGCAGGGCCACTGCCGGAGATGGCGGTTACCGCGTTCATCATCGACTCATCGGGGATCCACACGATCTCCCCGGCTACGCGCAACACCCGCTCGGCTTGCCGGCGATGGTGGTCCCGGCACTGTGTATTGGCGCATAACCCGGTAATGCCTTCGCCGATCAGGGCCGGCGTATTGGGCATGCAACGAATGATGGCCTGCGCCGGGCCGAGGCTGGCGGCAATGCGCTGCATGGTGGTGCCGGCAGCGATGGAAAGAACCAGTTGCTGCGGTTGCAGCAAACCGGACAGATCCTGCAGAACGATGGGCATGACCTGTGGCTTGACGGCCAGTACGACGACATCGGCGCCTGTGACCGCGCTGGGTGCATCCGCACTGACCGTGATACCGAAGTCAGACTGTAATCGCCTGCGGGCGTCCTGGTTTGGATCAGACACCCGGACGGTCACGTCGGTTTGGCCGGAACGTATCAGTCCACTGATCAGGGCGGTGGCCATAGTGCCGCCGCCAATAAATGCAATGAGCATCTGGGTTTCCTTGTGTCCTGTTGCTGCCATTTTTGTGTGTTTGATTGACGACGGACTGGTCACGACTCAGCGACGGGACCCGAACAGATCCGTGCCAACCCTGACCATGGTACTGCCTGCGGCGATCGCCTGTTCAAGATCTTCAGACATGCCCATGGACAAGGTATCCAAAGGCAAGCCCGCGGCCTGAAGCTCACGGTAGATAGCATAGGTTGCGTGGAAGCTGGCGCTGGGGTCATGCCGGGCGTCGGCAGCACGGGGTATTGCCATCAGGCCCCTCAGCCGGAGGCCTGGTAAGGCCAGGGCCAGCCGCGCCAGTGGCTCCACATCCTCTGCCAGGGCGCCCGATTTTTGCGCCTCGCGGTCAATATTGACCTGGATACAGATGTTCAACCTCCCCAGATGAGACGGCCGCTGGCTGGACAATCTTCGCAGTATTTTCTCTCGATCCACGCTTTGGACCCAACTGAAATTCTGCGCGATTGCCGCGGTCTTGTTGGACTGAACCGGCCCGATGAAATGCCATTCCAGCGATAAGTCCGCCAGCTCGATCTGCTTGGCCATGGCTTCCTGCACGGTATTTTCGCCAAAGGCCTGTTGCCCGGCCTGGTAAAGCGCGCGAATGCTGGGCGCTGGATGCCGCTTGCTCACAGCCAGCAGCCGCACCTCTGCAGGGTCCCGTTCAACCTTTTTGCAGGCCGCGGCCATCCGTGCATTTATATTCTCAAGTTTCGCTTTTAAGTCGTTCATCTTGCAGGAAGACTATGCATTGAACTAAGGTATGATGTACTGCTATGGAAATATCGTCCATGCGCGGGTATGGTTTCATGACAACAATGGAATTGTAGCGTGACTGGGTAGTTTCAAGGAGAGAAGATGGATATTGCAGAGCTGCTAGCCTTTTCAGTCAAAAATAACGCCTCGGATCTGCACCTGTCATCGGGCCTGCCGCCAATGATCCGGGTAGACGGCGATATCCGCCGTCTGACCTTGCCGGCTATCGATACGCCCCAGCTCAGCGAGCTGATCTACAGTACCATGAGCGATCAGCAACGGCGCGATTTTGAGGCCAACCTGGAGGTTGACTATTCGTACGCTGTCTCGGGACTGGCCCGGTTCCGGGTTAATTGCTTTCATCATGACCGCGGCGTTGGCGGGGCTTTCCGGACCATCCCCGATGCCGTGTGGAAACTGGAGGATATCGGCGCTCCGCCCGTCTTTCGCGACATCATCGACGTGCCGCGTGGGCTGGTATTGGTGACCGGGCCGACAGGCTCGGGCAAGTCCACCACGCTGGCGGCCATGATCGACCATCTCAACTCCTACGTTGAGGGGCATATCCTGACCATTGAAGACCCGATCGAGTTCCTGCACAAAAGCCGCCGCTGTCTGATCAACCAGAGGGAAATCCATCGTGACACCCATGGCTTCAACCAGGCGCTGCGGGCTGCGTTGCGCGAAGACCCGGACATTGTCCTGGTCGGTGAAATGCGTGATATAGAGACCATTCGGCTGGCACTGACGGCGGCAGAGACGGGGCATCTGGTTTTTTCCACCCTGCATACCAGTTCGGCGCCCAAAACCATTGACCGCATCATCGACGTATTTCCGTCCGGCGAAAAATCCATGGTGCGGTCCATGTTGTCGGAGTCGCTGCGGTCTGTGATCGCCCAGACATTGCTCAAACGCGTCGGTGGCGGGCGGGTGGCGGCCTGGGAAATCATGGTTGCCACACCAGCGATTCGCAACCTGATCCGGGAAGACAAAATTGCCCAGATGTATTCCTCCATCCAGACGGGCCAGAGCGTGGGTATGCAAACCCTCGACCAGGCACTTGAGACGCTGGTCGCGCGCGGCATCATTTCACGGCAGGAAGCCGGCAAGCGGGCAGTCGACCGAAAAATGTTTCAATAGGAGAGGGGTCATGAGTATTGTTGATGGCTGGCTGAAGCAACTACACGAAGAGGTAGGTTCTGATCTTTTCATTTGTGTCGATGCGCCGCCGTGCATCAAGGTGCATGGCAAGATCAGACCGATTTCCACCGATGCACTGCGCCCGGACGAGACCCGCGATATTGCCTTCAGCATGATGAGCGATCATCAGAAGAATGAGTTCATCCAGACCAGCGAGTGCCAGTTCGCCTACGCGCTGGATGCCGAGGTCAGGTTCCGCGTCAGCGCGTTTTTTCAGCAAGGCGTCGTTGGGCTGGTGTGTCGGCGCATAGAAAGTCGCATCCCGACGTTCGAGGAACTGGGCTGCCCGGATGTCATGTCCGAGCTTTCGCTGCAAAAACGCGGCATTATCCTGTTTGTGGGCGCAACCGGTACCGGTAAATCCACGTCGATGGCGGCCATGATCGGTTACCGCAATCAGCGCATGACGGGCCATATCATCACCATCGAGGATCCCATCGAGTACGTGCACCGGCATGGCAAAAGTCTGCTGACGCAACGTGAAGTGGGAATCGATACCGAGTCGTTTGAAGTGGCCCTGAGAAATACGCTGCGCCAGGCACCCGACGTCATCATGATCGGCGAGGTGCGCACCCGTGCGGCCATGGAACACGCCATTACATTTGCCGAAACGGGCCATCTGGTGCTCTGCACGCTGCATGCCAATAATGCCAATCAGGCGTTGGATCGCATCCTGCACTTTTTCCCGGAAGACTATCGCGAGCAGTTGTTACTGGACCTGTCGTTCAATCTGAAAGCAACGATTGCACAGCAGTTGATCCCTTCCATCGATGGATCACGGCGGTGGGCAGCGTTCGAGGTGATGATGGGTACGCCGTTGGTCAAGGACCTCATCCGCAAGGGTGAAATCGACAAACTCAAGAATGTCATGCGCGACTCCGGCCATCATGGCATGATCACGTTCGACCAATGCATGTTTCGCATGTACAAGGAAGGTAAAATTTCTTACGACGAAGCCCTGCGTCATGCCGATTCAGCCAACGAAGTTCGACTGATGATCAAGATGGATGAGGGTGGTGACGCCGATTCGCTGACGCGCGGACTCGCGGGTGTTGAAGTGCTGGGTGGGGACTACTGAGCTGGCCAGTCTGGTGTTGCGCGGGGTGATGCGTTTCCTGCATCAGGCCGGGGCCTGGAAGGTGGATTTATGCGCGTTCTGATCATTGAAGATAATCCGGATATTGCAGCGAACCTGGGTGATTACCTCGAGGACCATGGGCATACCGTTGATTTTGCCGGTGATGGTATTACCGGGCTCCATCTGGCGGTGGTCAACGAGTTCGATGCGATTGTTCTGGACCTGGCGCTGCCCGGGATGGATGGCCTCGATGTCTGCCGTAAATTGCGCGAAGACGCGGGCAAGGACACCCCGGTCTTGATGCTCACTGCGCGCGACCGGCTGCAGGACAAGTTGGCCGGTTTCGAGACCGGCGCGGATGATTACCTGGTCAAACCATTCGAACTGCAGGAGGTCGAAGCGCGCCTCAACGTACTGGCCAGCCGTGGTCGGCGCAGAACCCGCCGCGAATTGAAAGTCGGCGATCTCACCTTCAACCTGGATACGCTCAACGTGGCCCGGTCCGGGCAGGATATCTACCTCAATCCCATTGGGCTCAAATTATTGCAGTGCCTGATGGAAGCTTCACCCAACGTGGTCTCGCGCAACGATCTGGAAATGGAAGTCTGGGGTGAGGAGATGCCCGACAGTGACAGTCTCCGCGTGCACATCCATTCACTGCGTGGCGTGATCGACAAACCCTTTGCCAGCAACATGATTCAGACCCGGCATGGCATTGGTTACAGGCTGATTGATCCGGATGCGATATCGCCAAAGATTTAGAAGCCGGATCGTACTTTCTTTCCTGCTCTTCGGTACCTTGCTGAGCGCGTTATTCGCACTCAGCACACTGTTCCTGCAGAATTATCTCGAAGACCAGTTGATTGGCGCCACCCTCGATCAGGAATTGGAGGATTACGTTACCCAGTTGAAACTCGACCCGACGGTGGTCGAGCCTTTCTATACGCGCATTCAGGGTTATCTGACCCGGCCCGGTGATCCCAACCATACGGTCAATCCTCAGGTTCGCGAACTCCCCGATGGCGTGCACGATGTGACCATGGGTGCGGGTATTTTCAAAGCCGCCGTGCACAAGGATGATGAGCTATGGGCCTTTTTGATTTATGACGTCAGCGATAACCAGCGATTAAAAAAGCAGTTGATCGTTGCCCTGATCGCAGTCGTGCTGTTGTTTTCGATGCTGTCGTTCGCGCTTGGTGCCTGGTCGTCCCGTCGTGTGATGAAGCCGGTGACCGACCTGGCCGCCCGCCTGGATACCCTCAGTGAAGAAGGTCCACCTGAAAAGCTGTCGCAGCATTTTGCCGACGACGAAGTCGGCCAACTGGCTGCGGCGCTGGATAGCTATGCAGACCGGTTGCATCAACTGGTCGAGCGTGATCGCGAATTCAACGCGGACGTCAGTCATGAACTGCGATCACCCCTGACGGTGATTACCGGCGCAACTGAATTACTGTTGGCGCAGACGGACCTCGATTCCAAGGTTCGCACACGGCTACTGCGCATTGCGCGCGCCGCGCGTCAATCCGCCGACATCACCACGGCCTTGTTGCACCTGGTCCGGGCGGAGCGAGGCATAGACCAGGACAGCAGTGCGCAGAATGTTGGACAAATCGTCAGGGATGTCGTGCATCTTTATGAACCACTGGTGGGCAATAAGGATCTGCAACTGACCGTGCATGAAGATGAGCGGGTCAGCGTGATTGCACCCGAAGCAGTGGTCTCGGTGACGATTGGTAACCTGATCGGCAACGCCGTGCGCTATACCGGTAGTGGTGAAGTGCGCATCACCATCGGTAATGGCCGTGCCGTGGTCGAGGACACCGGGCCGGGCATCCCGGCGGCGGAACTGGAACATGTGTTTGAGCGGCACTACCGTGGACGGAATATTTCCGGTAAGGGAGCCGGCCTAGGCCTGGCCATCGTCCGGCGTCTGTGCGAGCTCTATGGTTGGTCGATTCATTTCAGCAATCGCGAAAACGGTGGTTTGCGCGCCGAGCTGCGGTTCTTCAGCCGTTAAACCGCACCATTCAGAAACGATAGTAACTGGGGCATAGCGGCGCGTCCGCAGCAGGTTGTTCATGCATCGTGCGGGTTTTAGCAGGTGGTCCGGGCAGGCCGCGTGGTGGATGGCTGATCGGGGAATGGGCTTATTGCACACGCCTGACCTTGCACTCCGACGCGTGCCCCTCGATGGACAAGCGCCAGGTATTGAACATATGCGGCTTGATAGTGACCACCGGGTTTTCCACCGGTTTGACATAAAATTTGTCTTTATCGTCCTGTTCCCAAATCATGCCGTTTTCCAGCTTGAACAGGGTATTGCCGTCCCAGCCGGTAAAGGTACCCATCACCCTGCTGGTAATGGCTGTACGATCCGACTTGCCGGATTTCTTGACATTAAAGCCGCGTGAGTCAGCCGGGGGGGCATCGTCGGCTGTGCCCGTGCCGGTCGGCGGAGTCGCGGTTTCCAGCGTCGCCAGCGAACGCGCCCGGATCCAGTTGTTCAGCGCAGCGAGTTCTTCCGGGGTCAGTTTATGCAGGCCGGTTGCGGTGAAGTCCTTGCCGGTCATTTGCTCTTCCAGCGAGGAAAAAGCCGGCGCGGCCAGAACCGGACAGGACAGCATTATGAGCAGCACGGCCGCCAGTAGTAACTTTTTCATGCAAAGACCTTCAACGTTGAAACCGCACGAGCCTGACACGATAGGGCATTCAGGCAACTTTGGCGGGATGTGGGGAGTTACAAATCCTGTTGATAGCGAACGTAAGGAATTCGTCCATAGATGGATTCATAGCGGTCAGCGGCCTTGTCGCTGCGATCTGCACTGCTGCGGGTACCGGCACCCAGCACATTACTTGCACCCAGGCTCAAGTTGGCATTCCAGGGCGCCCGCCAGGTGACGTGAACATCGAAGGTCCCAACGCTGTCCAGACTGGCCTGATTCAGGAAGCTGACCGACTCGCGGTAGTAGCCACGAACCCCACTGCTGAAGGAGCCACGGTTCCAGCCAACATCCAGCACGGCCGAATTGAACGGCTCGGTCAGACGCCAATTCATTGGCTCGATGCCATGCTCGTGGAAGCTCGAATAGCCCCCATCGATGACCCGGGTCAGCGCCAGGCCCAGTTGCACTGTGCCCGCCGTGTCGGTGTTGAATCCGACCAGAAAGTTGAGGTCGATTCCACTCATTTCGCTGGCCAGGTAAGGCGCCGACACCGCCCCGCTTACCAGCGAAATGCCCGGCATGGGCGACAGCAGGCGATTATCCAGCAAGGGTGCCGGAGCCAGCCGGTTGATCGTTGTCAGCCCGGGTGTGCCATAGCCCGAACTGGCGGTGAACCAATCCAGTGATGCAGACACGTTGCCAAGACCATACCCCGCGCCAAAACGCAGTGTGCGGCTGTCAAACCCGGTTTCAGTCGCCGGCCTGCTGTCATCGATGAACCGGCATCCGGATGCGGTGTACGAATCAGAGCGTAAGGTCCCACTCATGCACTGGATACTGCCCAGTGGCTGGAATTGCGAAGATCCCACGAGTTGCCCTACCGACCCGCCAAGGCTGAGCCCTCCATAGAGTGGTACTTCGACGATCGCGTCCAACCCCAGGACATTGGCCTCCGCGGTGGATTCAAAATGACTGAGAGTCTGCAGCAGGATTGGCTGCCCCCGCGTGAGTTGCAGCTTGCGCGTATCGCTGCCACCCAGATCAAATGCCAGCGCACCTGGCTGCGGGGCCAGCATCATCGGGGTGCCGGGATGGAGTGCATTGCGATGACTATTCT
>Ga0066646_10001403_pt1 | contig 10989 bp, 3 predicted proteins | sample CryGeyCG2114_250_3_FD_59511 | JGI IMG/M metagenome (GOLD analysis project Ga0066646, IMG submission 59511) | Groundwater microbial communities from aquifer - Crystal Geyser CG17_big_fil_post_rev_8/21/14_2.50 | ecosystem: Environmental > Aquatic > Deep subsurface > Groundwater | place: USA: Utah...
GGAAATGTCAAACTGCGGATGCCTCCCCGGCAGAGCCGGGGGGTCTCCCATTTAGGCTAGGTTCTTCACTCTCATTGTGACTCCTTCATGAGCGCCCGACTCGGCTTCGCACGAGCATCACTCCAATGGCGCACAGGACACCAAGCAACAACCCGCTTGGGCTGTGTGTCGTCCGCGCCAGCGAGCAGCCACACCCCTGCCGCACCGCTAGGGCGTCGGCATCGGCGGTCCCGATGCTGAGCTCGAGCGGGCGCCAGTCGCCGGTGGAGATGAACGGCGCCCAGTAGTAGGGATGCGCCCACTCCTCGCTGTTCATGAGCTCCAGCTTGGCGTTGCGCAACGCCTCGCTCGTCCCCTCGCCGTCCATCAGGCGTCGGTAGAAGGCGATCATCAGCGCTTGGGTTCCCTTGTCGCTGACCGCCCAGAGACTCATGACCTGGCTCTCGGCGCCAGCCAGCGTCAGGGCGCGACGCAGTCCGTAGACGCCCTGCCCTGGCCGCAGCTCGCCGACGCCAGTGTCGCACGCCGAGAGAACGACCAGCTGTGTGCCCTGCAGGTCCAACATGGACAGCTCCCGAGCCGAGGCCACGCCGTCTTCGCCGCCGTCGTGCGACAGGTTGGCGCCCGAGAGCACGACGCCCGAACGCAACAGAGCGTCGACCCTCACGGATTCGCCGGCCGCCGGTTTGCTGTCCATGCCAACCTGGAAACCGGACCGCGACGGCAAGAATCGCCCCTGCTTCGCGCCCTTGGCGTCCAAGAAGAAGCCATGGGTCGCGATGTGCAGGATCGACGGGGAGACCACCGCCTTGAGCGCCTCTTCGCTGGCGTCGGCGCCGGTGAGCAGCCGAACCCCGGGCAACAACGAGGCGATGACCGAGGCCTCCTTGACGGTGCCAGGCAACATCGCCCACGCGTGGCCGCTCATCCCGCGTTCGTTGGTCTGGTTGTCCGCCGAGTCGCCAAAATTCGGGTTCGCCAGGATCATGGGGGCGCTCAACGACGCGACGCGGTGGTCGGTGATGTGGACGAGATCGCGGCCAGAGCCCAGGTAGGAGACCTCGCGAGTCTGCAGCAGATAGCGGCCCGAGCCGTCGACGAGGCTCTCGAAGGGCAACAGATTGAGGACGTCGTCGGGCGAAATGAAGACGTGCTCGCGCTCGCCGAGGTTGGTCTCGAGGGGCTCGATGAGGGCGACGTAGAGCTTGCGGGCGACGACCTTGAACTCCTTCTCGTCACAGGTCTTCACGCAGGTTCGGTACTCCGTGACCAGGGCTTCGACCTTCGACAGCTCGCCCAAATCGACGCCCACCACTTCGCCGCTGCGGGACACAGCGTAGCCTCCGAGGCGGGATTCGCCTTCATACGCAAGCAGCAGCCCCTTCGTCGGCTCGAAGGGAATGTAGCGGGTGTACTCGAGCAACGTCGCGTCCTTCGGGATCCGCTCGACGACCTCGGCGAGGGTCACCATGTGGCTGCTCACCTGCGCCTCTACCTTCGTCCCGAGCTCGCGTTCGATTTCTCCAGCACGGGACTCGAGGGTCGCGATCTCCGACGCTTTTGCCCCCTCAAAGAAGCGCGCGGCGAGCGCCTCGTTGAGCGTGGCGAGCTCGTCGAGCAGGGCGCGTCCGTGGGGGTCGAGGTGCTGCTTCAGGGCCTGGCGCCGCAGCCCGACGGTGTCGAGGACGAGCCCCTTGCGCCGCAAGAGGGTCACCATGGCGGCTTGTGCTGCGGGTTTCGAGGCCTTGCCCTGAATGAGGTGGGCGGAAAGAACGGTGTTGGTCAACGCCTCGAGCTGCTCGAGGTAAGCGGAGAGCTGGTCTTCGCCGCTGAGCCCCGAGTCGAGAATGCGCGACGTGGCCAGCGCTTCGATCTCGAGCGCTCGCGTCTCGAACGCGATCGCCTCGTCCAGGTGTCCCTCTTCGAGGGCGAGCCCAGTGAGGTTGGAGAGGATGGCCGCGAGGTTCGGGTGTTCGTCCCCAAACACCGTCTCGATGAGCGCGCGGGCCTCCTCGTAGTGGGTCCGAGCGCCTTCGAGGTCGCCGAGAAGTTGTTCATACCAGCCGAGGTTTGCGAGGGCGGTCGCCAGCTCGGGGCTTCTCGTGTTGCTGAGCTCCCGAAACACCTCGACCGCTCGCTCTTGTATGGCCAGCGCGTCGTCGAGGTGGCCGAAGACGCGATGGAGAAAGGCGAGGTTGTTGAGCGCCGCGGCGATCCCGGGGAGGTCGTCGGCGGCGAGCTCGAGCTCAAAGGCTCTCTCGGCGTGAAAGATGGCCTTCTCGAAATCTCCCCTGTCGCCGTAAAGGTCCGCGAGGTTGGCGTGCGCGCTCGAGAGCCGCGGGGAGTCCGCGCCAAACTGCGCCGTGAGACGCTCCGTGGCATCGAGCAAGAGGGGTTCGGCGGCGGCGTAGTCGCCTTTGGTGCAGAGGATTTGGGCCAGGGACAACTTGGCCAGGCTGACATCCGGGTGGCCTTCGCCATAGAGCTCGGCGTTGGCCTCGAGGACCCGGCGATAGGAGAGCTCGGCGTTGGGCTGGTCGCCGAGAGTCTCGAAGAGGGCGCCGTAGGCCGACAAGACCGAGATCGCGGTGTTCTTGTCCGGGGAGTCGAGGGACTCCAAGAGCTGTTGAGCGTCATCGAGCAGCATCCGCGCCTCGGTGTACGCCCCACGCTTGATCTCGAGTGTGGCCTGATTGGCCTCGACGCTGGCCTTGATCTGAGTGGCTTGGGCGTCGGTCAGGGTCTCGAGGGTCTTGAGCGCGTCGAAGAAGAGGTCGGAGGCGGCGTCGAGATTTCCCGCACTGGTCTCGAGGTCGGCGAGGTTCCCGGTGACCCTGGCGTAGTCCCTCTCGAAGCCAGGTTCGGCTTTGTAAATTGCCCGAGCCGTTTGGTAATACGCGCGCCCCTCGTCGTAGCGAGCCTGCGTGTTCAGAAGAATCCCCATCCGGTTTAGGGTGTTGGCGTTGTCCGGATGACTCGGGCCGTGCACCGCTTCGGCGAGGGTCAATGCCTGCTGGTACTGGTCGATGGCCTCGTCGTACTTGCCCCGCAAGAACCCAACGATGCCTAGACCCGTGTGCGCCTTCGAGATCTCCATCCGATAGTCCGAACCGGTGGTGACGGAGAGAGTCTCCATCATTGTGAGCGCCGTTTGATAAGCGTTCGCGCCCTGCTCGGTCATCCCGGCGTCGAGGTAGATGGGGCCGAGCCAGTTCAGGCACAGCAGCACCTCTGGCCCGTCCGGGGCGAGCTGCTCGTACATCTCGAGCGCGCGCTGCAGGTAGGTGCGTGCCCTATCGACGTCCAGCACGAGATAGTTGTACATGCCGGCGTACGTGAGATAGCGGGCGTTGTCGGCGCTCTCCACCTGCCAGTCGACGGCGGCGAGCAGGCGTTCGGCGTGCAGGGCGGCCGCGGCATAGTCGCCGCGCCCTTGGTCGCAGAAGGCCACGTATTCGAAGAGCGGAATCAAGGTGTCGTTGGGGTTGGGCGCCGCGCTGTTCTGCAGGGTCTCTATGGCCAACTCGAAGCACTCGGCGGCCTCGCCGAAGTGGCTGGTCGAGTAGGCGTGCAGGGCGCTCTCGTAGAGAAAGTCGTAGCGAGCCTGGAGCGGGTCCGCTTCGGTCTGCGCAAGCCAGGTCAAGATTTCTTCCCGGGTGGCTTCGGCGACCGCGTCGTCGTCGGCCAGGACGGCGCTCTGGACCTTGGTCTTGTAGACGTTGAACAAGAACTCGTGGACGTCTTGGGCATCCTTGGGGTCGGCCCCGTCCGCCACGCGGTAGAGCGCCTCCGAGCGGCGCAGCGTTTGGATGGCCGCGTCGGTGTCGCCGGTGTAGGCTTGGGCCCAACCCAGCGAGGACACGGCATCGGCGAGGACGGCGTCGTCGACCGGCAGCTCGGCCTCAGCCTGTTGGACCAAGGTCTGCGCGACGGCGAGCGCCTCTTCGAGTTGCCCCGCCTCGGCGAGCTCGACGAAGCGTTGGTTGAGGGCATCGAGGGCGGCCCGGTCGGCGTACGCCGGGCTGGAGAAGAGGAGCAGCAGCGTGCAGCTCAGGGCGAGGATTCTTGTGCGCCCCAGACCTCGTCGGTCGGTTTTGGGTGCGCGGGGAGCTCGGTGTCGGGTCGGAGGGAGTTGCGTCATGCCCGTGGCTCACTCGTGGGAAGGGACTGCAGGAGGTGTTGTCGCTGCAAAGATCCGTCAAGTGGTGGGTTTGGGCAAGCAAAAGTGACGTGCGGGAACACAAGCCCACGGCCGATTTTCGCTGCATTTCGATGAGTTGCGGTGCGAAAATCGGCCCTTCGTTCGGCAATGAAGGAGGCTCGGCTCTGAGTCTTGCCGCTAGCGGATGACCACGTCGTCGACGAAGCCCTCACTGAGCCCCGATTGATAGATGTCGAAGGCGGCGAGGGCCAAGGTCCCGGTGCTCCATACCCCATCGACGGTGAGCGGGACGCCGTCATAGAACGTCCGATAGGTGTTCGTATCGAGGTTGATCTCGTAGCGCACCTCGACCCAACGATCGAACACCGTTGGCGTAGTGCTCGCCCCTTCGTTGACCTGTCCAGAGTCAGCAGAGAGGGTCAGGATGGAGCCCAGCTCGTACGCACCATTCGAGGCATAGCTGCTGAGGGCGGCAACTTGCAGAGCGCCCGTGCTGCCCGTGGCGAGGGTGGTCATGGCAGTGATGGTGACCTGTCCTGAGGTCAGCCCAGTGAACGTGTGCAGCACGTCTCCAGAGCCCGTAAACCTCAGCGACTGCGACGGGGAGAGCGACTGCGCCGAGCTGAGGAACGCTTCTGCGCCAGGGCTGTTCGCCCAGGTTGTCCATTCCGTCGGGTTGCTCGCCGCCAGTCCAGAGCCGTCCGCATAGGTGTCAAAGCTCTCGCTGAAGGGGAAAGAGTCGCGCACCCAGAGGAGCTGCCGCAAGGCGAAGCCACCGGTCTGCGAAGTGGCAGGGGGCACGTTGATGGTCGAGTAGGCCCCCCAACCCTGTCCGGCGTGGTTCCCTGTGCCGCCGTGTAGGGCGTTGATCCGTTGGCCCCAACGAGCGCCACCATTCCAGTCGCAGATCGAGCCCCCAGGCAGGAAGCCGAGCCCCAAATAGTCCGATTGGTTGAACCCGTAGTTGGTGTAGGTCGTGCAGTTCCACTGTTGGGCGTCTGCAGGGTTCGTCAGCGTCAAACCCGCGCGGTCGTTGAGGTAGGTCTGCAAGGTGGTCGAGATCTGGAATCCCAGGGACTGGAAGAGCGCCAACGCGCTGCTTTGGTGCGTGCCGAACTTGTACTGTTGGTTCACGGCAAAGTTGTCCGTGTCCGAAGTACGGATGGTGTCGAAGGGGACGGTGTTGAAGGCTGGGTATTTGGCCTTTCCGGGGGTCAAGAAGCTGGTGTCGGTTGGGTTGAGGGTCGCGCTGGTCGTCCAGACCGTGTCGTCGTAGGTGAAGTTGTCGTCGTAGGCCCGCATGATCAGCGTCCAGCCCCCACCGTCGGTGGTCATGTCGCAATAGGCGTCGAAGGCAACCTCACCAGAGAAACCGTCCGGGTCGAGCAGATAGGCGCCATCAGGGGCGTTGGGTAGGTTGGCGAGGATGTGGGCGCAGCTGGGGTAGTACTCACAGGCAGAGCCGTCCCCGTTGAGGTCTGCAGAGGCCGTCGGGCACGTGCAGGTGTAGGCTCCCGGTGTGTTGGCGCACGCGGCGCTCAGGTCGCAAACAGCGGTGCCGTCTGCGCACTCGTTGATGTCGTCGCACATCACGCCGTCCCCGATGTAGCCCGAGTTGCAGGCACAGCTGAAGCTCCCCGTCGTGTTCGTGCAGGTCGCATTTCCTGAAGCGCAGTTGTCGGTGCCCTCGAGGCACTCGTCGATGTCGCCGCACGTCGCGCCATCGCCGCTGTAGCCCGCATTACAGGCGCAGCTGAAGCTGCCCGCGGTGTTCGTGCAGGTGGCCTGAGCCGCACAGTTGTCGATTCCGTCGGCGCATTCGTCGACGTCCGTACAGCTGACGCCATCGCCGCTAAAGCCAATATTACACTCACAAGAGAAGCCGCCGGAAGTGTTGAGGCACCTCGCGTTGGCGGAGCAGTTGGCGGTGCCACTGGCACACTCGTCGATCTCGATGCAGCTGACCCCGTCGCCAGCGTATCCGGACTGGCATGCGCACGCGAAGCTTCCCGGCGTGTTGGTGCAGGTCGCTGCGGCCGCACAGTTGCTCGTGCCGCTCGCACACTCGTCGAGGTCAGCGCAGCTCGTCCCGTCGCCCGAGAAGCCGGCGTCACAAGCGCAAGTAAAACCGCCCGCGTGGTTCGCACAAATGGCGTTGGCGTCGCAGCCCGCGGTGCCCGCCGCACACTCGTCCAGATCGGCGCAGGTCAAGCCGTCGCCATAGTAGCCCGAATCGCACGCGCAGACTTCTTCGTTGCCTACCGCCGCGCAGGTGGCGTCTGCCGCGCAGACACCGGGATTCCCGTCGCAGTTCGCGGCGCTGACACAGCTGAAGCCGTCTCCAACCAGCGGTGCGTTGCAGGTGCAGGTAAATCCGCCCTCGGTGTTGGCGCAGGTCGCGTCGCCGTCGCAACCAGCCGTGTTCGCGCCACACTCGTCGACGTCGACGCAGGTCATCCCGTCGCCCGCAAAGCCCGTTCTGCACTCGCAGGAGAACCCTCCGGCCGCAGGGTCGGCGTTGGTGCACGTCGCGTTGGCGTCACACCCGGCCGTCCCGTCGAGACACTCATCGACGTCGGAGCAAGTCGAGCTGACCGAGTCACATACTGAGCCTTCCTCGCAGTCACTGTTGGCGACACACGCCGCGCCCAGGCCGCACGGCCCGCATTCCGCGCCACCGCAGTCCACTGCCGTCTCGGCGCCGTTCATCACTTGGTCGTCGCAAGAAACCAACACGCAGACCCCACTGTCCAGCTCGCAAACCTCGTTTTCCCCACATTCGGAGTCGGTCGTGCACCCCGAATCCACATCGGTCGAGTCGGTTGGCACGTCGACGAGGACGTCGATGGCAGAGTCGTCGATGGCATCGAGCGTGATGGCGTCGGTCTGATTGCCGGCTGCGTCGTCGCAGCTCACCAGAGTGAAAGCGCTCAGCGCGCCAAAGAACAGAATCGAGAGGAGTTTGATAGGTCTCAAAGTCGGTCCTTTCGGGGCTTCGTCAGAAGCTGTTGCATCCCGCGTCTGTGGACAACCACATGCAGCTCTTCACACGCGTGACGGAATGGCGCTCAGGGTAGCATAGCGCGATGGCAACGCAAGAGCCCATCACGCGCGTGGCGGAATGACGCGTTGCGGTCTGGAATCCCTGTCGGATCGCCGCTGTGATGGCTCCAGGACCTATCTGCGTCACGTTCATTCAGGACAAGATTGGTCCTGTACCCAGCTCGATCGCGCGTAGCGACGCGAGATGGCTCGCTTCGAGGCACCTCTGTTCCGTGTAGCGAGCGATAATTCGGTGGCCGGTCGCAGCGGGGCAAACCGCTGCGGCCGTCCTCATGAACATCAACCGAACATGCTGACCATCAACACCAGAACCAGGATCCCCATCAACCAAAAGTAAATGTCGTTGCTCGTCTTCGGGGACTCCATCACTGACTCCTGATCTTGAACGCGGGAGCAAGAGGCACGCGTGGTCATCCGTTGAGGTTACGCCGGAGCTCTTGTCGGACGGGACGTGGCTTGATCTTCATCAAGGATTGGCGGAAGTCAAGCAATATTATCAGATGTTCACCAAACCAACAGCGTCGAGAAACCACGACGTCGAAAAGCGTCCGAACGCCCGAACCCACGACGTCGGACCGCATCCGACCGCCCGAACCACGACGTCGGACCGCGTCCGTCCGCCCGAACCCACGACGTCGGACCGCATCCGAACGCCCGAACCCACCACGTCGGACCGCGTCCGAACGTCCGAACCCACCACGTCGGACCGCGTCCGTCCGCCCGAACCCACGACGTCGGACCGCGTCCGACCGCCCGAACCCACGACGTCGAACCGCGGTACGCGCGATTTCGTCGCCTCATCGGAGGGGCGACACCGCGCCCAACAGCCGCTAGAGTGACGCCACACCCAACGCGAGGACACCATGCGCCCCGAAACCCAACCGCCCCCCAATCCTCGTCGCCGAAGCCTGTTCGCGCTCTTGGGCCTAGCCCTGCTGCTCGCCGCCCAGAGCACAGCCTGCGACAACCCGAAGTCCAAGAACACAGACACGCTCGAGACGCGGGGCGACTCGACACAAAGTGCGGACGGAGACATTGACGAAGACGGCCTCCGGGCCTGCCAAGCGGTCACTTACGGAGTGGACAATCAACCGCACCCCGATTCCAGCTGTATTGGCAACGTCGGCTGTAGGGACTTCGACCCAAAACACTGTGAATGCACCTGCACCACTTGTTTCGACGAGCTGTGCCTCGCCGTTCTCTGCGACACCGACTACATGGATTGTTGGGATGTCGTTTCCGATGAGGTGAGCCCCCCTCCACCCAACATTCTCTGGGTCGACAACCTCACGGGCTCCGACGCCGCCGCGAGCACTGGCACCGAGCTCGAGCCCCTCGCCTCTATCGGCGAGGCGGTCGCGCGGGCGTCGTCGAGCTGGACCTCGATCCACGTCGTCGCCACCAGCCAAGACTACGATGGCGTCTGTGTCACCACGCCGCGCGTCACCATCGTCGGCGAGTATGGCACCCCTACCGTCAGCGGGCTGGTCGTCTGCGATGGGCGCAACGCGTTGTTCTACTCCCGGGCCGATGACGTCCACTTCGAAAACTTCGAGCTCGACGCCAGCTCGTACGCGGGTCAGAGCGCACGCGCTCTCATCTTCTCTGGCCTGCCCGAGGCGCCGATCCACCGTAACTCGGCGCGCTTCATCGCGGCCGTCGGTCCCGGACAGGGCGCGGCCGGTCGCTCTCTCATCAGCTCGTCGCTCTGCTACGATTGTGCCCTCGAGGACAGCTCGTCGATTGGGGCCGAGGAGCACGGCATCTACTGGACCAACCACCAGGACGGCTCCATCATCCGCCGCAACATTGTCGAAGACGCAGACGGCGCCTGCCTCCAGCTCAACTCCGACCCGGAGACCTACGACGGCGGCGTCGGCATCCAGGACGGCGTCATGTCCAACGCCCTCGTCGAGGACAACATCCTGCGCAACTGCGGCACGAGCAACGGCGGCGCCGCCTTGAATCTCGCCGGCGTGAAGAACAGCGTCTTTCGCAACAACGTCATCTACGGCAGCGCCCTCACCGGCGGCATCGCCAACTGGGACGACGGCTACAGCGACTGGGGCGACGCCGGCAATTTTGCCTTCGGCTGCAGCGGCAACACCTTCGTCCACAACACCGTCGACTGCCGCGGCTGTGACCGCCACGCTTTCTCCATGCGCAACGGCTCCACTGACAACACGTTCGTCAACAACATCGTCATCACCTCGACCCACGACGCCATCGCCATCGACACCGAGTCCAACAGCGGACACTCCATCGACACCAACCTCTATCTCGACGGCACCGACTTCGAGGACACCGCTGGCGACTGGCTCAAGCTCGCGGCCTGGCAGGCCTTGGGCTTCGACACCCATGCGGTCAGCGCTCAATCGGTCGACGCCATCTTCGTCGACGCCGCCAACGGCGACTACCACCTGAAACCCGGCAGCCCCGCCATCGACGCGGGCACGCTCGCTGGAGTCACCCACGACATAGACCAAGACTCCAGACCTCGGGGCAACGGGGCTGACATTGGCGCGGATGAGACGTTTTAGCTCCAAGACGTCCGGGAGAGCTCACCACAGAGAACACAGAGCGCACAGAGAGGAGAGCAATGTCGTCCTTTGTTGCTTCTCAACTGTTGCTTCTCAACGAAATCATGACAAATGCGCTCCGTTCTGCTCCTCTGTGTCCTTACGGCTTTCGGTGCGAGGCCACCATTTCTCCTACGTGCCACTCCCGCCCCCAAGACAATAATCGCAGGAAACCCGCATGTTCACTCGCCGACCCGTCGTTTTCTCACTTCTCCTTAGCGCTCTGCTGCTCAGCGCCTGCGATGACGGCACCACGACCGCCGAGGACACCCACCTCGTCGACGACGCTGAGACCTCCGACACAACCGGGGCCAGCGATACGAACGCTTTGCCGGACAGCGTGTCGCCCGATGGCACCGACGCGACCCCCTTACAAGACACCGATGCCGCCGACGTCGAGACGCCCCCGAACTGCGGGGATGGCGTGTTGAACGCAGGCGAGTTTTGCGACGACGGGAACTTCACTGCTGGCGACGGCTGCGACCTGAAATGTGTCGTCGAGCAGGGCTGGGCCTGCCCCTCGGGAGAGAGCTGTTTTGTGCCTTGCGGCGATGGCATGGTCGGGCCTGGTGAGGCCTGTGACGACCACAACACCGACGCAAACGACGGCTGCAGCGCCACCTGCGACGCCATCGAGGCGGGCTACAACTGTCCCGCCCCTGGTCTGCGTTGCGAACCCTGCGGCGACGGCAACCTTGATGCCCACGAGGCTTGCGACGACGGTAACGCAGTCGGCGGCGACGGCTGCGCTGCGTCGTGTGGTGCCATCGAAGCCAATTACACCTGCCCCAGCCTGGGCGTGCTCTGTGACCTCTGCGGCGACCGCGCGCAGGGCCTCGCCGAGGGCTGTGACGATGGCAATCGCACGGAGGGGGACGGCTGCACAGAAGCCTGCGAGCTCGAGCCGGGCGCCGTCTGTCCCTCGCCTGGCTACGCTTGTGTGGCCGAGCGCTGCGGCGACACCCTCGTCGCCGCCCAAGAGACCTGCGACGACGGCGCGCGGCTCTCTGGTGACGGCTGCTCGTTTGCGTGCCAGGTCGAGGCGGGCTGGGTCTGCCCCAACGACGGCAACCCATGTCGTGCCGCGGTCTGCGGCGACGGCGTCGTCGAGAGCACGGAGACCTGCGACGACGGCGGCACCACTTCCGGCGACGGCTGCGACGCCACATGCAAGCTCGAGCCTGG
>Ga0066646_10001412_pt1 | contig 10967 bp, 11 predicted proteins | sample CryGeyCG2114_250_3_FD_59511 | JGI IMG/M metagenome (GOLD analysis project Ga0066646, IMG submission 59511) | Groundwater microbial communities from aquifer - Crystal Geyser CG17_big_fil_post_rev_8/21/14_2.50 | ecosystem: Environmental > Aquatic > Deep subsurface > Groundwater | place: USA...
CAGAAGAGCTTTATGGCGGTATGTCGACCTTGCAAAAAATGAACTTCATTTGGACGTCGTTTATCGTTGTTAACCTTCTCTTTTTAGGTATTACCATCGCCGTGCCGTTGTTGACCAATGCAATTGTGACAGGTTCTGGCAACATTGCTTCAACCGTACTCCCGTTTGCGGCAGCTGGTGCGGTGGCAGGTAAGCTGGCTTCGGATGGTATGCGCAAGGGGGCAGAGATAGGTGGTAAAGGAATGGCCAACATAGCCAGTAATTCCGGTGCTGGAATGTTGAGAATGGCCGCCAACTCTGATGGGTTGCGTAACGCGTTCCCACGCTTGGATCAAGCTTTCAATAAACTGGATATGCCACGCAAAAAAGCACCTGCGGAATTCAATTTTGATAATGCTGAGCCAGGGTCAGTGGCGGATAAATTTAACCACCTTGAACGATCTCAAGCGATGTTAGATGCGCGATCCACAAGATCACCTTCGGTAGGCTCCAGCTCTGGTGTAGATAAGATGGGTGAAATTGCGACGCCAGCGCCATCTTCTTCCAGTCTCGGGGAGGGTTTATCACTGGCGCCTAAGACCGACGTCGCTCCGAAAACTAAAAACACTCGGCCAAGCGGAGGTTCTGCCAGCGCTCGCAAGCCTACTTCAAAAGTGGTTAATGATGGTGGGTTAGAGTTAACGATTGATGATCCGGTTGATGCTGGACCATCAAGCAGGAATCATACGGCGGCAAGTGGCTATAGCTCCGGTAAATCTCGTGGTAGAGAGTTGGATTTCTCTAAAGTAAGTAGTGAAGAAGATGAGTTACACGATATGGCTCGCCGCGAGCGAGAAAAAACACCTCAAGAGATTGCCGCCAATAGCGCAAAGCGGCGAAAGGGCGTTTTTGCTGATAAAGCAATGAAAAAATCCGGCAAAAGAAAGCCTACTAAATAAGGGTAATTAGATGACCACAGAGATAGAAAGCAAGCCTCTTAATTCGGTTAAAAAACTTGATCCATCGTTGTCCCTTTTTAATAAGATTAAAGTTGTCGGCATTATGGGTTGGGTTGTAGCGTTAATTTTGGCTATCACCAATCTAGCAACGGTAGGGTTCTTTATGACCCGAGAAGTGCCTTGGCTTGCCGTTGATGAGCTTGGTAGGCCTCTTGGAACCGTAGTGATGAACGACGGAGAGCTTCGAGACGACGCGACCGTGCGAGCCGACTTAATTCGTTGGGTTCAAGCTGCTACGTCATATAACAGCGCGACTATTTACGATGATGCGTTAGTGGAGGTAAATCACTTCTGTGAAGAGCTTCGGGATAAAAAATTAGCCGAATGGCGTGAAACTGGCTTCTTATCTATTGTCGAGCAAACTAAATCTGTCTCGAATGTTGTGTTCTATGAGGGTTATCCCGTTCTTATGCGAAATAAGGATCAGTTTGAGGCGGAAATTAAACTGAAGCGAACCATTGGGGTGTCCGGGAAACCAGAAGTGATGGAATTTAAAGTGAAAGGAAAGTTGCTGAAACGCAGCAAGGATAATACGTTGGGAATGGAGATTTGTTCTAATGAAAGCGTTTAAATTACTCTTTTTGACGTGCCTGTCTTCTCTCGCTATCGCATCGCAGCCAGTGAAGATTAAAGATCAGTACTATCAATATCAGCTTGAAGAGAACACAAGCATGGTTCTCTATTTGGCTCCTGATTTAAAAACGCGATTGATTTTCCCGTTCGCATTGGACAATCAGGCTTTAAAACCCGATGTAAAACACTCCATAACACCGCAGGATGTATTTTCGGTGTCATCGGTACAAGGGAATGACGGTCAAAATACGATTGAACTGTGGAATGCGCAAACACCCTCTACCGTCGCATCCCTGATGGATGGCTATGGGTTCTATCCAGAGACCATTGGTATCTATACGTTGAGTGTTGGTGGTTACAATTTATCCATTCGACTAAAGACAACAAATGACTTAAGTAAACACCTTGAGAACATTGTTTTTGACTTGGCGGAAGATGACAGAAGACATCTTATTGATTTAGAAATTAACCGATATAAAGACGATATTGACAAGCAGTATCAGCAAAAACTTGCTGATTTGGACGAGTCAGCGAAAGGATATGGTGCTGAGTATGTTGCTCAGGTGCTCGCGGCTAAGCCGAAAATTAGTCGCATTAAACTTGATATGTTTAGCGCGGAAAAAGACTTCTCTCTTTATATAGACAGCGTTGAAAAATATGACGAAGACTACTTTGCCTTGCGTTTTGAGATAGGGAATTTAACTGGCGATAACCTAGTTGTTGATAATATCGAGCATATTGGCGTTTTTTCGTCTAAGGAAATGCCATTCGAGGGGGCGGATAACTGTAAGGTTCGGATGGAGCGAAAAGAGGTTTTGCGGTGTGTTTTTGTGACGGATGATAGCCAGCTCATGAAAGTTAAGCATGTTAAAACAATCGTATCCACGTCGGTCGGTCGGTTTGAATTTGAGTGGTAAGTATATGAAGCTAGTACTCGCATGTTTTGCACTATTGCTTAGTTATTCCGCCATAGCGGGATCGGTCACTTTGGATGATCTAAAAGCTCTGTCTAATCAGAATAAGAAATCTGATGATGTTTTGGAGTCGCTTCGGAGTGATAACGCATTAGAACAATCAGATAAGACCTTTTTAACCTTCGAGATCGATGGGTATTCTTTCCCAGCCATTGTGCTGCCAAATGGCCGTTTAGCGCCTGCAGTCGTATCTGAAAGCGGGAATACACGCCGAGAAGCCTGTATTGATCGTTTTTATCAATTGCATGATGGTAAATACAATCCAAAAACGGGTGGGGTGGTGTGTGCAATTAGAAAAGCAGACTTGATGATTTCGGAAGAAATAGATCAAACTTCGATTGGTTCAATTGTGGTTGAACCGCCTTCACCGACAGGTAAGGCAGATAAATATGGCAAGCCGCCGAAAGAAACCGTCGAGTCAATGGATCAAGAGTTAGAACCGGTACCAGCACCAGAAAAAGAAACAGTTCCAGAGACGGGAAAGGCCGACAAATATGTCTCAACCAGTAAAGACGCGGATACACCTAAACCTAAGCCAGAAAGCAAACCGAAAGCGACGCCTTCTCACAGCGCTGACGCTGGGTATCGTCCTCCGCTGCGAGATTCGGGCACTTCGACAGTTTTCAGCGAAATCAATACAAGTAGCGTTGACATTGAGTACGGAATCCGAAAAGGAACGTGGGCTATGGTGGAGACGACAAGGCGCGTATCAAGTGCAGATCACGGAGAGATTGAATTAGTGCTACTTGAGCCGATTCGAGGGAAGTATAAAGACATTCCTGCTGGTACCATTTTGTTCGCTTCAAAAGCGTTTAATGCTGGCACTCGCAAGCTCACCGTCCAGGTAACTAATGCATTGCCCATTGATTCTGAAATAGAAATTCGTTTTTCAGCTTATGGTTATGACTTGAATCGTGAAGCTGGGCTATCAGGGCAGATTGTTCGCGATCGGTCTGCAGAGGTAGATTCGGCAGTTGCGCAGGGGGCTATTGCTGCTCTAGGTAGTACTGTTAACAGTATCCCTATGCTTGGCGGGAATCCGGTTACTGATGGTATTGCTGAGGCGACAGACTCGCTTGTTAGTCAGGAGGAAAGATATGTACCTAATGCACCGACAGCGGTAATCGAAGTGCCTAGCCAGAAGTTTTATATCCAAATTGCTAAGTCGTTTTGAACAAAGAGCGCGACTTTGCCAGGTTTTGATTTTCAAGATAGTAAGACTGAACAAGACGTAATGAGAGTATTAAATGATTACAGTAAATGATGTAAGGGCGTTGATGGAGAAAACAGAATTGGCGCAGTCTTCATTTTGCAAGAGACTCAACATACCACCAATTCGGTTCCAAAATGTCATCTTGGTTGATGGGATTAACGACCAGGATGAAATTAAAAGATTTAGGATTCTTCAGAAAAACGTTGAGTTGAAAGAATCGTTTAGTTTTGCTGAGGTCGAAAAATTCCTAGCTGACAACGACATTATGGATCATGAGGCATGTTTAATGTGGGACATTTCCTCGACAGTCTGGTTTAAAATGAAGAATGGTGGCCAAGCACCAATGCCGAATTTTCGGAAGTTGTTCAAGGCCACGCAGCTCCTACTTAATGAGGGCTATGATATTAATCACTATATTGCTAACGCCTAGATTGCTTTATCGAGGCCGTATCGGGCCTCTCCTTCTCCTAGTCCAAAAGCTTCTTGCTCTTTCGAAAGCGTCTTGTTCCCTTGAGCAGACAAGGTGAACAATCGGTCGATAGTGTCATCCAGAGTGTGATTTTTGTGCTGCGCGGTTTTCATTTTCATGTTTTTGCTCCTGGTTGGTCATGTGTTTGCTGATTTTAAAAATCATCAAACTCTGACCCGCTGGCGAAGCGTGGGGGTAGCAAAGAGCAATTGCGTCACCGGAAGCCGCAGCTAAGCGAAGAGAGGCACGATCGAAGTCTGAACGGGTGAGGAGCGGCGAAGCTTTACGGTTGATCTGCGCGGGGGGGCTAAGCCCCTAAGTTCTTTTTATTTGCCTTAAGTGTTTGAAAGTTATTCTTAAAGGTTCTATTATAAAACCTCGTTGGTTGCTTAGTAAGTCTTGTTGCGTAAGATGCTGAACTCTACTTTCCTTTTGGATATTCGTACTTTGAGAGTTCAGTTTGATGCGGAGCAATTAGCTTGGGCCTGTCGTGGCATGCGTATTAACGATAAGTCTAAGGCCATAGCAGAGGGTTACTTCTGTCATGGCAAGCGCAAGGTTGAACTGGCTCAGGAATTCGATGTATCCGCCGCACGTGTATCTTCCTTAATCCATCGAATAGAGCAGAATCTGCAAGAACGTTTAGATAGGTTTGACCGAAAAATAGTCGTCTTATTCCAGCACAAGTAGTTTTTATGTGACTTGTCGCACGGAACGAAAAACCTGTCCGTTGGTGTAGCTGTTTACATTTTGGCCTGTATGGCATTATTCGTAGCCACACAATAAGGAAGGTTGTTATGTTGAGGATTCTAGTTGCCCTCACTGTAAGCGGGATGTCGAGTGCGTTTGCATTTGAGTTTTCAAAGCTTGAAGTGAGCGCTGGTATTCATGGAGCATTGCTGAATTTTGCTCACGATGAATACGCTCCAACCACAGCGTTTGCACTGTCGCCAATTCTTTCGACGTCCTACCGATTCAATCGGAGTCAAAAAGTAATCACTTCTGTTTCTCTCGCTAGTTCTAGTAGTTCAAATGAAGAATTGCGTTTCTATGAGTCGATTTTTCACGTTGATGTGAATCTTGGGTATGAGCATCGAGTGGCTCTTTCTCGGTCGTTCGATTTTTGGCCGACAGTGCAGCTCGTTAGTGGCTATTCAAGCTTTAGCGATCGGTACTATCTGGCGCAAGATGGTTATCTTGATCAAGTAGTAGAAGACGAGAAGGGGGTTTTGTCCACAGGCGTTTTGCTTGGGGGGACTGTTACATTTAGCCCTTTTATTAACAGTCGAATTGATTTCGGTCTAAATGGTTTTTACCGGTTGTCATTCGGTTCAGAGTTGAATACAGCAGCCCTTGGTGTGCTTGTAAATTATTAAAAAGGATGGGTAATTAATGAAGAAGGTTTTTTTAAGTGCACTTGCGTGCGGCTCACTTCTCACTTCGTGTGTAGAACCGCCGCCACCGATTCAAGAGCGTCCGGTCGGCAAAATTAGTTTGGCTAGCTATGACGCTGAGCTAATCAACTCAAAAGTATTTATTTACCAAACGGATGACCAGCTTCAGCCGGTCGGTGATCCTGTATTCGAAGGTATGACCGACGAGTTGGGCCGTAACCCTGAATTCGATGTAACCTTATCGGATGGTTTTTTGCTGTTTAAGGCAGGCGGAGAGGGCTTTTACATTGAAGAAAGTTCCGGTAAAAAAGTTTTCTTGAATCCAGACGATTACCTTTCAAGTATTTGGTACTACAAGGCAGGCGATAACCTTGATGTCACCATTTCTGGCTTTACCTCTATTGGTACCGCGTACGCCCAGTGCTTAGTTAAGCGGTATGGAGATAATGCATCTAATGCAATGCTGGCAATGACTGGCACTGTTTCTGCCATGTATGACATTCCTATTTTCCGAGAGATCCCGAAAAACCCTTCTATTCCTCGTAGCGCAGGGCTTATTAATGACGCTTCAGTTACATATGGACATTGGGCGGCGGGCATTTCTCAGTTGATGTCCGATATTGCAATAGATAATGGATTTGAGCCGCATTCAGATAACTACCGATCTTTTGACTATTACAATTTCGCGGTACGCGATATCGCAGAGGATAAAAACTGTTCGCTAGATGGTGTCATTCAAAAGAACGGCGCTGAGTTGAACTTAGGTGTCGGGTCGTATGTTTTTACAACAGACACATATCGCGTTGATCATGCTCGAGCTACGTTGACTTTCATTAAGTCAGACCGCAACTTAACTGCCGTTACTGCCCAAGACTTCCTATACAACGCAACAGCATTGTCCGATGTTGAAGACGTTCGCCTATTCTCTGGCGTTAGCCCTACACCACTTGATGATGAAGGTCCAGAAATTCAACTTCAATATCCTGAAGGTCAGTACTTTGCTGGCTTGATGGAATACAAGGTTAAAGCTACCGATTACACGGAAGTTAAGAAAATAGAAATGTATATCGATGACATTAAGATCGGTACTGAAATGGGCAATGATGTAACATTCCGAGCAGTGAATACTGCTTCTTATGCAGATGGTGAGTATGAAATCAAAATTATCGCAGAAGATAGCCAATTCCAAAAGACGGAAGTCTTGCACGCTGTAAATTTCCATAACGGATCGCCAATTGTTTCATTGGAAAGCAACCCGCGCTCTGGTGAGTTTGAGTACGAAATGGTTCTCTCTATTGAAAGCCCTATCGGGTTGGCAAGCGTCACCATAAATGGTGCAGATAAGGCGTTTGAGTCGGACGGAAGTGTGACGGCTTCTCTTTATCTCGATCTAGGCGTTAACACAGTTACGGTCGTTGCGATAGACTCTCTCGGCAATGAAACCGTTGAGTTGGTAGAGTTATACGTGGATCGTGTTGCGCCTACCATGAGTGTATTTACTCCAAATGGCTCTTATCTAGTTGATTATTCTGGCAGTGCTAATATTAACCATACCTATGAGTCAGCATTAAAACTTGATGGTAGTGCGAACGATCCTTTTTACTTGGACGACTCAATAGTGGCTCTCGGAGGTATGCTGCCTACAAGTACTAACTTGGCAAATGCTAAATACATTTTCCTGCATTTTTCAGTGACAGATGACTTAGGAGGTCAAGACTTAAAGGTAATTACACCTTCGAATGAGATTACTGTGTCCTATGAGTATTATCACGACGAAGCGATAGTACGAGAGCGGACTGATTTATTGTCATACTCTGGTACTGGTGGAAGTTTTATTTTGCCTATTACTTCAGAGTACTTGGGAGATGATTGGTTTTTATTTGGCGATACAGAGCCACACCGAATTACGGTGTACTTAAAAGATAATGCAGGTAACGAAGGTCAATTTTATTTTGAATTTGAAGGTCGTTACTTCGTAGACCCCTCACCAATAGCTGCCAAGGTTTCAACTTCTAGGTACGCAAGCCGAGGTTTGGCAAATTTTCCGACTACAGGGACAGTTGAAGATTTTTTAACTTACACGTATAAAAATACAAACTCATTTCCGGTGACCCTTGGGGTAAAGGAACTAGGGAAAACCATCGTCGACCATGAATTTTATAATGGGGTGAAAGAAAATCAGATTGTTAAGACAACTACTTCACGCGTTGAGGCTAAATGCAAAGCGCATGGTGACATTGCAGAGGGCGCTTGGAAGGTAGCATCTGAAATTTATTACTACAGTTTTGTTTGGCATGGTACTGGTCCTTTGCCGTCAAAGCTTAATCCCCCTGCTATTGACTCGACGTCTAGCAGTTCAATAATCACTCATAACTCCGATTCGTTACCGTTAGGATCATCTACGACCACTAACTATTGGACGGCGAACCCACTTAGCTCTACAGGGCGTTCTTCTCACTATTATTCTGGTTCTGCGGGTCGGTTGACGCCTGTTTACTCTAACGGCTTAATTATGTCTTCTGGGGGTAGTACTTGCCCAATATCACAGACATTTAATTATCTAGGGAATAAACAATATTATGAAGTACTCGTTGACGATGTTCCAAATAACTCCGAAGTCCGACGGATAACGGACATCTCATATTCGCAAGCGATCGGTTATCCGAAGAGTACGGTAACAACCGAATCGGCATCATCGGAGACTATTGAATATTTTGTTTCTGCCATGGTTGAATCAATTCCTCAAGAAACTGCGGATACTTATACAGTCAATCCCGGTGATGTCATTGAATTGACTGTTGCATTGAAGTTTCCAGAAGTTGCATTAAAGGGTGCCGATTGCGCCTGGGATTATGTTTCAAAAAAGTGTGATAAAAATGTGGAACTAACAACTATTATCGACAATGTTTTAACGTTGACACCGGTTTTTGATCTTGGTACTCCAAGTGGTTCTGACTGGGTACATCAAGCACCGGATTTGAGTTCAATGTTAGATTAATTGTTTCAAAAAAGGGCTGTTATTCAGCCCTTTTTGTTAGTTCGACTTGTAAATCTAACGCCTTTGCAATTTTTAATAATAAGCGGACGTTGAAGTTACCCGCATTCATTTGGTTTCTAAATGTTTGCGGGTTAACAGGTGTAGCGTCAGGCTCCAGTAATGAAATTTTCTCCGCAATTTCAGTCCAGGATAAGCCTGACTCTGCCTTGATGTGATTGGCGAGTTTTTTAGCTTCGTCGTTCCAATTAAAGTTGTCCAAGGAATAGAACCTTATAGTGTTATAACTATTTAATTAGTTATTTAGCTATCATAATAGTTGTTTTGTGGGGTTTCAACTTCTATAGTGTGAGTCACTTGCAGTATGACTAATACACCATAGAAGGACTTTAATCATGAATCATAAACCGAAAATGCCCGGCGCGGTATTTTACGTAAAACAACGTAGTCGGATTCAAGCGCGAATCCAGCAGCTCAAGGATGAGATAAGCAACATGCAAATCTACCCAGCCTGGCTTCACACCATACTCGATGCCGCTTTATCACCTTTTTCCAATAGAGTGCGCGCTATGAAAAAGCGTCTCCAATTTCTGTATGCGGAATACCGCCGTCTTGAATTCAAGCTGCGCATGATGTTGCCCGCAGACGTAAGTTTGGGGGTGGCACTATGAGTAAGTTATCAGGCCCATGTAAATTACGAACCGTGCAAATTCCAATCGCCAGTGATGTGCTAACCGAAATGGATAAGGCGATTCAGTTGCAAACGCCAGGCTTGCCAAAGAACACGACAGAAGGCGCGATCAGCGACGCCATCTATCTGTATTTCTCGCAAGAAGTGAACGATTTTTTGCGTGCATATATCAACAACCAATCTCAGTTCTACCCAAAACAAACCAAGGCACCTTTTGCGATAGGGATTTCCAATGAACAATAAATTAATGAGCGATTCAAGCGCAATGCGAGCGATTTTCGCGCCTTCAAATAAACCGCCGAGGCCTTGTCGAATTAGTCCGGTTCAAGCCGAACAAGATCGACGTTGGCGGCGCATGCTGACGCCGAAGAAACACAAAAGAGATCAAATTAAGGCCGAAGGACTTCCTGAACTGTTTTTCAGAATCGCAACTTTTGCTGAGAACCAAGGTATTACTCGCCACTCGGTACCGCGTGGGTGCTGGAACGTCATTATCAACGCGGAATGGACGTTATCTCTCAATCTTCAAGAGACTGAGCAGTTAAACCACAAGGCGATAGAAATACCCCCTTACGCCGCATATATCGAACAAAACGGCACTCCACTGGGCATCATTGGCGCTACGGGTGGGGCTTTAATGGTGGGTGCTGAGATCGAGTTAATGGACGCACTTACTAATGTAATGAGTCTTGAAAGGAAATGAACGAATGCAATTGATGATTGTTGAATCACCCAACAAGTGCAAAAAAATATCTAAGATACTGGGCGCTGGCTGGGTCGTGAAAGCCAGCGTTGGCCATATCCGTGACTTGCCAACGAAGGAATTAGGTGTCGATCCCGAAAACAACTTTCGGCCCGCCTATGTCGTGTCCGAAGGCAAATACAAGGTCGTGAGTGATCTTAAAGCCGCCGCCGCCAGTGCGTCGGTGGTGTGGATTGCGACCGACCCTGACAGGGAAGGTGAGGCGATTGCCTACCATATCCGCACCGTTCTTGGCTTGAAAGATAACTACAAGCGAATCACCTTTTCAGAGATAACCGAAAAAGCGATCAAGAGTGCGATAAATAATCCTCGTAAACTCGATATGCCGATGATTGCCGCCCAGGAAACCCGCCGCATTTTGGACCGGCTTTTTGGCTATATCGCATCACCGGAATTGCAAAAACAAAGCTCTGCCGGAATGTCGGCAGGGCGGGTTCAGTCCCCGACCGTGGGGCTTGTCGTTGACCGCGAACGCGCCATTAGTTCCTTTGTGTCGCGCAATCACTATGGCGCCGAAATAACCCTTGAAAACGGCCTAACACTTAAACTCGATACCAAGCCTTTTCAGGATGAAGACGGCTTAGTGCAAGATTCGTCCGTCATCGATGACGAACTGAATTCATTCACACAGGTCACCATCGTGACCGCTGAAGCCAAAGAAAAACATATCGGACCTAAACCGCCTTTTACGACGTCGGAGCTTCAGCAAGTCGCCTCAACCAAGCTTGGTTTTTCGCCCGATCAAACGATGAAACTCGCGCAAAAACTGTTTGAAGACGGTCGAATCACTTACCACCGCACCGACGATCCGAACTTGTCCGACGATGCGTGGCAAATGATTGCGGATTACCTAGAAGCCGAAGGCATCCCGAAATCCGACAAGCGCCGTAAATGGAA
>Ga0066646_10001414_pt1 | contig 10966 bp, 7 predicted proteins | sample CryGeyCG2114_250_3_FD_59511 | JGI IMG/M metagenome (GOLD analysis project Ga0066646, IMG submission 59511) | Groundwater microbial communities from aquifer - Crystal Geyser CG17_big_fil_post_rev_8/21/14_2.50 | ecosystem: Environmental > Aquatic > Deep subsurface > Groundwater | place: USA: Utah...
TCTGGTGGGATAGGTTCACTCAAATACAAGCAATAACAATTTGATTTTAATTGACTTTATGTAAATTAAAATTCTTGGTTACTGCAAAAGTTACTGCGCCCGCGGGCCGTTAAACTCTACAGCACCAAAACAACTCACTAGCCGATTCGGAATTATAGCCACACCAGCATCACATTTTTTACAAATTCCGATTGCATTACTTGCCTTTAGGCCCCCCGCCAGCCCCTTTATTGCCTTTCAAGCTTGCTTTCATTTCCAAATAACTTTCTTTATTGATAATGGATTCACGATCAGTATTTCCACCCCGCCCTTCTAAGATGAACTCATAAAGGCTCTCTTCTTCGTTTTCATATAGGTGGTCTGCCAACGGAAACAGGAACCTATCCGCTATAGCCTGAGCTAGGGTAGGCGACACATGCTCACAGAGTCTCAAACTGATCTCATGCACCCTTCGCACAAAGGGATCATTCTCCATATTGGAATTCCCTCGAATCATGACGGAAACTTTGTCTTTCTTAATATCTAACTTCAGTCTTGCAATTAATCCGTCCGCATCGGACGAGACTTTTGAGATTATTTCTAGAATGGAGTCATCATCAGACTCAAGTGCCACCCAGAGCTTGAGATTATTGGGGCCGCTCTCAAAAGTTTGAAGTGATCCTGGAAATTTTCTTTCAGCACGCTCTAAAGTTAAATTGTTTGGCAGGCTTTTCATTTTTGAATAAGCAACCCACTTATTCTTTAAGTCATACCCTCCCTCGACCAAATCGCAGATCTTTCCGGGAGATTCGCTTTCAGCCATTTTTATTAACACCGAATACCACACCCCTGTTCTCACAAGATCTAGATAGGTAGTTCTTCTCCCGTCAGGATTTGTAGCTGGGGATTTTTCAATTCTCTTCATTCTTAGCTTTCACAGGTAAACCAAATTGGTATTTAGGTTTCCTTTTTTTGGACTCCCAAGGACGGCAATCTCCCTCTGTCGATTTTATTGGAATTTCCAAGGAGAATGAAATGAGGATATTACGCATCCAAGAAGTAATAGCGAGAGTGGGACTCAGTAGGTCACAAATCTATCTGATGAAGAAAGAGGGGCGATTTCCATCTGGAATGAAGCTTTCTGAACGCTGTCGAGGATGGCTGGAGAGTGAGATTGATGAGTGGATCAAGGCTAAAGCGAGTTCGATTTAGCCGTCTTCATGATTCCCAATACTGCCCCCAATTCAGGGTTCATGATTGATTGGGTATCCGTAATTATTCTATGCAACAACCCAGGAAACATCCATGGCTCCACCATCACATCTATTGATGAGCTTGGTCAGCGAGAATGGAAGATCGTCAAAGGCAAGCTTCTACAAGGCACACATGCCACTTCCATTTCGGTGAAGTCCGTTGGCAAGTCACGACTAAGAATTGATGGTAATCCAACAAAGTGGCTACAAGGGCACAATTTATTTGGGACACCAGACCTTTCGCTCTTGGTCGTATCAGTAATGCGCCTACTCACAGAAGCACTTCAGTTAAATCCAACTCAATCAGATATTGACTCTTGGCGAAGCGGTAATTACGAGTTGTTTCGAATAGACTGCGCTGCGTCATTTGATCTTAATTGCCCAGCAAATGTCTCCGCCTGGATCAATGCGGCTGCGATACAAGCTGTATCTCTCCACGGAAATCCAACTCGACGCGAGAATTCGGTTTACTTTGGTCAGCACTCACGACATTGGACAGCCAAGTTTTATTCCAAAAAACAAGAACTCAGCCTTGCAAAAAAGGGACACGCTCTACCCGAAAATATTCTTAACAGAGATAGTCTGCTGGATTGGTCAAATAACTTGCTTAGAGCAGAAATCACGTTAAGACGTAGAAAGCTAAAGTCACTTGGGATGAGTCTTGGTAGTGCTTGGAATTCAGATTCTCCAAAATTGTTGCTGATACAACATCTCAATGAGATATCTTTCACTGAGACTTTCATTCTGACACCATCAGAATTGAATGCTCTGTCTAGAAAACTGCTGGCCACCTATAAATTATGGGAAAAAGGAGAAATCCTTCAAGACCTTTATGCAAGAACTACGCTTTACAGACATCGACTTGAACTTAAGAAAATCGGCATCGACATTTCCATCCAAAAACCTTCCAAAGAATACGCCGTCCCCTTAAGGACAGCATTTTCAGTTAGCAACCTAGCTACCATTCCCACTTGGGCAACAGGCACATATTTATATGTGCAATAAATTTCTTAGCTCAATAGAATTGAATAAAATGTACGGTAGTAGTACTGTACATTTGTTTCAAAATGAAACTTGCATGGTCGAATTGTCCGACTAGAATTTATGCCAAACATTGAAATGGCGAATGATCAACGCCTTGGCATCAATCTCCGAGTTTTCTTTCAGTAAACGCATCTCCCCAATCTTTGAATTCATTTCCGGCTTTATATTCTTTAAACTCCTCAAGCAAGTCGATTGCTGAAAATGTTTTCGGTAGTTCTATGTCAATCATCTTGCCAAACTGATCTTGAGGTAAACCATTTCCTTTCAGCAGCAGCAGATTGCTTTCTCTCTGCCGCAGCCATTGTTCAAAACCATCAAGCGTGAGTTCATGCATTGTTTTCATATTCATATCCTTCTATCAGCGTAGCCTACTCTATGTGACTGGGGAAATCACCCCTGTATCAATCATTGAAAAAAGATGCTTATTAAGCGTTCTTGGAACCCCTCCTCCTACTATAAGAACTCCTGCTTCCATGTTTCGTTCCATCGCATAACCAGTCAGATTTGCACTGGTGATGAAGCACATACTGTCATCTGCGACGGCAACTTTAGCGTGGGCGCGTCCGCCGAAAAAAACTTCTTCCTTGTCATTCCAGACATAAAGTCTCGCAGACGGAACAAGCGTTCTCATCTTACCAATCGCATCGAAGGTTATGCTGCCGCCGTGCTCCTGAGATAGCTCAAGAAGCATGGAGATGATCACCCCCCGATCATTTGCTGCATTCAGTGCTTTCACGATTGTCGAGACGTCATAGGCCACAAAGCTGGTGATGAACAGAGCCTGCTCCGAAGCGTTGATAACTTGTAGGAGAGCTTGCTCAGTACGGCGAGCCGATACAAAAGGTGTTGTTGGCCCCGTCCAAACGAGTTCTGTCGATTGCTCACAGGAGACTTTGGCAAATACATGACTGGCAGCGAGAAGCATTGATGCAATCTCATCTGCACTGGCCGTCGTGCTGCCCCATGCGTCTATCAGCCTTTCAACCACTGCTGTGGCGGCAGGAGTCCCAACTACATTTGCCAGCGCACTGAAAGCTTTCTCGCTATCGGTTTGACGAATGCGGGCAGCAATAGCCGCTACCTTTTCAGGCGAAACCAATCGGACTACGGCAGTGACAGCATCCAATAGCCTATCCATGTCAGAAGCCCTTAAAAAATGCTGCGTCAGCGCGTTCGAGCGTAGGAATTAGTAATGAGCGATCCAGATACCGATTGCCCCGCTCGCAAGATGTCTCCGCCACTAGAGAGCACGCATGGCAAGCAGCCCCATGCAATGAGCGGTCTTTATCGGGGTCATGTTCCGAGCAGAGAGGATCTGATGAGCAGATCTTCGAACGACTCAGTGCTTGCTCCAGCAGGCGACCAAGGTTTTCTGGCTTCCCGAGGTCGACAAGGCCACCCAGCGTGCCGTCAGAATCTGCTGCTGCGGTGTAGATAAGGATGCCCGCCTGCGGGCTGTCGCCCGACGTATCGGCATAGATGCGCTCACGAATGCTCGCAGCGTTGTATCCGCACTCCAGCGCCAGTTCACGAATCAGCAAATGAGACAGGGTGTGCAGCATTGCATAGCGAATGCCGGGGTAGCCTTCGTTCGGGTCGAGATGACGCGAATTTCGCCATCCCTTATGACCACCACGGAGCATCTGGTCGACCTTCTTCACGCCATCCAAAACCTCCCAAGTGACGAGTGCAGCCTCATCGAACTGGATGAAGATCCCTTCGCCATGAACCTGGTTGGCCGGGACCCAATCGGGTTTGCTGCGCGAAAGGCTGGCCATTTGGGGGCGATCATTCGGGTCGCCAGATTCTTCGGGTGCTTCGACCCGAGTGAAGCCCAGCAAAGCATTCACCTCGCGCAAGCGCTCAAGGAGCAAGACTCGACTGATATGGCCACTAAATCCCAGTGGCGTGCCAACTTTTTTGCTCATGAAGTGCGGGTAGTCTGTGGGTGGGTTGGCCTCTGTCAGCACATCCCACTCGGGCCCTTTGATGTCGGCCTCACCCACAGTTTCCTGTCCGCCGCCTTTGCGGTGTGCCTCAATAGCTGACCAGATCAACAACGCCGGATACTTGTCGATTCCTGAAAGCGCCCCGGTCTTTTTCAAGGTCCTCACCGTCAACGACACCTCGGCTTCGGATTCGAGTTCGTCGAAAAACTCCCAGCCATCCTGGATCAGTTGACTCAGAGGGTCTTTCATCTGCGGAATCGCGAGAGCCGAGAGCGTGATCGGGAACCAGCTATTGGTGGCTCCCAACAGGACTGCACGCGCTTCCTCGTCACATTCGTTGTCGAAATAATCCAGATGTGGGTGACGCCCTCGACAACCCGGCAGATTCTCTTTCCCACTTTTACCAAAGGCCTGCGCCATGCTTCTGGATGCTCCACATGCATCACACTTCACCCACAGGTTTTCTGTTTGTAGCGATGCTCCGCTCTCGAAAAATCGCAGAGTGCCTTTGCATGAACTGTTACCGCCATGGACAAAGTAGTGCCAAGGGAAGTCGTCGAGGTGGCCGTCGCGACAAGCCACCAGAAAACGTGCGGGAACAACATCGGCATCCCTAGCCTTCTGGTTACTTTGCCAACCAGTGCAGCCTTTGTGAACGAAGCGGGTTCGCTCCGGCCTAAAGCGGTTCTCCTTGATCTCGAACAGACCGGCATCAAAGGGTGAGAGCAGGCCGCACTTCACGCAGCGCATCCAGCGCGGAAATGGCCGAACAGGAACGCCGATATTGGCCTCTGCCGACCAAACGTCGACGAGTTCACTTTTCTGGAATGGCGGCATCCGCAGGTTCTCGACCTGCGCACCTAATACCTTCCGAACGGCAGCAAGCAGCCGTGCCTCTTGAATAGGCTGGCAGCGATCTTTTTCCCATCGATCGATTCCTAGCGTCACGACGGACAGACTTGGCAGGTCGATCAGCGCACCGGGCCCATAGGTCCACAGCAACTGGCTGGGGCGCACTTCTCCGACTGGTGTTTTGTTGTTGACAATCATATTCAATCCTCATCCTTCGTTGCGGGACGAGGCTTCCAATCGTGGTCGTCCGTGATATGGCTCGTGTTCATAATCAGACGCACTCCGGGCTCCACTTCCCGCATCGACATCGGTACGGTCCAGTTGTCCCAGGCTTGAAGTCCTGGTGACTTGATCAATGCCACGGTTTGGTCTTTTTCGGGACCGCGCTTCTCATAGGCCAAGATCCGTCCGCCCTTGCTGACCTCTTTCGCCCATTCGTCGGCGCGTTCTTTCAGCTCAGTCTCAGCCAACTGCTTTCGTGAGTTGTCTTCAGCGACATTGCCCGCACGAGTCGCCAATATCTTGATGGCATCCGTCATCTCGACCTGGTTAGACATGCTCAGTTGGCCCGCGCCTTCGTTCGGACTAAAGACATCGTTCTCAAGGCGCATCAAACTCAGCATTGCGCCTGTCAAACCACGGTCCATCGCCCGTGGCGAGAATGGTGTTACCGATTGTGCCTCTACGTGTTTGTAGAACGTGGCGTGGTAGTGCTCGAAAGTTTCGTAGTGAGACAGGTCGCGCGGTCTGGCCCACGTCAGCACCGTGCAGACCAAGCCCGGGAAGGAACGCCCGACACGGCTGGTGGCCTGAATATATTCGGCGGTTCCTTTGGGTTGGCCATTCACGGCCATCAGCCCGAGTCGGTTCACGTCAACACCCACGGACAACATGTTGGTCGCCAGCACCACATCTATGGCGCGGGTGTCACCCTCCTGCCAGCGGGTCACGTACTTGCCAGTTGCAGTGTCGAACTCAGACTTGAACTTGATCTCTAAGTTGTCGAGGTACTTGGGGATGTCCTGGCTCGATACCCGAGACGTCAACTCGCGAATGTTGCTGATGCTGCGTTGTGCCAGTGCGGGCCGCTCCACCATGCTCATCTGTACGCGGTATGAACGCGACTGAACGTCGTCCTCTGCCAAGCGCTTCATCCCACCCAGCTCACGCAGGGAATTGAAGTAGCCGACCATCGTCATGTATGGATCAGCGGGTTCGCCAAAGTGGCCGAACAGTTCCTGTGCTGCCGTTAAGAACGCGGTGTAAACGCGGATTAGCATCGCGGGACGCGAACTGCCGGGTGAGCACACCCCGAGGTAACGTCGTCCCGGTTTGTCTTCGATCGGGCGTTGCACCGAGAAGAAATTGTCTTCCACATCCAGACCGTGCGGCGGAAACACCGAAACACGGCGCATGAAGACGTTATTCACTTGTTCCTTGGCTTTGCGCACTGTCGCCGTGGAGGCAATGATCTTCGGTTTGACCGTTTTGCCATTGAGCGTCCAGCCGCACAGCTCATCCACGGCGGTCTCATACAGGCCCACCATGGTGCCCAGCGGTCCACTGATCAGATGGAACTCATCCTGAATGATCAAGTCAGGCGGACGAATCGGGTTGATGGTCTTGACCTTCGAAGAAGGAAGCCCCTTGCCAGCCTGGTGCTTACCATTGCAATCGGCACCTTGCCAAAGCAGTCCGTGGCGCTCGCATTCCTGGCCCACGCGACCAAACAGTGTGCGCACCTGACCACGCCACGCCATCATGGCGAACTTGTCCACGGTGGCGATCATCATCGTGGGGGGGCGGTGGTAGATCTCTTCGTCGACCACCAGCACAGGAATTCCCGGATGTGGCTGCTTGCTGGACTTGCCCTTAGAAAAGTCACAGCGCCCTTTCTTGTCGCCGCAGTAGACGAATGTACGGCCAGAGCCTTTGTCGACCTCCACATCCCGTCCGGGAGCCACTTCCGAGCCGCACCACGGGCAACTGGTAAGCTGCGCGGGCGATGCCGCTCCGGCGTTGTATTTTCCGGGGTTGCGCACATCCTCAATGGCGCGGTGGCTGTCCTCAGTGGTACCCGGTGTAACCTTGTTGCCAACCCAGAGGCCGATGGTGAAAGGTTCCGTGCCGAGGGATTTATCGCCTCTGTCGAGCGCCTCACGTCGCAACACCTCCATTGCACAAATCAACGCTGTGGCACGCTGGAACTGCTGCAACGTCAGCAAGCGGAGTGTGTAACGCATGATCACGGCCAAACCGCGTGAACTGTCGTATCCGCCAAGATTGCCCTGCATGCGTCGAATGGCCATGGTGAAGGCTGCTACACCCAAATAGGCCTCGGTCTTACCGCCACCGGTGGGGAACCACAGCAGATCGGCGTAGGCCTCGACAGGCTCAACACGATCCGGGTGACTCGGGTCTGCTAGCGACGGGATCGAGAGCAACAGAAACGCCAACTGAAATGGACGCCAGCTGCGGTTTTTCAGTACATCAAATTTGTCGACCGAGACATCATCACCCCGGCGCATGGCGAGCGCGTATTGGCTGCGCACGCGTTGCGTCGCCATCGCTCGGTTGGCAAACCGGAAAGCAGCCAGCGCCTTGTCATTACTATTAAGCGCATCGATACCTTGCTGCAGGCGTGTGTGGATCTCTTGGCAGCGATCCATCGCTTGTTGCGACTGCGTGTCGTAGCCGGTCACATCGGCCCCGACGCGAGCGCGCTGTTCATCAATCCACGCGGCGTAGTCCTTGGTCAGCATGCTCAAAGCGTCGACCAGCGGGTCGAGGTCCAAAGTCGCCAGTCGCTGCATATCGAGCAAGCCACTGTTGACCATTTCGCGCATCGCCGGGCGATCGGATGGATCTAGCCCCGGGGTCTCCGTCACCTGCACCTCGTACTGTGGCATTACTGTAGTGCGCACCTCGGTAGCTAGCGTCACATCGTCTGCGGTTTCGGCATGAACGGCAACTCCATGGCCCGCAGCGAATTCGACGCGATTGCGATAGATCATCTCTAGCGCTTCGCGCTCGGGGTCCATACCGTCTGCGTCCAGCACTGGCCTGCGCCGGAAAATGTCGCGTTTGGCGGCATCCTTTTCTGAACGAACAATCAGCTCGGGTTGGAACACCCACGCTGTATCGCGGTTGGTGTCTGGCTCTTCCTGTGCATTCACTAGGAACAACGTGACCAGCCGATCGCCATTGGCATTCTTGGCACGAATGGAACCCTGCACCCGAACCTCAGGGAACTCACTATCAGGTGCCTGATGCGGAATCACACCTTCGATTAGCGGCAACACGATTGTGCCGCCACAAGGAATACGCTGCCAGACTTTGGCCTTGGTCTGCACTTCCGCCCCAGTTTCCTTATTCTTGCGGGTGCGGAATATCTCGTGCTCGTCACTGCGCTCATATCGGCCCCAGCGCGCTTCGATCTCAATCCGGTCGGCGTCACCATCCACGCAGAAGGTCATGCCAAGGCTGCTTGGCACCAGCGACTGGTTGCTGGCGGCATCGATCTCGTCAGATGAATCCGATTCCGGCTCCACTCGCCCGGTGGCCGTTCCAAACTCTGCACCGGGTTCGTGCCGTCCGGGAGCCTTGGCCTCGGCTGGCTCTTCGGCATCGTCATTGGCCAATGGCCCGTCCAGCCCTTCAATGCCGCCCTGTGCGGCCTCACGCGGGGCTAGTTTGCCAACCAAGTAGCGGTCGCGCACACCCATATCGACAATGCGCTCACGGGGGCCGCCAGCTGGGCCGAGCAGGTCGTCCATCACTGCCAGTTGCAACAGTTCGCGGATATAGGCCTGATCCTCAATGGTCGGTATTTCGGCGATAGTCTTGTGCAATGCCTTGGAGAGCGATTCAAGAAAATCCGTCCATTGAATGCGGCCAACGCTGCCGGAGGATGGTGGGGTGAGTGAGGTAAGACCAATCGAAACTGCCGAATCAACCAACAACATGCGGTCAAAGTAGATCGTGGTGGTTTCAAGGTCGGAGCGAATTCGCAGGACACGTCCGACACGTGTAATCTCGGTCTGAGGATTGACGACTAGAACCCAGTCATCATCTTCGATCGCCTGATACAGCGACTTCTGACCATTCAGCGTCAATGTGTAGTGAGCAAGTCTGGAATCACTGCCGTTGTCGATGGCAATCCAAGCATTAGTTGTTCTGGCCATTTGCGTTCCTCAAATCCTGTCCACGATCTTTTCCAGCTTGTCGAGTTGTTTGCTCTTATCAAGATATTGCGAGTAGGCCTCTTGGGCTCCTCGAATGAGCGTGTCGTAATGCACGATGCGACTACCCGGGGAAATTGCTTCCATTGAGGCTTTCAACCGATCAGGATTCGATGCTTCTTCGTCGACGATTTTTCCGAGGATGAAGACCACCTCGATATTGGGCGTGGCGTCGTTTTGTTTGAGCAAAATTTTTCTTAATTTATCGACATAGGTTTGACCTTGTTCCTGCAGTTCGAGCAACTTCATCTTGCGCTCGACCTTCTTCAATTCGACGATGATATGTTTGCCGGCATTCGTGCGATAGGCGATATCCACCCGACCGAGGCGTTCCTTCTCAGTCATATCCTCAGTCAATATACCTTCCTCGGCAAGCCGTGTTTCCATGACTGCACTGTCCGTAGCTCGCTCCCAAGCGGGGTCCAACAGCCAGAGGTGATTGAACAGATATTTCTGCAATACCCGTTCTTGTGCTTCTTCGTCGACGATGGCTTGAAAGTTTTTGATGGCTTCGAGACGAGACTTGACGATGTCGCGATAGAGTGATGCTTCGAGCGAGTCCCGGTCGGCCAGGATGGTGAGTAGTTTTTCCACACTCTCGACGCTCGTAGCCAACTCATCGGTCGAGCCACGGAGCTTCATCCGTTCGAATGCGAGGATGCCATGCCGGTACATCAGCTTGCGATCCTCTTCGTCATCGACGGGCAGCGCGCTCAATTTAGAGATAAGCGTCTCGGCACTTTTTTTGTAACCGACGGGTAGTGAGTCGAGCCACTCTGCCAGTGCGGGTGAGGTTTCCTTGGCCTTCTCGACTTCGTGTTTCTTCCGCCATTCGCTCCATCGTTTTTCGACTTGTACTAGGCATGATCTCAGAAATGCAATGAGCTGGCCGTATCGTGGATCATCCTCCTGAACGCGTTGGCGATCGCTGGTCGCAATATCAGGTGCATCATCAGCATCGAGAAAATCCGCCTCGATCTGCCCGGTGAGATATTTCGTATAGAGCCTACCGTCGTTGAGCTTGTCGAGGATGTTTTCGTGAAATAATCGTCCGCGAGCGAATACGACGATGCCGTTTAGGTTGCCAGCTTCTTCGCTATCCAATTGTTTTGGAAATCTTGCCGTACCGATCCAGCCACTGACTTTCCAGCCAGCCTCCCAAGCTTCAAGGCGATTGGGTAGAGACTCCTGCTCCAAGAGTTGAGTGGCCGATGACAAATCTGGTTCGTAGTCCTCAAAATTCCAAAGAAACTGAACCATCGGTAGATCACCTCGATCTGCTGATGTGACAGGTTGCCCGTCAATATTGATTTTGAAACCGTGGGATTCCCCGATGACCGAAAAGCGCCGGGCCAGACGTTTGCGCAGTGCGAGCACGCCACGTCCCAAGCGCTGACGCTTGATATCGGAGAGGACTATCTGCGTGCCTTTCGATACAGTTACCTGTGCAGGTGGCAGAGATTCTGGGCTGTAAAAAGGCTCTTTCTTCTGGACTGATTCGTGGATGCCATCGACGGTCATCTTCAGTCCATGAGCCTGTCCATCTTTCGCCGACTGAACATTGATGATGTTCGCAATCGAGAACAGCGACAACTTGCCGAGCCCTTTTCTTCCCATGACGGGTCGGCCCTTGGCGGTCGTCCTGCCG
>Ga0066646_10001415_pt1 | contig 10965 bp, 8 predicted proteins | sample CryGeyCG2114_250_3_FD_59511 | JGI IMG/M metagenome (GOLD analysis project Ga0066646, IMG submission 59511) | Groundwater microbial communities from aquifer - Crystal Geyser CG17_big_fil_post_rev_8/21/14_2.50 | ecosystem: Environmental > Aquatic > Deep subsurface > Groundwater | place: USA: Utah...
AAAAACCAGAATCGGTCCAATCATAATGGTGCTCATATAATGGCTAATACGTTGCCCTATTCCCCTTGATTGTGAAACGTGCCAAGTATAATTAAAAGCAGATTCTATTTTCTGCATCAAAGATATCACATTATAAAATAGAAAGATTAAACTGATAGAACCTAATAACCCCACCTTCATATTTTCTACAAACCCCAAAATAGTGGAGGTGATCTCAACGCTTTTTTCACCTAATGGTGCTAGAGCACCCTGTAACATAGGAGCAACTTGATTATGGACGCCAAAGGCTTTTAAAACGGCAAAGCTGACAGCCAGTAGCGGGATCAGAGAAAGTAAAGTGGTATACACCAAACTCATGGCACGCAGACTTAACTCGCCAGTCACTAAATCTCGCAAAATAGCATATAGAGTACGAAAGCAAGGTATAGACATTCTCCAGATCAGCGCTTTATCTTTAAGTTGATTAGAATTCCAAAAAATATCTTTAAACTGTGCCAACCAGTCTTTCATATAGTTTTCTCTCGCCCTTTGTTAAGATGGCTTCAATTTGAATCACTAAATAAGGTTACTCAGATGAATCACCACGCAAAAAAAATAAGCGCAGCGATATTGCTCAGTTTATGTATTTTTGCCATCTTGATGCAATGGTTTCATGTGGGCATTGCACTGATTTCAGGTATTGCTATCGCACTAACCTTGGGTAATCCCTTTATTCATTTCACCCAAAAGATTGCGGGTCATCTGTTAAAGGCCAGTGTCGTGGGATTAGGGTTTAGCCTAAATTTACCCATTTTATGGCAACAAGCGCAACAAGGGTTTTGGGTGACTTTAAAGAGTATAGCATTTGCCTTTGATTCAGGCTGTGGTACTCTGAATTTTAATCTCGTTATTTTCTTTTGCCATAGCCTTCTTTATCGTTTAACAGATTTCAAAGAGATATTACTCGCTTTTAGAAAGGCCTTTGTTTATAATTTCCCACTCCTGAGGGGAGGCATTAAAAGCCTGAGATGTTCATGATGTTATCCACAAAGATAATCTCTGACAGACCCTTTGAACCTGATCCGGTTGATACCGGCGTAGGGACAGGCTGCTTAACAGCAACTTTTGACATCCTTTTCATCCGTTGCCATTCCTGCCCAATGTCTAGATCCCGGCTCTTATTTTATTTGGAATGAGAACCTTGAATATTCATAAACACCTTTATTTTACCGCCACATTGTTGGCATCTCAGCTGCATTTAGCTTTGGCTGATACAGCCAGTGCAGATGCTTCGGATAATCTCATCATTATCACCTCCGATTATCGCCATGAAACCCAAGATGAACAATCTTCCAGCATCACTGTATTAGATCAGCAGCTTATCGAAGAAGGCGGAGAACAACATTTTGAAGAGTTGATTAACTGGGTACCCAACTTAAACTGGGCTGGCGGCAGCTCACGCCCTCAGTATTTTCAAATTAGAGGTATTGGCGAACGTAGCCAATATTTAGGCGCTCCCAACCCTTCAGTAGGCTTCATTATTGACGATATCGACATGAGTGGCATCGGTGGTGTTGCAACTCTATTTGATGTACAGCAAATTGAAGTGCTCAAAGGCCCACAGGGTGCTCGTTATGGCGCAAATGCCCTAGGTGGATTAATTTATATCAAAACCCTCGATCCGAGTAATGAATTTGAGGGGCACGCGAAAATAACATTGGCTGAAGATAACACTCGAAGTCTTGGTTTAAGTGTCTCTGGACCCGCCTCAGAATCATTAGGTTACAGACTGTCATTGCAACAGCATAATTCAGATGGTTACCGTAAAAATCAGTTTCTTGATCGCAGTGATACCAATGAGAGAGATGAATTAACCGCTAGATTAAAATTGCGCTGGGAAATATCCCATCAGCTTACAGCGGATATCACTTTGATCAACATTGATCTAAATAATGGTTATGATGCATGGGTTCAGGATAATAGCTTAAACACTCAAACAGATGATCCGGGCCGAGATGAACAGCTCACTCATGCCGCAGCGGTAAAATTGAACTGGAGCGCAGCTCAGGCTTTCGATTTAATCAGTATTAGTTCGATTGCCACTTCCGATATACTCAATAGTTTTGATGGTGACTGGGGTAATCCTGTGTTCTGGGGGGAAAATGGCCCCTACGATTTCACCAGTCGCACTGATCGTTATCGCCGCACGGTAAGCCAGGAACTTCGCTTGGTCTCTAAACCCGATCAGAAAATTTTTTCAAACAGCAGTGATTGGTTACTTGGCGTTTACGCGACCAATTTACGTGAAAAAAACACCAATTTAGATATGTTTAACGGTGATGTATTCAACCAGTTGAACTCTGACTATGATGCCACTAACAGCGCTATCTTTGGAGAAATCGATTACCATGTTGATGCAGAAAATACGCTAAAGACCGGATTAAGATTGGAGCATCGCAATGCAGATTATCAAGATTCTCATGGGCAGGATCTCTCTCCTTCCGAAACCATGATAGGCGGTCATATCACCCTTCAACACCAACATCATAACAATATGTTAGGCTATGCCACCCTATCTAAAGGATTTAAAGCTGGCGGTTTTAATATTGACACCAATATACCAGCGGATCGTATAGAGTTTGATGCGGAATCCTTATGGAATTTTGAACTTGGCGTCAAAGCTTTGGCTTTCGATAATCGCTTAAAAATTGCCTCTTCCTTATTTTATATGAAAAGATCCAAACAGCAGGTTGAGACCTCTTTCCAAGATGATCCGACCGATCCATTATCTTTCACCTTTTTAACAGCCAATGCCGCGAAAGGGACTAATTATGGCTTAGAAACTGAATTAGAATTTAAATTCACCGACAATTGGAAGCTTTTTGCCAATACTGGCTTGTTGTTTACTCAGTTTGACTCATTCGTCAGTGCCGAACGCAACCTGAAAGGGCGAGATCAAGCGCATGCCCCAAATTATTCTTATGCGCTAGGTTCCAGTTATCGAGGTGACAATGGATTGTTTTTAAGAGCAGAACTGACTGGGAAAGACCGTTTTTATTATTCCAATAGTCACGATCAACGCTCTAAAAGTTATAACCTGCTCAATGTCAAAATGGGTTATGAGTTTGCCCAATGGTCTATTTATCTATGGGGCAGAAACATTCTGGATAAAGAATATCATGTGCGTGGATTTTTCTTCGCCAATGAGCCACCCGATTGGATAGAAACACTCTACACTCGCCAAGGTGATCCCGCACAATGGGGCCTGACTGCCAACATGAATTTTTAATTTCTAATGGATAACACCTTTATTAACAAATTCTCCCATTCATTGCTTGAAGCTTTTCAAGCCATGAATGGCTGGGAAGTTTTAGCGGTTGTATTCGCTCTTTTATATCTTTGGTTGGCCATGAAGCAAAATATCTGGTGCTGGTTTTGTGGGTTTGCCTCTACAGCGATCTATCTGTTCTTATTTTGGAAAGTCAGCTTACTGTCAGAAAGCTTATTACAGATTTTTTATCTGGTTTTATCTGTATATGGCTGGTTACAATGGGGTGAAGGTAAATACCTTGCCACAGAGCAATCATCCATAACCGTGATCAGCTGGTCGGCAAAACAGCATTTTATCACGATTTTATCGACTCTCATCGCTACCGCTATTTTAGGGTTCCTCATGGATAACTACACCAGTGCTCAATTTCCCTACATAGATGGCGCAACCTCCACGTTTGCTGTAGTCACCACCTACATGGTAACCCGTAAAGTTTTAGAAAATTGGATCTACTGGATAGTCATTGATTCTGTTTCTATTTTCCTCTACTCAAGTAGAGGTTTACACTTAACCGCCTTACTATTTACTGCCTATGTCATCATGTGTTTTTATGGATACAGTGCCTGGAAAGCTTCCCTGGCTGAGGAAAAATCCTTTGCTTAACAATATCCATCTTGAAAAAATATACGGATTAAAATTATGGAATACAGAGCCTATCCTTGAAATCAATTCATTGACTTCGAGCTTGTCTAATGACACTTATTGCATTGTCACCACTGAACATAAATATTTCGCCCGATTTGATAATATCAATGCCCACCTATTCTCTCGTGATAGAAGTGTTGAAGCGCACTTGCAAAAGTTAGCGGCTGAAGTCAACTTAGCACCACAACCCATATTTCGAGATATCCATCAAGGATTTATCATCTCGGAGTACATAGAGGGAGATACCCTTAAGATAGAACAAATGGAACATCCATCCACTCATATCAAATTCAAAAAATTCTTCCAAGATCTTTATGAGTTACCCACTAACAGCTTTGAGGTTTTAGATTTAGAATATCTGGTTGAAAGCTATTTCAACCAACTTCCCCGTAGTCATGCCCTCTATGCCCCAATACGTCAACGTCAGATAAGGTTTGCTCCCCTATTAAAGCAGCTCTCTCAGCCCCAACAAACGAACAAAATATGCCATCTCGATCTCAGTGCTGACAACTTACTCTTCACTAAAAACAGTGATTTAATGGCACTTGATTGGGAGTACGCGGCCCTCTCTCATCCCTATTTGGATTTAGCTATTTTTTATCGCAATTTCAATCTGAACAAGGAAACTTTAATCACCTTGACCAGTCATATTTTCATGATAGATTGGGACATCTTTGCGCTATACCTTGATCTCAGCCAATGGCTAGACGCACTTTGGTTTGCAATAAGGGGAAATTATTGGAAAGATGACTCCAATATTAAATTAGCTAAAGCTTTAATCCAAGCGCTTGACTAAGCGCTTCTATAACAGGTTATTTCAAAAGGTTATTTCTCAGTACTTTCATCACCATCAGCATACTTAATAGCAATGGCTCTAAAAAGCTCGGAGTTTTCTATAAAATGATCCAGCATAATGGGATCGAAATGAGACCCTCTACCCTTTACCATAATCTCTACAGACTCCTCATGAGAAAATGCTGGTTTATAACAACGAACCGAGATTAAAGCATCATACACATCTGCAATGGCCATGAGACGTCCAGAAATGGGAATTTGTTCTCCCACCAAGCCCTTAGGATAACCTGAACCGTCCCATTTTTCATGATGTGAATAGGCAATTTCTTTGGCATACTTTAAAAAATGAGCGCCATTACCCGACAAAGAAAGTTGTGCTTTTTCCATTGCTTCCCCGCCTAATTGGGCGTGAGTTTTCATAATTTCAAACTCTTCCGCCGTTAGTTTTCCGGGTTTCAATAAAATATTATCTGGGATGCCAACTTTTCCAATGTCGTGTAGAGGAGCTGTTTTGAAAATCGCATCGATGGTGCTGTCCTCCGCTAAATAATCCTGATATAAAGGGTGAGGGCGTAACAAGTTAGCCAAGGATTTCACATAATGCTGGGTGCGCAAAATATGCTTTCCCGTTTCTTTATCTCGAGCTTCGGCAAGTGAAGTTAAACTATGGATAATCACTTCTTGAGTTTCGGATATTTCCTTGGTTCTTTCTGCGACGCGTTGTTCTAAAATTTTGTTTTGCTGAGATAACTCATATTTAGCCTGTTGCACTAACAATTGAGAACCCACTCTTGCTCTGACAATGGCCATTGAAATCGGTTTGGTAATATAATCCACAGCGCCACGAGAGAGTCCATCGGCTTCATCACCTTCTTGATCCATTGCCGTGACAAAAATTATGGGAATGTTCTGCCATTCAGGGTTTTTCTTGATGATATCTAAAACCTGAATACCAGATATTCCAGGCATATTTACATCAAGCAACACCAAATTGATATCATCATGCACCTCTAGTTGCCGCAGGGCTTTCTCCCCATTGGTCGCCACTAATAATCGATAGTCTTCTTTTAGTGCTTCTCTCAATAAGCGAATGTTGATCGCTTCATCATCCACGATGAGAATTGTTTTTCTGGTTTCAGTCATATTAGCCTTCGCTATTGGAAATTTTTAACCAGTCTTGGTAGATTTGGTGAGCCTTATCAAATTCATACAGCTCAATGGCCTGCTGAAGTTCATCAAAACCCAGCTGCATTTTCATTTTTAAATCCTCCCCAAACTCAGCAAGAATATCTTCAACGCTAGAATCTCCATCTAATAATAATTGAGCTATTTTTTGTTTGGTCACCTCATCCATCACTTTTTGAACTTCTTGGGGTGGTGTTGATGGCTCTGTTTGGACAAGCAAGAAGTCCTCCAATAAAACTATAGATGACTTTAACGTAACTTCAATATTTTGTACCAAATTGGCTAATTTCTCTGGATCTATACAATGTTCTAAAGCTTGTGCCATGAGACTCACTTCTTTATCACCCATGGCTGCAGAGGCTGATTTTAGAGAATGAGCCCAGCGGGTAAGCTCTTCGAACTTTTCGTTATCCAATAAATTTTGCGCCATGGTGGTTTCAGCGGAATATTTCTTTAAATAGGAAGTCATCAACGATTTAAAGGCCTTAGCGTCACCACCTAAGCGATTCAACGCATTCTTATAATCAAATCGTGCTAGAAATTCTGGAGTCATTTTTGAGCGAGTTAAATTATCCTTGTTTTCAACCAACAGGGATGCTGCGGGAGTCTTTCGCGACAGTCCCAACCATTTTTTCAAAATATCATAAAGCACATTGACGTTTATGGGTTTGGTTAAATAATCATCCATTCCTGCATTAAGGCAAACTTCCCTATCCCCAGTCATGGCATGAGCCGTCATGGCGACAATAGGTGTGTTATCGTATTCTTTGAGTTTTTTAATTTCATGGGTCGCCTCATAGCCATCCATAACAGGCATTTGAATATCCATAAAGATTAACTCATAAGGCTGTCCAATACTGGCCTTTGCCAACTCGACCCCCTCCAATCCATTGGAGGCGATAGTGACCTCCACACCCACTCTTTTTAACAAGCCTTCTGCCACTTGTTGGTTGATTTCATTATCTTCAACTAATAGCACTCGTTTCCCATGAACTTGTTCAATGCTAATGTCTTTACCAACTTTCCTCGACTCCGAATCTAAATCAGGCAATCGGCCCAATTTGGATTGGACACTCATAATAGAGTCAACTAAATCAGAGGGCGTTATCGGCTTATCCACAAAACCATCAAAAGGAACTTCTTCATTATTAGAGACCATTTCTTCCCGAGAAAATGCGCTAATCATGACAATGGCAGGTGTTTGGACAAGGTTTAACTTTCTGATCTCATGAATGGTTTCTAATCCATTGATTCCGGGTAGTTTATAATCCATTAGTATCAAATCAAATGGTTTGATGCTGTCATCTGCGATGATATTAATAGCCTCCTCACCACAGGTCGCCATGGTACAATGGATGCTGAAGCTTTTTAACATTTCGCTCAATATCTTACGTGCATCGTCATTATCTTCAACGGCCAATATTCTCATCCCGTTCAATACATTAAGCTGTTGAGTAGAATTATGTTTCACCCCCAGGTGATACCCAAAGTTTGCTGTAAACCAAAAGGTACTTCCTTCCCCTAATTCACTTTCAATGCCTATTTCACCCCCCATCAACTGAGTTAAACGATGACAAATCACCAACCCTAAACCCGTTCCGCCAAAACGACGAGTGGAGGAAGTATCTGCCTGACTGAAAGGCTTAAATAATTTTAATCGTTGCTCTTCGGACAATCCGATACCTTTATCTATGACACTAAATTTTAAACAGACCTGTTCAGCATCTCGTCTCACCTCTTCGACTTTCACCATCACATTCCCTTCAGAGGTAAATTTGATAGCATTTCCGACCAGGTTGATTAAAATTTGTCCCAAGCGCAGCTGATCGCCCACTAACTGATATTGAATAACAGCAAGACTATCAAACACGAGCTCCAAACCTTTTTGATCGGCTCGCGGACCCGTAATATCCGATACCCGCTCCATTACCGAATCTAAAAAGAAATCCGCTTTTTCCAACTCAAGTTTTTCCGCTTCAATTTTTGAGAAGTCTAAAATGTCATTGATAATATCTAACAATGAATGTGCAGAACGGTCAATTTTAGATAGATAATCAAGCTGCTGCTCATTCAAATCCGTTTGTAGTAATAAATGGCTGAGCCCTGTCACTGCATTCATAGGGGTTCTGATTTCATGACTCATATTCGCCAGAAACTCAGATTTTACTTTACTGGCTTTTTCAGCCGCTTCTCTTGCTTGTTCAGCCTCTTTAAGGGCAACAACCAGTTTGTTTTCAGCTATTTTCCTGTCGGTGATATCGTGTACAATACCTTCCATACCAGCAAACTGTCCTTCGTTATCTGTTCTGGGAATTTCTACAATTTCTAAGACTTTATTGGCACCATCTTTAGAAAGCATGTCGACTTCATAAAAACGATGCTTATCATTGCTTTTATGCATGTCTCGTTCGGCATCAGTACCACTTGCTCTTTCAAATATGGCATTAGAAGTGCCAATCAATTCTTTTGGTGTGAAACCTAAGACTTCTTTTACGGAGGGACTTAAATAACTAAAGGTAGAGTCTTTGCTACATGAAAAGAAGATATATCCCCGCCTTAATCCCTCAACAATGTGACGGAAGCGACGCTCACTACGAGCCAATTGTTGCTGTGCCAGTTTGCGCTCAATCAGTTCTTGCTCAATCTGTTGATTCGCTAAAGTCAGGGCCTGAGTTCTTGCTTCCACAGTATTCTCAAGGTTAGCATTCAGCTTGTTAATTTCCCGATTGGATAACTCCTGCTCTCTATCTCTGATCTCTATTTCGTCCAGCATTTTATTAAACGCCTGAGTGAGCGTGCCATACTCGTCATCACTCATTTTCACTGCACGAATCTTATAATCGTTATTTTGTGCCACATGATCGGCAATTTTCTTCAAGGCAAACACCGGTTTAATCAAGATACCCTGATAAAAAATCGAAAGTAAGAAGGCTATAAGCATCACTAGAATGGCGGTTTGAGCAGAAATGGTGAGTGAGGCTTGTTGTTGTTGTTTCAGCTCTTTGTTATCCCGCCTTAAAAAGACCACCCCTACTTGCTCATTATTCACTTTTACTGGCCGAAACACATCAATATGACTATCGGTGACAACTTCATTAGGCAGATCATCTGGCAAATTAATCTCCCCAACATAGTGCTCGCGGCGGTACTCTCCGAAAGTACGGTAACCTTGATCACCTCTGTCTTTAATTAACACCCTAGCGCTCAGTACATCGAAATCACTACGCAACTTGCTTAAAGTATCATCTGCATCTTGAGTGTTATCGAAAGCAATAGCGGCAGAAACCGAGTCCCCAATTAAATCGGCCTCAACAACTGCTCGATTTAACATAGAGCGAGCAAGCGCGTTTTTAGTATTGATATGCAAAAAAGAGGCTACTAATGATAGGGAAATAAAGCTGATGACCATCGCATAGCCAATCAGTTTACCTCTGATCCCAATTTTAAATTTTTTCATAAAGACCTTTCATCATCTACACTCTTTACCTGTATAAGTCTTTTCTAAGTATTGTCCACAGTTTCAATTTACACAAATTTTGCACAATAAAAATTAAAAAAATTGTCACTATTTTCAAAAACTAGTTGTGCAACTAGTGCTTAATTGCGTAGTATATGAGATAGCGCCTTTTTTCAAAGGCACATAGCCATTCAACGCCAGTTGAATCACGAGGATGCATCCATGAGTAAAGAATTAACTGAAAGACAAGAACAGGTACTCGATTTCATCAAATCAAGAATTAAGCAATTCGGGCTGCCTCCAAGCCATATTGAAATCAGTCAAGCTATTGGTGCAAGTTCAAGTAAAGCCGCTGCGGATCATCTCAAAGCCTTGGCTAAAAAAGGTTTCATTCGATTACATGCAGACACATCTCGGGGTATCCAAGTCCTGCAAAAAGAAAAAAACAAGCTCCCCTTGATTGGCTCAGTTGCCGCTGGTGTTCCCATTGAGGCCATCGAAAATATAGAAAGCTATATGACCATTCCCGATATTATCGCTAAAAAGAAACCCACTTATTTATTAAGAGTGAAAGGGGACAGTATGAAAGATGCTGGCATTTTGGACGGTGATTTAATTGCGATTCAAAAAACGCATCTGGCTAACAAGGGAGAAATTATTGTTGCACGAATTGATGATGATGTTACAGTAAAAACCTTAGGAACATATGAAGGCAAACCAGCCTTATTGCCCGCTAACAGCGATTATGCCCCCATTCCAATTCTCAATCCCCAAGACTTTAGAGTGGAAGGAAAATTTGTGGGGTTGATTAGAGTCCATTAAATCTCGGACAGGCTCCTAGATTCAACTGATGAGTTTAGGTTCAAATAAACTAGCGAGAAGAAAATGAAAAACTTTGCTTTATTATCGGTAATTATCTCGATCCTACTCATCACCAGTTGTTCACCTTCAACACCAGATGCCCCATATCGTGTGTTAAGTAACACACAAGTATCTCAACATCCTCAAGTTATTGAGTTTTTTGCCTATTTTTGCCCTCATTGTAATCATTTGGAAGCGACACTAGAGCCTTGGAAAAATAAACTCCCCTCATCCGTTAAACTTATCAGACTACCTTTAACCCTAGGCAATGCGGGCACCAGAATTTATTCAAGGGCTTACTTTATTGGAGAAGGTTTACATTTACTTGAAAAAAGCCATCAGGCGCTTTTTGATCGTTACCACAAACAAAAGCTCACCTTTCAAAATGAACAACAGCTAAAAGCATTTTTTATCAGCCTAGGCGCGAGTGAAACGGACTATGACATCATTGCCAATGATCCTAAAATTGAACAAAAAATTGATGATGCAGAAACCCTGGCTAAATCCATGGGCATTGCCAGCGTTCCCAGTTTCGTGGTCAATAATCGTTATATGACTGATGCAGGCATAAGTGGCGGAGAAAAAGAGCTGTTTTCAGAGATTAATATACTTTTGAGAAAAAAAGAAACAACTCACTAAGCAGAAACTAACACTGTTAATTTGCAAATCCCACTTTAAGGTTGAAACCTCTTTTAAAAGCCAAAAGTAGACA
>Ga0066646_10001452_pt1 | contig 10835 bp, 7 predicted proteins | sample CryGeyCG2114_250_3_FD_59511 | JGI IMG/M metagenome (GOLD analysis project Ga0066646, IMG submission 59511) | Groundwater microbial communities from aquifer - Crystal Geyser CG17_big_fil_post_rev_8/21/14_2.50 | ecosystem: Environmental > Aquatic > Deep subsurface > Groundwater | place: USA: Utah...
GGGCTATTTGTGGTACATTTATTCCAGGTATTTTTATCGTTGGACTAGGGAGCCTTTGGTGGTGTAGTGATCCATTATCACATAAGTCTTTATCCTTTGCTGACTTTATTCCTAAGTTAAACCCTAACCATTTACCCTCGTTTATTGGGAGTATTTTTGCCCTCGTTGGAATTGAGATGTCAGCCATTCATGCCTCTCCAACTGAAAATCCGAGGAGAGGATATGCCCGGGCCATCTTTTTCTCTGCACTTTTTGTTGTTTTATTTTCTTTACTTGGAGTTTTAAGTATTGCTCTTGTCATTCCTAAATCAGAAATCCTTTTAAATACAGCAGCTCTTCAAGCCTTCGAATATTTTACTCAAATCTACAGTATGGAACTCTTTTTACCATTTATAGCGCTGGTAATGACCATAGGATCTATTGGCTCTATGAGCACATGGATGGTGGGGCCCTGCATGGGCCTTGTGTCAGCAGCAAAAGGAAAGGATCTCCCTTTTTTTTTAAGAAAGATCGATCAGAATGGAAAGCCTAAATCCTTTTTGCTCCTCCAAGCTTTGATTGTGTCTGTGATCTCTTTATTTTTCCTATTCTCTTCCAGTATGAATAGTTTTTTTTGGTTTTGCCTAATCTTATCTACTCAGTTCTATCTGCTTATGTATGTCATCTTATTTGCCTCTGCCATTAAGTTGCGCTACACCCACCCTGAGGTTCATCGCCCATTTAAACTTCCAGGGAAAATGGCTGGGATGTGGATCGTTGCCCTTTTAGGGGGAGGAACCTCTCTTATAGCTATACTTAGTAGTTTTTTTTTGAAATTGTAATCTAATTTATAAGCTTGTATCTTTTTGGCCCAAAATTAAGAGGTATAGTGGCTTCATTAGGTTCGAGTTTCCCAATATCTCAACAAGTACTTGGTTCTGAAATTTTAACAGGCCCTATTGCAAATAGGGCTGTAGATTTTTCCGTGACAGATCCCTCTATGGGAACAATGAAAAAAGTGGCTTTTTTTGCTGTTAAGATGATCTTATTCCCATGGGGTCTTTACGAGCTTTTAAAGTTTACTATGCAGCGCGTTGTTATGATCTTCCTATATCCAGCTCAAAGTCGCATTGTAAAATTATTTCTAAGAGGAGTTTGGGGAACATCAGCTCTAGATAGAGCTCGCCTTAATCAGGTCCAAAGGTTGAGGGGGCTGGGATTTACTGTTAGAGATGTAGTTCTGATGAGAAATGGGGTAAGGTACAATGGGATCACTATTAGTAGACCCAATACCATTGAAAATAGGGCATGGGCGATCCAGGCAACCGGAAACTCTGAGCCAATAGAGCATTCCCTAGAATTATTTGCTAGAGTCTATGGAACAATTAACTTTAATATTCTTTTGATCAATGGTCCTCAAGTAGGGAGAAGTGAGGGGCATGCAAACCCTGATACAATGGCTGATGTACAGGAATTGGGGATTAGATATCTAGAAGAGGCTCTTTCTGCAAATAAGGTGATTTTAGCAGGTAGGTCCCTTGGTGGGGCTGTTATGGGAGGGGCTATCTTAAAGCATGAGTTTAAGCCTGATATTCAATATACAGTTGTTCGCCAAATGAGTTTTGATCGAGCAAGCAATGTGTGTAGCAAAATCATAGGAATGACAATATTTGCAAGACTTAAGAATATTGTAAAAAGACTCGTTGGATGGTGTTGTGAGCTGGATGGGATTGCTCCTTCGAGAAAATTAAGTGAGCTCAATATTAAGGAAGTCATTGTTCAGAGTGCGGTGAGAAGATCAAGTGGAGTAGCCCCTGCAAAAGATGACTTTTCTTTTGACAACGTAATTCCCAAGGAAGCTACTCTTGGATATAGATTAGTTAAAGAGGGGGTCACCACAAATAAAGTGTTTTGCTGCGCCCCTTGGGGTCATGTGGATAATGAAACAATTTATTTACCCCTTCAACTGGAAGAAGTAGCTCCGTAAATGCAGAGGGCTGCAATAGGGGCTGTTTCTGCTCGCAAAATATTTTTGTGAAGGGTCACTCCTATTCCTTTTTTCTCGAGAAGCTGATCTTCCTTTTCTGAAAATCCTCTTTCAGGTCCTGTTATAAAAATAAGGGGCCTTTTTTCAGGGATCTCTTTGTTTTGATTGGTCTTTGTATCACCAAAAAGAAAAGTAGCGTCCATTTCAAAAACATCATCTAGTTTTTTTAATACTTTGATGGGGGGTAAGTCGAGCCTACCACATTGCTTCATAGCTGATATGGCGATGTGTTCAAGTCTCTCTAGTTGGTTTGGAGAAAGGGTGTTTTTTTCAGAGTGCTGGGCAGGGTATAAGTAAAAGCCATCTGCACCGAGTTCTGTCCCCTTTTCAATGATATATTCAAGCTTAGCGGGACGCATAAGGGGGATTGCTAATAGGATATAAGGGGTCCCAATAGGAGAGGTTTCTAGAGATAGGATATGAAGGGACGCAGCATGTTTTGAGATAGATATAACTTTTGCTTTAGCAAGAGATCCTTTTCCATTTACAAGCTCGATCTCCTCACCTTCACGAATCTTCATAACATGCGCTAAGTGGTGAAACTCAGTCCCTGTTAGGTTTAGATTAGAGACTAGCTCTGAATCAGTATAAAATCTATCAGCTGGCATATACTTGTTCCTCGTTTTTCCAAATAGAATTAGGGCGGCAAATCGCCCTTTCAATGGTGTCAGATAGGTTGTGATAGGGTCTAAGATGGGCTTTTGCTAACTCTTGAATGGTTGCAAGATCAAGAACCTCTAGAACACTTAATTTTTCATAGAACTTATGGATAGGGCGGTAATCAGTAAAGTTAAAGACGAGCTTGAACCGATAGTCTTTAATGAGTGTTTCTTCAAGAGATGTATAGTAGATGATTTCATCAGCCTCAACAAGGGGGGAATTTTGATATACTTTAGGGATGAGGAGGAATAAAAAATCTGGCTGGTAGATTTTCTTTAGAGTCTGTAGGGCTGGGAGAAAATTTTCAAACCCTTTTTCAGGTAAAATAATACAAACGCAGTCCTGACGAAATCTTCTGACAAGAGTCCTTATGGTTTGTTGCTTCCATCGATTGTGTTGCCAAAACCATTCTCCTGGGGACTCTTTAATACTTTCTTGGAGTAGGGTGAGTGTCTCATTCATCATTCGGACCACATCCTTTTCGGAAGATTCTTTTAAGTTAGGCCAAATAGGATCTGAATAATGAATTGTGTACCCGTTTGAGGTTCTTTTTGTGGAGGCAAAGATAATAGGGGAGTTGGTTTTATAGGCAAGAAGGGCAGGGGCCGTAAATGTCCAGGCCCGTCTTCCAAAAAAGGGGAAAGAGTAACCGCTCCCTGGCATCCCTTGGTCTCCAACTATGCCAATAAAAGATCCCTTGCGAAGAGCTCGAATGCTTTCCTTTACAGCGCTCCTTGGAGCGATGATTTTCCCTCCATTTTTCTCTCTAATTGAGATGATCCAATCATATAGTCGTTTATTTTTGATTGGCTTTCCAATAGCAATTCCTTTCATTCGAGTCGTTCCGTCTAGAAAAAGGGCTTCCCAGTTCGATTGATGGGCACAAAAAAAGATGATCCCTTGTCCTTTTTCATAAAGCCTGTTTGCCTCTTCAGGATTTTCACATTTAATAGCTGAGGTAAGATTTTTTTTTCGTGAGAACTTCGGATATTCAAGACAGTTAATCGCTAAATTTTGAAAGGACTTTTTTGCGTAAAAGAAAAGCTCCTTTTCTTTTAAGTGTAGATCATCTGCTAGAGCGAGGTTACTTAAGGCCCGTTTCCGAAATTGAGTCATCGTGTAAAATGCGAAAATACCTAACCCTTTTCCTAATAGTCGAAGAACTGGATAGGGGATAAAACTCAATGGATACATCAAAGTTCTGATGAGGTAGTAGATCCATTTTTCTTTATCCACAATGATCCATTATTTTATTGAGTTGATGGGAGAAATCAAGATGCTTTACCGAATTTCGGATAGCAAGGGCGCTTTGGGTTGTTTTTAGATGATTCATGGCAATATTTAGGGAGTGGACGATGGAGTCTAAATTGTATAAATCTTCAATGATAAGACCATTATCTTTAGTGATTACTTCATGTCCCCCATTTGTTTTAGAGGAGACAACAAATAGTCCCATGGCGAGCGCCTCAACAGTAACATTTGCAAAAGGATCATAAAAAGAGGGAATTACAAGGCAGTCAGCTTTTTTGTAGTATTCTCTAACCTTTTCCGTGGGGCCAATAAACCTTACCTTTTCTTCTAGCCCGAGTTTTCTTGCCAGTTTTTGAAAGGCTATAGAGTTTTTGTCTTTCCCAATTACTGTAAGGGTAAAGTCTCTGTTCTGGAGTTTAGAAAGGGCAAGGAGGAGGGGGCTTAACCCTTTTCTAGAAAATCCATTGCCGATGAATAGGAAATGATAGGGGGATGATGGTCTTTGATTGTCTCCAAAATCGAGCTCCATCTCTTTCCATTCGACTCCGTTATGGACCACTACAATTTTTTGGGGATCAGTTTTATAAAATTGTAAAATTTCATTACGAACCATATAGGAGTTGGTAAAGACTTTTTGTAGATAGGGGCTCTCAAAGCTATCCTTTTCGATAGATAAAATGGTTCTATGGAGGGGGTTTAATTTGCAAAAAGGGCTTCTTGTTTTTAGGTAAGCAGCGTGCACTCCGTTGCCGGCTCTCATATGGGTTTGTCTGCGGGAGCGATCCATACCAAAGACTAAATCTGCTGGATTTTTGTTGAGATAAGCTTCAATCGACCTATTGAATTGTTCAAGTTTTATAAAACCAGGCCAGGAAATTGTGTTGAGGGTTTTAAGTGTGTAAGGGAGGGGCTCGATTGTTTTAGGGGCGCTTGTTGAAAGGACAGTAAGCTTAGCCCCGGTTTTTATAAAGGCATCAGCAATTCGATTGGCATACTTTTCTAGGCCGCCAGCAACTCCCCATTTTGTCTTTAGGAGGACAACACTTTTCATGGACTTATTTTTTGAGGTGTTACCGATATAGAATTGTCTTTTATTTTTATATTGAGATTGAGTTTCTTTTTATCGCTTGTATAAAGGCGAAACCTGTTCATATAGCTTCTAAATCTGTTTCGTAGATAATCTTCCAGTTGGTGGGGATGAACGTGAAATGTCTCTCCAGATGATTGAGACATCACCTTAGCGACATATCTATCTTCTAGATCGTGAGGATAGATAAACTGTACATTCCAAAGGAGGCTGCTCTCTTCCTGCTGAGGGTTTGCAATGATTACCATTTGAACCATATCTTTAACAGTTTCTAGAAATAGGCGACTCACACCTTGAGCATATAGGGGTGTATTTAACACCTGAATCCCATTGCTACTTGCTACAAACTCATTATTTTCAAGTGAGTGTGTTTCAGGATTTATCATTTGACTGTGTTTAGGGGGGAAGAATAATGAGACTGGGATTGAAAAGCCAATGGGTAATAAGTCTTGTCTAGCAAAATCTATTCTTAAATCTTTGACTTGTGGGTCATTGATCGCAATGGGGGTGTCGGAAAGTTGGGGGAGGGAAATTTTTTTCCAACTTTCGGGGACTAGAAAACTGATTTCATCAGAGTTGTTTACCCCATTTTTAAGCTGCAAAATATCTAAGTCTTTTGCTGAAATATCATTCAGATTCAACGTTAATTTAAGTCCGCGGCTCTTCAACCTTTTTACCACCTCTTCAGGCCCTTCAACAGTCATCGAGAGTTGATAGGGCCAAATATCTAAAAATTGGTATCCTTTTGGGGCCTCTCCAATGGGCTGAGTAACTAGGACGGGAATTTTTTCTCTAACAAGTTCACTTTGGCGTACAATCATCTCAAGGGGAACAACCCGAGAGACCATTTTTGAAACATCAAAATCGGGATTAAGGGAAACGAGATTTTTTTCAGAAATTGAGGCAATCCACTCTTTATTTTTATCACTTGCATCAATCACAACTTCTAGATCCCCAGAGGACAATTCATCTAGTGCCGATTTATTGCCGACCACAGTGAGAGAAATCTTGGTCCCCAATGTTCCGTTAGACTGCATTCCTTCAATTGTTTTTTGATCGGGCAGGTTCGCAACTCGAATAGGTATATTTGGAATGACTTTGGTCGCTGTCATAGAACGATTGACCACAATCCAGATGACCATTGCTAGAATAAGAGAAATAAGTTTCCTAAACCAATTGTCTATAAAAAGGCGAATGAGAAGGGTTTTCATGATTTAAGCCACTCAATAAATTTGAATTTACTTGGCATCTGCATGCTTCGTGCCGGAGGGTTAAATATACTACGTAGAATCCCTTTAAAGCGATCAATTTTCACTCCCCTTGTCATGATCCCTTCCCGCGCGATAGAGACTTTTCCCGTCTCCTCCGAGACTACGATGACAAGGGAATCAGTCATATGACTTAATCCGAGACCTGCTCTATGGCGGGTACCCATTGATTTAGCCAATTGGGAAGCATCTTCTGCAAGAGGTAAAATGACAGCTGCAGCCAAAAGAACTTTGTCCCGCAAAATAACTGCCCCATCATGTAAGGGGGTTGTAACAGAAAAAACGCTCTCGAGTAGCTCCGGGGAAAACTCTCCATTTATCATAACTGCTTTGTGGGCATACTCATCCAAGGAATCTTCATTTTCTAAAGCAATGAGAGCTCCTACCCTTTTTTCTGACATTCTATATACGGAGCCAGCTAATTGATCGAGAAATTTATCAAATTCTGTGACCTCTCGATAACGTCTACTTTTTAAGCTTAACTTTGAAAGGGCAACCCGTAATTCAGGTTGAAAGATAATTAAAATAGCAATCACGGCTACGTTACCAATAAGCACCATGATTTTATGTAATACAGGAAGGTTGAGCCAACTAGATGCTGCTAAAATCAATAGAAAAGCGAGAATTCCCCAGACAAGGTCCATCGACTTGGTATTCCAAAAAAAGGAGAGCAAGTAGTTGATCATGATCCCAATGATCATCACTTCAATGAAGGGAGTAGTAGAGTGAAAAAAATTCATCATTGTTTGCGTTTTACAGGGGTTGGATAAATCTTTGCAAGATTTAGTTCACTAGACTCGTATTCTAATTTTTTTGAGAGTTCCATGCAAGAAAGCATCTCCGTCAGATATTTGTTTTGCTTGAATTTGGCCCAACGGAAATCAGAGGGTGTCTACAAAGCGACGAACCCTCACTTTGTAGACAGCCTCTCATTCTAAAAAAAAAACTATTTACTAAAAATATGTTGATCCTTTTATCTTGTTCCAAATTTTTAAAAATCTTAATCCAGGATTTACTATGTTAGTCACACGTCCTATTTTAGAACCCCTTTTGTACGGTCCTTCAGCAGACGACGATAGGAGGCATTCAACTATTCGCTCTTGGTGTGGGGGGAGATGTGTAACAATCTGTAAGTTGGGAACATCGATTGGGGCTGCTATTTTATCTACAGCGATTAATGTAAATGACTACTCTCCAGTAACAAATGGGCTTAGTTCTATTGGAATAGGATTGGGAGTTCAATCTGCTATAAATACTTGTTTTAATGAAGATGTGATGAGCCGCGTTCAACAAATAGCTCTTACCGTTTGCGGGCAAACATCAATCTTTTTCTTAACGTATTTATGGGAGAACACTACATCCCTAAAGGCGGCATCTCTAACAGGGGTAGGGACGATGCTCGGAGTAAATATGGCTATGTATGGAGAGCACTATTTAAACAAGTGGTTCCATCGGATTGATTCAGAGCCACCAAGGTCTTCAAATATAGCGAAGTTTTCTGCAGATTGTCCTACGTTTATGCCAAAATCGATCTCTGCATTTTATCCATTTGCTTCTGCCTGCTCACTAGTGGGCTGGGCTCTTTCATCAAATCCTGTTGTAAGAGGGATTACTTCTTTTGCGAGTTTGTTTTTTGTTTCTCAATTTGTCTCTCATGCTTTGTGTAATAAAATTGATAATAAAATTCACTCGAGCAGAAAAACGATTCAAGGAAATGACGGATTATTAGTTACGCAACTCCCTAGATCTCGTTGGAGATTGGTTAAGGGGGTCGTAAACGGGATGAGTCCAATTGTAATTCCCTTAATGTGGGTTCCTTGGGCGGGGGACGCCCAAACAGTAGCGAGGACAGCTCAAATGTGGGTAGTGGGCCTTGTTACCGGTCTTCTGGATGGATATCTATGGAAAAGCCAGGAAAATAGATTTAAAAATAAGGGAATCCACGAACTAGATGAGCTTAAAACTCGCGAGCCAAATCATATCGCCTTTCGAGTTTGGAGGGTAGCCTGGAATGTTCTTGTTCAGGGAGGAATGTTAGCAGTAGCAGTCAATGAACTCACCTCAGAATCAAATCAGTTAGAGGATAAGATTGCCATTGGAGTGATGTATGGATCATTTCTTCTATCTACTATAAAAAACTTAAGTATAGATGCGATGTGGAAATTTGATGAAAGAGTCAAAAAGGGTGGGGAGCTATCTTCTTGGGAAAAGTTTAAAGATCGACTCGTTATTCAACAGACCCTACCCCGTTTATTTGGGGTCGCTCCAGTATATATGTTTTTGCTCTTAACAAACTCTGTTGAAATGCATAGTGGGCAAACTCTAAATACCTTTCATAAAACTTTAAATTGTGTGGCTTGGTACTTCTATGGAAAAGCCATGCAGTATGAGTTTCACCAAACTTCCAGTGAAAAAAAAGGGGCTGCCTTTTTGCCGATGATGGCTTTTCTAACTGGCAGTATGACTGTGATTAAACAAATGCAGGGGAAAATTTCATGAGTGTCAATGAAAGTACAGCTGTTTTTAACTTTATTAAGAAACATGGCTCCAGTCAAATTACATGCAATGATCTAAAGGACTTGAATTTATCCACAAGTCTTTCTTTAAAGAAGCTTGCTCTTGTGGTTAAATGGCTTGAGATTTTCGGCTTTGACAGGACAAAATTACTAGAGCCCCCTCTCCATAATCAGCTGATTCAAGTAGATCGGATCTTTAAAGAAATTCAGGATGGACTACTGAGTGGTTATTCTCAGTTTTCCAAGAAGAACTTTCCAGAGACATCAAAGCTAATAGAATCTCACAAAGACATGAATGTAGACGATCTATTTGATTCACTAAAAACGAGCTCTTACAGGCGCCTCCCATTTGTCCAGAGGGTTGTTTTTTACACGAGTTGGGATCAGAAATTAATGAAGAAGATTCAAAATGCAAGAGACGATGCCTTCAAACTGTTAAACTCTGTCCTTTCAGGAGGGACGATATCTAATGAAGGAGAAGAGCTATGTGTCACTCAACTACTTTGGTCTGGCGGAGCTTTACAGGATAAGAGCTATAAAGATGTATTGGATGAATGGGGGGCAATTTCAAAAAAGCAAAATCAGGCCCGCGTTCAGCTTATGGATCAGCTAAAAACAAATAGTTGGATAACTCCCCTAAAAAGAGATGAAGAGTCTAAATCTTCAGACAGTTCCGAGGAACTCTCATTTAAGGATTATTTGATTGCTCAAACAATCCAGAGTGTGGAGGATCATTTTGCGGACTGGATGGTGAAAAATTTACACAAAGAAATGGGGCTAAGCCAAAAATTTAAATTTTCTTCTACTGCCCAAAAATATCTTGTTAAAATAATGCAGTCTGAGATTTCCCGTTCAGATATTGCTCATTTTTGTACAAATCTTGATTTTTTATTCGGAGTGAACTGGAAGAAATCAGAAAATCAATTGAAAAAGCTTTTTACCACTCTCCAAGCGTTTTTAGTATTAGTGCGTCAGTTTCAGGTTTCAAATAAAAAGTGCTCTGATTTACTGGAAATGATGCTTCATTGTCCAAGTTTTGATTTTGAAAGTATGATAGCTTCAATCGATCAGATCGGAGATCCTGACTCATTTAATTGTGCTTGGGATGATTTTGAGGTTATTATGGGTGGTCTAAAAGCTCAGAATTATCTAGAAGACTCTTTTTCATTTTTCATTTTTATTTATCTCTTAGAGACTGGTTCTCCAATATACGCTCCATTCTTTCAGAATATGTCTAAGTACAGAGCAATGACACTTACGCCAAAAATAGTTTATGATTTTTTGATAAGAAATCAAAATCTAAACAAGCAAGAAGCTGATCTTTTATCTGCTGCAACAGGTAGTGTATTGCAACTTTTAAATGTGAATGAGTTTGATTATCCTCAGCCTGAGTCTCTTTTTTTAGACCCTCCAATCAATGTCAGAAAATCAGAAGAGATCTTAAAAAATGCAGAAGATAGCGCTGGTGTTTTTATTAAGTTTATTGATGAGTCAATGCTATGGACTGCCGGTACTCAGCGTTTACTCAATCACTATATTTACCATCCACATCCGGAAGTTTTTGAGCTGATTCGTGATTTACCGGAGTTACAGCCTAGGGAGGAGTGTATAGCTGAGGTATTGTCACTATCATCTTCATTTAGCTTAGATTTAAATATGAAGAGTGAACGTGAATTTGCAATGAGCTTCCTAAAGGCGATCAGGCAAAAGTATGATTTTAAGCCGCAGGAACTTTTTTCCCTTTATGTCGGTTTTATTCAATACATTAGCGATAAAAGGGTGAATGAAATTCATCAAATGGCAAAATTTATTCATAGGTTAGAGGAGTTTTGTCCATCATTAAATAGTACAATTGCCTACTTTCTGTTTAGATTTCTTCCAAAAAATTCGACTCATTTAATTGATAGGTTAGATGAGATTAAATCAAGCTATGTCGATATGAAAAGAGATGGTTTTATTTTAGATCAGAAGGCATATGAATTGATTGTTAAAAATATAGAGGATTTATCTCTTTATTTGCAGGTTAC
>Ga0066646_10001466_pt1 | contig 10779 bp, 9 predicted proteins | sample CryGeyCG2114_250_3_FD_59511 | JGI IMG/M metagenome (GOLD analysis project Ga0066646, IMG submission 59511) | Groundwater microbial communities from aquifer - Crystal Geyser CG17_big_fil_post_rev_8/21/14_2.50 | ecosystem: Environmental > Aquatic > Deep subsurface > Groundwater | place: USA: Utah...
TGCTGCCGCGTTATCAATACTTAATTTATATAATCCAAATGTTTTATGGGACTTTCTTTCAGGGAACCTGTGCCTTTTTGAAAAAAAGATTATAAAAAGCTTGGGAAGATTAGTTAATTGGGAAAACCCTGATGGATTTGTTGTAACAGGTGGTAAGCAAGCATTAATGTATGCAATTAAGTGCGGTATAGGACGTGTTGAAAAAAATTCAACCTGTGAACTTGGAGATATGGTAGTTATATGTTCTGAACTAGCTCATTATTCGATTGAACATGTTTGCCATTTTTTAGGAATTAGTAAGGAAAACTGTGTAAGGGTAAAAGCTATAGAAAATGGAGAAATGGATGTCAAGGCTTTAAAAACAACCCTTGAGAGTCTTGCAAAGCAAGGAAAACATATCGCAGCAGTAATAGCAGTTGGCGGCGGAACAGTGAATTTAATCCCTGATGACATCCTTAGCATAAAAAAAACACTACAAAAGTTTAAGCGCAAACTTACTTTGAATTATGACCTTTATCTTCACGTTGATTCAGTAATTTCCTGGTCGTGGCTTACTTTTAATATGAGTGATAAAAATTTTTGGAAAAAAGAAAATAGTTCCACAATCGTTGATAAGGTAGAAAAAGTTCTTAATAAATTAAATGACATCGAATTTGTGGATTCTTTTGCAGCAGATTTTCACAAAACTGGCTTTTGTCCATATGCAGCGGGAGTCTTCATAACTAAAAATAAAGAAAATTTGTCTGGACTGTCTTTAGCTGATGATGCAAAAAACCAACCCACGTTTTTTCAAGAAGAAATGCATAAAAAAACTTTGGAAAATTCAAGGTCTGCGGCTCCTATCGTATCTATATGGCTTACTTTAAAAAAAATGGGATTTGAAGGATTGAAAAATTTTGTGCTATATCAATTAAATGTCTGTGAAAGTTTTAAAAAAATAATAAAAGAAAAGTTCAGCACTCACTTTGAAATTATTAATGAACATTCAGGGGGATGGGAAATTGTAATAAAACCCCATTTTAAACATCTTCTATCATGGGATGATTTACAAACATCTACGAAAAAAGTTCAGAAAGCATATGAATTACAATGCCTAAAATTTTTAAACAAATTATGGATTGATCAAATTGACAAGTCTAATTTTTCTCTTCCATTATTAGGATATATTAAAAGTTACTCGCGCAAAGGTTCTTATGAAAAATCATTTCCAGCTCTATTAATTCACCCCTGTTCACTGCATTATGATGAACAGAAAATTGAAGAAATGCTCTTTAAGCTAGTAAAAGTTAAGATTGATTTTGATAATGAACTAACCAATGAATTGGATAATTCACTAAAAAAATTACAAGAGATACTGCCTCCAAAATAGAAAAACTAATGGTAATATTCTTTAAGTTTTCCATAAGAAAATAACGAGCAAATGACTCCAAATAAAGTTATCCACACAATACTATTGAAATTTCCTGTGATATTGATTAATAAAAATGCGATGATTGTGCTAGCTCCTCCAATTACTCCATCTGATATATTAAAGCTTATCCCAACACAAGTAAATCGATCTGACGTATGAAAGATATTAGATGTAATATAGGGCCATAAGGCTGTAATACAAGTAATGCAAAGGGCAAAAAGAGAGAGCATCCACAAAGTTAGGGTCGAATCTACTTGATTCAATTTAAAATATAAAGGAACTAACAGTATTAAAATACCAATTGAGGCAGTTATTAGTATTTTCTTTACGCTTATCCGATCTCCCAAATAACCGAACAACGGTAAAGGAATTGTCATAAGAGTTAAAATAATGATAAAGGACAAAAGATTTTCTACATAGTCTATTCCAAAACTTTTAAAAAGATAAGTTGGAAAAAGTATAGAAATAACATGAAAGCCAATAGTAGGTAATATGCCGTAAAAAATTGCCAATGTAATTTTTTTCCAAAACGATGTAACCACTTTCCAAATAGTTTTTTTCGTCATTTTATGATGAGCTTGAAGATCGTGAAATAACTTTGTTTCATGAAGTTTGTATCTTAAATAAAATCCGAATAAACCAATTACTCCTCCAAACAGAAATGATATTCGCCATCCATATTGAATAAGAAACTCATAGGGTAAGTACTTCTTTAAAAAAAAACATTCAATAGCGCTTAAAATAATTCCGATCTGGTTTCCAACTCCGGCAAAACTGGTCATAAATTTTCTGTTATGTACCGAAGAACTTTCATAAAGATAAATAAAAACAGCAGGCAACTCTCCCCCTGAAGGAAAAGTTTGAAGAATTCTTATTAAAACTAAAATAATAGGAGCTAGTATGCCTACTTGAGAATAGGTTGGAATTAATCCTAACAAAAATGTTGGAATTGCCATCATAAGGATAGAAAGAATGAACGCTGGTTTCCTGCCAATGCTATCCCCTAATCTACCAAAAAACACGCCTCCAAGAGGCCTGAAAATAAATCCTAGAGCAAAAAATAAGATTGTATTAAATAAAGCATAATCAGAATTTTCTATAAAAAACAATTTCGATATTATTGGCGCCCAAAAAACGTAAAGATATATATCATACCATTCTAAAATATTTCCCAACGTTACAGCGAATATGACTTGCTTTTGACTTTTAGTAAGCTTTCTATACGCTATAAAATTCATAAAAGGGCAGTACTGTTATTTTTTCACTTGTAACAAATAGGTTTTTTAACAGAAATCTCTTTCTAGAACAATCCCTCTCTTTACTATAAGGATCCATGCATCACGATAAATATAGCTTCATCTTCTCCTAAATGACGAATAGAGGGAGTTACAAATCCTATCGCACTATGTAAATGTCTATCATTGTACCATTGTACAAAAGCATCCACCCATTTTCTTGCTTTCATTAATTTCTCCTTTTTTAGGTTTATATTTTAATTTCCTCCTAAAAAAGGAGCTTCTTCTTAATGGGGAGTAGTATAAAATTATTTTAATTCCTCTTCCATTTCCATCTGCTTTAACTTTATATTCTGAATTCCCTTTTTTATAAGATAATTTAAAAATACCCCTCCGATTAATCCTAATCCTAACCCAAAAAATCCTAAGCTAATATAACCTAAAATAGAACCACCCAGAATGCTGAGGACAGAATAAAAATATCCTATTCTATTAATTGTTTGAATCTTGCCTTTCATGTTTAATTCCTTTATTTATTCTTATTTAATTTTAGTATCAAAAATATTATAAAGATTCAATTAAAATTAACTAACGCTTTTGCAATGATCATACTTTTAAATCTTTGTAACCTAATTTAAGAGAAAAAGCTGAATCTAAACCAACTTAAGAGAAATTTTTTTTAAAAATAAAAGACACACAGCTACCAGCTGTGATTACATACATGGTATTATTGGTATCTCCCTTAGAACTTCTGAGGAATCGATCCGAATGTTTAAAAATTCATATTTGAAGTGATTCAGGGAGTAAGAATTCAAAGTCCTCCAAATACAGTACTTGGATTCTAATACCTTCAGTTTAGTTGATTTATAATATTTTAAAACTCAAAAAATTGTTTACAACCAATTGATTATAAGTAATATAAATGAAATTTATCTTATTTTTATTATTAAAATTTATTTGCTATTGTTAAAATAAATTAATTTAAAAAACTTAACAGTTAACTGTTTATGCTTTATTTAATATAAAACTAATTACAATTAAAATAATTAATTGATATAATAGTTATTACAGACAGTTATTTTTGGGAGGAAAGAAATGTCTTCAATAACAAATGAACAAATAATTAGCGGCGGGATATCAGCTACATGTTTAGGTCATGTTGATACAAAAAACTTAGTATCCATCGATGGAATTGATAATCAGGCATATAAATGTAATGAATGCGCGAAGAAACTGATCATTAATATGTTAAAAACAATGCCATCATCTGAGCTTGAAGGAAAAAAAATTAGAATTATTAGCCAATCAAATGAGAATGGAGCTATCAGTGAAGGTAATTTATTTGTTAGATGTCCTGTTACATTCCAGCTTTTAGTAAATGGATTTGTCTCTTCAAATATTTTAGAGAAATAAAAAATTACGCCTAAGGTCTTTATGATCTTAGGCCTTTTTGATTTGTCAGCCAGTTGTTTTCAGACCAAGTCTTAAACCAAAGTTCAATATCAGCCTTTTTCATAAGTTTCTCAGGGAAGTTTTGAAAGGCACCTTCAATGCTTGAGCCCATTTCAAAAGCTTTTAAAAGCAAATACTCTCCTTTTGATATCTTAGAGTATTTTGCCTTGTTATAGTCTCTATATAAGACTGTATAGAACTTTTTGTTTTTTGAAAGCCTTGGAAAATCATTCTCAAGCCAGTAATTCGGATCTTGCTCTAAAAATTTTTCACGAAAAGAAAATAAATCGGCATCTAGCTCAAAAACTCTTACAAAGGGTTGTAAATAAATTTTAGTCTCTTCGCTAATGTTGGAGGTTTGATCAAACTCTGGAGCGAAGAACACTTGAAAATATGCAGTATCTATCACTGCTGCATAGTATAACAGTTTTTTATCACTTCCGTCTTGGTAGTTATCTTCAATCCATTTTGCCAACATTTCACCTAGAAAGTTAAGATCCCAAGTGTTTGGAGGATACTTGATTAAATATGGCGTTGCTATTTTTTCCTCAAACAGATCATTCCCAAACAATCTTAGAACAAATGGAAAGTCCTCTTTTAAAAGTTCAAATAACCTAAGCCAGTACTGCATTTTATAAATGCCAATCCTTTGATCTGAACTTAAGAACTTGTTTGGAGTAATTAGCCTTTTTGCTTCTTCTTTATGCTTTGCATCGTCAATTGTGGGAATTCCCTTCTCGTCTATGTTGATAATTGGAGTTGTAATTACTTTACCAAACCATTTTTGAAGAGTGTAAAGTCCAATCGGGACTTTTGAATCTATTTTTGACATGTATTTAGATCTTTTTGAAATTTTTTTGCTTTAAGAGCTTCTTTCCAGGTGTCTTCAAAGGAAATAAAATTAGCATCCCACTCTAAAAGTGTTGAAACTCCACCTGTCAATGGATAAACCTCAGAGTAAATTTCCCAAACCTCATCGCAAACATAATTGTCATGTGTATCAATTAGATAGTCCCCCAAATTTGAGTGACCAGCTAAATGGATTTGAATAGCTCTTTCTAATGGAAGATTTTTATAATAGTCTTTTGGATCAAAGTTATGGTTTTTGGATGAAACGTAAATATTGTTTACATCTAGCATCATAAAAATGTTAGCCCTTTCAATAACTTCTCCATAAAAGTCCCATTCTTCCATTTCATCTTCTTTAAAGCTTGCATATGAAGATACATTTTCCAAAGCAAAAGGAACTTCTAGAAAATCCTGGATAATTTTGGCTCTTTCAACAACGTATTCCAATGTCTTTTTAGTATAAGGCAATGGAAGTAAATCATGGTAATGTGAACCGGGGACTCTTCCCCAGCAAAGATGATCTGAGATCCAAGGTGTCCTTGTTTTTTTAGCTAATTTTTTCAATTTTTTTAAATATTCAAAATCAATTGGGTCTGGACCGCCTATAGAAAGACTTACCCCATGCTGTACCACTCGATAGTGGGTTAATATTTTTTCTAAATTATCCTGAACTGGTTTAGAATCATTCATATAGTTTTCACTAATAATTTCAAACCAATCGATCTTTGGTAAGTTTGCAAATATTTCAGAATAGTGAGCAGGTCTTAGACCTACTCCTATTCCTAAGTTTGGAATATTTTTCATCATTTTATTCATTATTTAAAAAGATGACTCATAACGCTTTTTTGCATTTTTATCAGCCTTTTTTAAATTTTTTCCTTGATTCATAGAGCTATTTCCACATCCCCCCGGTCCAGCACATGAATTATTATCTTTGCCATTTGTATTTCCTGAGCGACAATTAGAGTTTCCCTTGCAAGATGCACTATCTTCCGTATTGGAATTGCACCCATTGGATCTTGAACAACTATTTTGTCCTCTACAGGTATTCCTGTCGCTGTTGTTGCACTTGCTCTTGTTGCCACAAGAATTTTTTTGTGAGTTATTATATTCTTTTGTTTTAGCTCCATAATTCCCGTTACAACCCCTTCTGTGTCTGCGACGATTACCGCAATCTTTCTGTCCTCTACACCTATAGCCTTTGCAGTTCCTCCGATACATAGCAAGTGTTTGGTCCAACTCATCAGAGTCTTTAGCCGCTAGGCAGGCTGTCGACGTCAGGCCGATCAGAGCTAATTTAATTAAATCCTTTTTCTTCATTAATATCTCCTTGCATCAATGCATATACATAATCTGCAAAGTAGAACTAAAAAAAATTTTTGTCTAGAAGTGTCTTAAAGATTTAAAGAAGTGAAATAAATTTTTCTTCGCTTAGAATTGAAATATTTAGTTTTTTTGCTTTGTCATATTTGGAACCGGGGTCAACACCTAAAAGGACATAATCTGTATTTTTTGATACTGAACCTGTAACTTTACCACCTCTTTGCTTAATTAACTCTTTTGCTTCATCCCTTGAATAATTATCAAGCGTCCCTGTAATTACAAAAGTTTTTCCAGCAAAAAGATGGGAAATGCTTTCTCTTTTTTTAACTTTTTGAATAGTAACACCGTGTTTCAAAAGCAAATCTACTTCTTCCAAAGAGTGTGGGCTTTTGAAAAAGGTAACAATTGAATCAGCCATTTTCTCCCCAATTCCTTCTATGGCAACTAACTGATCAGTATCAGCTTTGATTATGTTTTCAATAGTTAAGAAATGGTTAGCTAAAAGCTCTGCTGTCTCTATTCCAACATAAGGGATTGAAAGTCCCATAATAAAGCGTGATAGGGAACATGATTTAGACTCTTCAATGCTTTTTAAAAGATTTTTAATTGATTTTTCTTTAAAGCCTTCTAATTTTGACAAACTGTTCTCATCTAAAAGGTAAAAATCTGATGGTCTTGAAACTAGTCCTTTTTCTACAAGTTGCGTGACTACTTTTTCACCCAAGTGTTCGATATCAAGAGCCTGCTTGGAAGCATAAAAGATGAGAGTCCTCAATCTTTGTGCCTCACAGTTAGGATTGGTGCATCTCGCTGCCACTTCTTTTTCTCTATGGACAATCTGACTATTGCAAGATGGGCATACTTTTGGCATATGCCACTCTTTTAATTCTTTTTCTCTTTTTTCTTTGACAACTTGGACTACTTTTGGAATGACATCTCCACCTTTTTCAATAATAACATAGTCACCTACTCTAATATCTTTCTTTCTAATTTCATCTTCATTGTGCAAAGTCGCTCTCGATATGGTACTACCTGCAAGTGACACAGGATCGAGTTCCGCGACAGGAGTTAAAACACCAGTCCTCCCCACCTGCACGCTGATTTCGTTAATTCTGGTCTCGGATTGTTCAGGGGCATACTTATAAGCTACAGCAAATCTTGGATGCTTCCCAGTTACCCCTAACTTCTGATGTAAAGAAAGGTCATCTACTTTAATAACTATTCCATCAATTTCAAATGGCAGATCTTTTCTTTCAGCAAGTATTCTATCAGAAAAAGCTATGATGTCATTCAGATCTTTACATTTTGCCAAATGGTCTGGACTTGCTGTTGGCAGCTTCAATTCATCTAAGTATTTGATTGTTTCATACTGCGAATTCTTTAAGTTACCTTCAGCTATTGCATAGCACACGATTCTAAGCTTTCTTTTAGCTACTTCTTTCGAATCTAAAAGCTTTAGAGATCCAGCTGCCGCATTCCGTGGATTGGCCCAAAGCTCCAGCCCTTCTTCTTTTCTTTTTAGATTAATTTTTTGAAAAGACGAAATATCCATATACACTTCTGCTCTCACCTCCAAAGAAGTCGGGACATCATCACCTTTCAAAACTAAAGGCAGTCCTTTGATTGTTTTTATATTGAATGTAACTTCATCCCCAACTCGTCCATTACCTCTTGTGAGGGCTCTTACAAGTTTTTTATTTTCATAACGAAGAGATACGGCTACCCCATCCATTTTTAGCTCACAAGAAAATTCAACCTGTTTTCCATTAGTTAATTTATAGATTCTATTGATAAAATCACTTAGCTCTTCTTTTGAATAAGTATTTGCAAGCGAAAGCATAGGGGTGGCATGCTCCGATTTTTTAAAACCCTCTTGCAAAGCTTCGCTGACCCTTTGGGTGGGTGATTCAGGGTGAATTAAAGAAGGATGACCTGCTTCAAACATTTCCAAAAGTTTGAATAATTGATCATATTCAAAATCGCTTATAGCAGGTTTATGCGTATCATAATAAAGCTTATCATATTCAATCATTTGGTCAACGAGATCATTATATTCGTTTTGGTTTTTTAAGCTTTTTTGCATACAACCTCAAAAATCATTGTGGCCATTGGAGCTAGGTTTATTTCAAACCCCTCTGGGTTTATTTTTTCAATTTTAGGATTATAATTATTAGATCCACCGTAATGAGACATATCTGAGTTAAACACTTCATTTGCAGAATCAACTCCTCTAAAATTAATAAAATACTCTCGTCTATTCATTGGTGTGCAGTTATGGATACAAAAAAATGTCTTTTCAGATCCGTATCTAATGTAGGAAATAATTGACTGATCAGCGTCATTTACTTCAACCCATCTAAATTTATCGGAGTTGAAGTCGTATTTCCAAAATGCATCATTTTCAAGATAAAATTGATTTAAATCTTTTACCATTTGTTGCAACGCTTTGTGCTCGAATTTACTTAATAGATCCCAACTCACTTGATCTTTACAGTTCCACTCACTTCTTTGTCCAATTTCGAGCCCCATAAACGTAAGTTTCTTGCCAGGATGACATATCATATAACTATATAAAAGCCTGATATTTGCAAATTGTGTCCATTCATGAGAGCTTAGTTTATCAATAATACTTTTCTTCCCGTGAACTACCTCGTCATGAGATAAGGGAAGTAAGAACTTTTCAGAGTATGCATACCACATACTAAAGGTTAGGTTGTTATGTTTGTATTTACGATAAATTGGATCACTGGAAAAGTAACTAAGTGAATCATTCATCCAGCCCATTTTCCACTTTAAGTCAAAACCAAGGCCACCATCCTCAACGCTAGCTGTTACCTTCTCAAAAGAAGAAGACTCTTCGGCTATCATTAATTTGCCTTCACACCTTTTATGAATTATTGAATTCAAATGCTTAATGAATTCAATAGCTTCGATATTGAAGTTTGTTCCATGGATGTTCGGTGTCCAGTCATTTCCCTCCCTTCCAAAATCTAGGTATAGAAGAGAAGCCACAGCATCAACTCGAAGACCATCTACATGCATCTCTTCTAACCAGAAAAGTGCACTAGCAATTAAAAAATTACAGACCTGCTTGGAGCTATAATCAAATATAGACGTTGCCCAGTGAGGATGAGTCATCATTTTTGGATTCTTTTCTTCATACAGCGGAGTGCCATCAAAGTAGTTCAACGCAAAATCATCCATTGGAAAATGCCCTGGAACCCAGTCTAAAATAATTCCAATATTGTGCTTATGCATGTAATTTACAAAGTATTTAAAATCTTCAAAACTTCCATATCTTGAAGTTGGCGCAAAAAAACCAGAAACTTGATAGCCCCAAGATTCATCCAGGGGGTGTTCCATTACCGGAAGTAATTCTACATGAGTATAATTCATTTGATTGCAATACTCAGCCAGCTCATGAGCATAACTACGGTAATTGGCAAATTCAAGATCACCCTTCTTTTTCCATGAACCTAGGTGAACTTCGTAAATATTAATTGGGTTATTTAACCCTTGGCTTTTCTGTTTATTTATCCACTCACTATCATCAAATACAAATTGATCTTTACCATGAACAATGGCTGCTGTATTTGGCCTCAACTCATACTGTAAGGCAAATGGATCAGTCTTAATTCTTCTATATCCTTCTTTGGTAAAAATCTCATATTTATATTTCTGATTGGTACAGTTAAATGGGATGAAAATCTCCCAAATACCGCAGTACTCGTGCTTTATAAGGGGAAACAGCCTGCCGTCCCAGTTATTGAAATCGGCAACCAATGATACTTTCTGGGCATTGGGAGCCCAAACACGAAATACTGTTCCCTCTACCCCGTTTAGATCTATTATATGCGAGCCTAACAGCTTATAAAGTTCGTAGTGGATTCCATAGTTAAACAAGTGAATGTCCAACTCCCCTAGAAGGCTATCAAAATCATAGGGATTATGCATTTTTTTAAAGGGGTATAAAATTTGATAGTCAGGACTGTCGACATCTTGTGAAACAGAAAGCTCGAATAACCCTCTTTCATCAATTCTAGTTGCTTTTTTAATGTCTTGATAGACTTCAACTTCAGCTACATTATGGTCTGGTAAAAAAAAACGAATTACCTTTTCGTTTTTGTTTTCAAAAATTCCAAAAATATCTTTTGGATTAAGACATTTATTGTCTAAAAAAAGCTTAAACTGTTCTTGTATCTCTGTAATCATTTCTCAAAACGATCGAAAAAATATATTTTACCACTTTGAAGTGGAACCATCTCTTCTGCTTTATATAGTTTTCCCTTATCTTTAAGTGAGTTTCTTACTCTAAATGAGACTATACCCCTTTGTAACTTAAAACATATTTTATTATCAGCTTTTGCATGTAGTTTTAATTTCTTCACTGTTTTTTTACTCCATTCCATATCAAGCACTCCAACCTCATCGCATTGGATGTTGATATACCTTCCGCAGGTCAAATTTTTTGGAAGACATGGGAGAATATGCATATAAGATCCATCTTGC
>Ga0066646_10001483_pt1 | contig 10722 bp, 9 predicted proteins | sample CryGeyCG2114_250_3_FD_59511 | JGI IMG/M metagenome (GOLD analysis project Ga0066646, IMG submission 59511) | Groundwater microbial communities from aquifer - Crystal Geyser CG17_big_fil_post_rev_8/21/14_2.50 | ecosystem: Environmental > Aquatic > Deep subsurface > Groundwater | place: USA: Utah...
AGGCACGTCGTAAAGATAGTAAACGCGTTTAATCTCAAACTGGATGTGGACTCCCCCTTCTACAAAAGACAGGTTTCCGCGAGGGTCTGTTATTTTGGGCAATTCAACTATTTTGCAATCCAAAAGACTCACAACACCCTCCTTACTCTAGCGGGATTCCCCATTACAACAACACCTGCAGGCACATCTTTGGTAACCACCGAGCCTGCTCCAATCATTGCTTTTTCACCAATTGTAATCCCCGGTAGAATTGTCGCATTTGCACCAATCGTAGCCCCTTTTTTCACTAGTGTAATTAGTTGCTCGTACCGCCCCCTGGAACGAGGGAGCCGGTCGTTAGTGAAAGTCGCATTCGGTCCAATGAATACATCGTCCTCAATACGAATCCCATCCCATAACTGAACCCCACTTTTGACCGTGACTCTATTCCCAATAATTACGTCATTTTCAATCAGCACATGCGCACAAATATTGCAATTCGCACCAATCTTAGCCCCCTCTAGGACAACACAGAACTGCCAGATTTTGGACTCAATACCAATATCTAGAGTTTTCACATCCGCAAGCTGATGTATTTTATATTTCACCCCTTACCCCACTAGTATCCGGTTAAAACGACCTCATGCCTCTGGAATCCATATTTTATGCGGCAAGCGGCGGTTATTAGGGTGTCTCCGATTTGAATGGTGCCCCTGCTTCGGGCAGACTCAGAGCTTTGTTGCCAGAGACTGCGATGTACGTTGGCAAACCCTTGTTCGCCCAAGACATGGACTTCCTGCAGGGAAGATTTTTCATCACACCATTCATCTGCGCACCAAGCGCACTAGTTTTCATAATATAGAAAACGTGCATGAACTCAATCAGGCTTCAATGTCACCTATTTTTGACGTAAATAATTTACAGAATTCTTTTTATCGAAAAATTTAAGCATAATCGCCGTAGAACTGGCATAGAAGGAGAGAAAGCATATAACAGGATGAAAAAGCCAAATCAGCTCTTTGTCGCGCATCACCCCCCAAATCCCTCGAATTAATGGCAACACAATGCTTACAGAATATATGGGCCAGACCCTTATCCTCATTCTTTGCACAACCGATAACGAATCAATACGATGACCGATTCCGTACTCGCTCTTTTTTAGAGCATTAAGAGTTGCCCAACGTTGCTTTCTAAGAAAGTGCGAATAGTTATTTATCGTATGGTGAAATACTGAAGCCGAATGGACATACGCAATCACCCTCCCTGTCTTAATCATCTCAATGATAGGGGCACAATCATCGTATGCATCAACTGCCTTTCTTTCATACCCAGCCCTAAACGTAAATCCCTGCGCCAAGGCTATCATGGGAGCCATGTTGCCCTCTTGAAAGTCGTAGATTTCAAATTTCTCATTACTCTCCACCACCCTGTATATTTTTTTAAATGTGCGAGCATTTGCTGCATTGCCATATACAAAATGATTGAATGGATCTGTAAATGTGTTGAAGTACTTGGTGAAAATAGAATCGTATTTGTCACTTTCATGTTTTGGAAATGCCGCAAACACATACTCGTTATCAAAGACAGCCATTATCTTAGATAGAAATTGGGAGTCATTTAGATAATTATCCACCGCCAAAATCATGATTATCTTATTCTTTGAACATCTTATCCCTAAATTCACACCCGGCTCAGCAAGAACATCAGGATTGTTAATCACATTAGCTTCATTTTGCTCCGCAATTTCGATAGTCCTATCAATCGAGCCTCCATCCATAATCAGAATTTCAATATATTCCTGCGGATAGTCCTGGGACTTCAAATAATGGAAAAATTTTCCCAAATGCAATTCATTATTCAGCGTGGGTATTACGATACTAAGTGTGTTCTTACTCATTCTATTTTCCAGTGCTCAACATTACTTTCATCCCACCAACTATTAAACCTATCGAATGGCAAATAATATTTTTGTAAACTCCGAATAGCATCTATCTAGTGTCAATTGCCGGCTCCACTGCAACGCAGTCTCCCTTAGACGCTCATACTCGTTTTCGTTTCGCAAACCCTCTGTAATTGCAGCCGCCAATGCTTTAGGTGTGTTTTTACTGGATATCAGGCCAGTTTCACCCTGCTTGACGCTATCTCGCAATCCATCGACATCGTATACGATCGCGGGAGTACCCTGACTATTAGCCTCCGTCACAATCAATCCCCACCCTTCCTTTACCGAGGTAACTAGAATAAAGTGAGATCTCTTCATTACTTCTGTTTTTTGGTGCTCGCTAACTATTCCCAAGTAAGTAATATCCTGAGAGTATTCACTCTCTGCAATCCTCCTACGTACACTTTCGCCATACGCTCCAATAAAGCTTCCTGCAATTATCAGCTGCAAATTTGGGATGTTCTTTTTTGCCAACTCAAACGCCACTATTTGATCCAACGTTCGCTTCATCGCCCTTATCGAACCAAGCGAGAGTAAAGTTGGCTTCGAATATTTTGCAATCCCATTTAGAGTTTGTATTGGCTGCGTACTTATTCCCACAGAAAATACTTGAATGTTTTCTTGTGTAAAACCATATCGCTGCATGTCTTTCTTCGTACTTTCTGATTCGGTTAATACCTGCCTATCCCGCAACAGCCGCAAATAAAGTGGTTCTAATAAGTATCCAATCAAACTTAAAGGGAACTTTATTTGATAAAACCATATTTCCCGACAAAGCTGATAGGCAAGCAACACATTCCTTTCTTGAACATATAACTTGCAGAAGAATGGGATTGTATTCATCTCATCAATGACAAAATCGGCCCAACCTACAAAATTCTTTTTATAGAAACGATAAGCGTGCCAATAAACCGTATACCGACTCCCTACCCTTACAATTTTGTAGCCATCTCTTTCTTCTTTCGCCTTGCCTCCTTCAAAATTCGATGTCAGCAGAATTACTTCATGTCCGCCTTTTGCCAAGCGCTTTGCAATTTCCTCGTTGATCAATTCCGCCCCACCTGCTTGCGGATGGTTCAGGTCTTTCCATGTCATCCAGAGAATCTTCACGCTTTGTTACTCCCCGCTTTGAAGTTTCGCCACAGTATCCCGTAGCCAACTGCAGCGAGTACCGCTCCACAAGCACCTACTACGAGGACCACCATCCATAATTGGCTATGCCAAAGATGTATCGCTAAAATTTCAATCGGCGTCATCCCTAGAAAAAGCCATACAAACAGCACTCGCCCCTTCGCTATTAGAAAGTACTCTGCCACCATAACAAGGGCCATAGGCAAGATTGCAAAGCCGTACCACCTCAACAGTTCCCCAGCACCATTATAGTTGGGCCCATATAATAAATTTATCAACCACCCGCCCAGCATCCAGTAAACAACCGCGGCAGCGCCACATACCGCCAAAGTGGCTGCAACTGCCTGCAACAGGATATTCGCACTGCTCCGTTCTTTAGCATGATTTTCTGCCACCATTGGATAAAGAGCCAAGACCAGCCCACCCGGCAAATAGAGCACCGCCTTCCCAAGCACGGAAGCCGCAGCATAAAGACCTGCCTGATCTGGCGGGAAATACCAGTTGACCAACACCATATCGAGTTGAGTCATTGCGGCAAATGCAACACTTGCAATCAGAACCGGCAGCACTGATTTCATTTCGAAAGCTCGGTTATTGGCCGAAATTATTGCTGCTGCTGGCAGCTTTGAATAAGTGACCCACATGCCGACAAACCACGTAGCCGCCGCTGCGATTAATGCCCCCGCAATCGCTCCAATGACTTTAAATCCCAGAATTATTAACAGCCCGCTCAATATGATTTTGAATATGCTATTTAATATCCCCACACCTGCGAGCCAACCGAAGCGCTGCATGCCTTGGAAGAAGGCATTGTTCACGAATGAGAACGCGCTGAAAATCAGAAAAACTGCGAACAACCAAACTGGCAAAGCAGATGCTGATCTTAGATATTCCTGCACTTCACCGGCCAGCGGGATAAGCATTCCCAATAATAATATTCCGCCTAAAAGTATATAGCCATGGCTATGCAGATATAGAATGCGCAGCTCAGAAAGTTCATTAAGGGCGCGGAGACTTGATACTCTTCGAGAAATCACCATATACATCGCCCCAAATGGGGAACTTACAATCATAAAAAGCGCCATGATGGCGCTGAATAATGCGAAATCTGTTAGTGACAACATTCGGCCCATTAGCACTTGATATGCATAACCCAAAACGCCAACCGCCATATTGGATATGGTGAGTCCAAAGCCTGCACGCAGCAAACGACTTGAACTCAGTTGCTTCATATTTTTTTTGTATTTTGCTAACATGAAAAAATACAGCTAAATTTCTTGAACATCATAGTGGCATCGATTTGTATTTATTGAGAGAAGGCAAAGCGAATATAGAATCTCAACAAATACACCATTCACGACCTATCTTGGCTGAACTTGCCGCTCAACTTCCGGACAGCGATGCCTCAGCGCGCAATAGATATATATGCTGCCGCACGCATCCTCAACCTCAACAAATACTCGACCTAGTTACCCTCCAGCGCGGCTCTTCTATATATCATTCTCTAAAGTCCACAATCCTGCTCAAGACAGATATTAGAATAGTTTGAACTTCAGTACGGTGCAGCTTCACAACGATACCAATCTAATTATTGGTCGCGTACTTTGCCTGCTGTATTTTTGTTTTCAATTGAAGGAGATTTTCCATCAATATGAGCATCATCTGTACCGTGCTTATAAAATCGCTCTCGAACAATGTACAGTGGTCGATTAATCACTTCTGTATGAATCGTTCCTATATAGAGTGCTACCAATCCAATCGCCATCAGCACAACTCCCATTAGGAATGTATTTGCGACAACTACTAAAGCCAAGGGTGTGTAGTTGAGCGTACTATTCAATGCATAGTTTAGAAACATCCAAACCAATAACGCGCCACTTGCAAGTGTTATGAACGTGCCCAAGTAGCCAGTCAACCGCAGTGGCCATAACGAGAAGGATGTAATGCTATTTATTGCCAAGCTCCAAAGCTTGCCATAGGAATATCCTGCTTCACCCTCGTTACGAGCATCCGCCTTAAATTCAATATAAACCTTGTGAAAACCCATCCAATCCATAATGCCTCGAAACATGCGTTCACGTTCTGTCGCATGACGGAAAGCTGCAACTACTTTTTTATCGTATAGTCGATAATCAGTAGTCTGCGACACCATATGCAAGCCGGAAATTTTCGACATCAGCCAGTAATATGCATAAGAACCCAGTCGACGTAGTAACGGTTGCCGCTCGATAGTGACACGAACCGTAGCAACTATCTCTGCACCCTTCTCCCATTCAGCAAGTAGCGTAGGGATTAGTTCAGGCGGATGCTGCAAGTCGGCATCAATACATATGACAGCATCTGCCTCCTCCGCCTCATGCACACCCGCCGTGAGCGCGACTTCCTTGCCAAAATTCCTCGACAAGTCCAACACGATGATCTTGGCATCGCTCAACGCCAGATTGTGCAGCACCTCTAATGAGTTATCAGGGCTGCCATCATTAACGAATATATATTTCCAGTCGTAACCAGAAATTTCTGAAGTCACATCTTCAAGACGTCGATAGAGGGCCCCAAGACTTGCGGCCTCTCGAAACACCGGGATGATAATGCTTATATTTTTTGCCATAGAATTACGGTCCTATTAAATACATACTTACTTGCTGCTAATCAACCAAGAAACCCTACTTTAATAGGCATGGCATACCGTCAAAGGCGGTTGCAGTTATATTGACATGTCTAATTATTGTTTGCTGTCAAAGTAGCAAGACTCAGCCTGGAGGATCATTTCCCAAGACAAAGCACTCTGCCAATATTCCGCATCTGCTTCACCTATCTCCCCGTGAGCCATGAGTCCTTGTATGCCTGTTGCTAGCTTTTGAATGTTTCCGCGCTCAATCCAAATTACGCTATCCCCCCATATTGAGTGGATTTCTTCGATTTCATAGGCAATCACTTTTATCCCACAGGCGAGTGCCTCACCAATAACTATCCCCCACCCTTCCTCATACGAAGGCAGAACAAAAATTTTGGCTGATTTCATCAGCCTGAATTTTTCGAAATCATCGGCATCGGTAACAATGCGAACGCAATTTAACTCCAGCTCCTCACGCAGCTTTAATATCTTATTAAGATCCGGCCCACGACCGATTAGCACGACATTTCCACGCCGCTCTAATGGAATATATGAAATGGCACGCAGTAAGTCGCAGACCCCCTTATGCTCAACAAATCTGCCGCAAAAAACAATTTCTATTTTCTTTTCTTGAGCGGGCACCGCCTGCAAGATATTCAAGTCAACGCCGTTACGCGATAAAAATATGTCCCCAATCTTTTGGGGAAGCATGCTCAACAACTGCGTCCTGACCACGCTTGAAGAAGTAATAATATTGGCGTTGCAGGCTGCCATCGCCCTGATTGAGATGCGCTCTAAAAATGCACTAATTTGTGCCGCTACACCTTTCCGGGTATGACAAAAATTAATTAAATGGTATGCATATACAAATATGCTTCCGCGTTTTTTTTGGAAGCTAAGCGGCAATACATCGTGAAACAAATGTGACGCCGCAACAACAATCTGAGCGCCAGAAACACTCAACCTTCTTAGCACAAACCAAGCAAACGCGATCCTCCACAGATAGCAAAATAACAATAAAGACTTAATGCCCCTAAATCGAGATTCAAATGGAAGGTTTGGAATATTGATTCTTTCTACCTCAGCATTCAACCTTTCTCGATATGCATCTGCGGGCAATATGACTTTCACAATATTACCCGCATTATTCAAGTATGAAATAAGCTGTAGCGCGTGCTCATCTCCACCAGAGATATTGGCACCAGCATAACCACAAAGAAGAACAACATACTCTTTTGTATTATTCATATTTCGCATACTGCATTCACATATATCAACATATACGATTCATCTGAAAGTTCTGCTTTGTCGAGGTTGTGAATTTGTCGGCGTCTTTCTCTTAGCATGCTGTTATTGCTTCTGCAATTTGGCGACCTCATGCAACTTTACATCACTGGCAACTATTTCTTCTTTTGAACCACAAACAAAGTAGTAGATACCAACGGAAGGATTGGCACTGGAAAGCTGAAGTAAATTGACAGCCAACGAGCGTAACGATATAAGAACGGAAGGCCGGTCACCGGACGAAGAAGCCTAACTTCAAATCCAGCCCTTTCAAATAGTCTCGCCCAGTTCAAAGGATGGAGTACAAATATATGACTTGAGTCGCTTACTATGCTGCGTGTAAATGGGTGAGGCGTACTGCCAATAAAGTACCCTCCAGGTTCTAATAGACTGTAGATTTTCTCCAAATCACCTGTCGGGTCATTTAAATGCTCTAGAACTTCAAACGCATATATTTTTGAATACTTTTCATCTGCACTAAAATCATTAATAGTTGAAGTAAATACTTCTATTTCTTGTGTCTTGCGTGTGTAGTCTGCCGCATCTTCATCTAACTCTATGGCCGAAACATCCAAAGAGCCATTCTCTTTTATCAGCTCAACGAATGCCCCCAGAGCGCAACCAATCTCAAGGATTCTATCCTTCTTCTCGATGGGAAATGCCCCATTTAAGATTCTGAACTGACCGAATATAAAGTTTTTTGCCCGCTTGATATCCGCCCTATTAAATTTGCTTAAATAATGCCTAGCAAAGTAGCCATTCCAATTACCAATATCTTTATTCATCTCAATCCCCGTTTAGCATGCGCAATACATAATTGCAGCGTAAACCAATTAATTTTCAACTGTATTTTGTATTTGTGATCTTCGATACCGCCATAAATTTCGTGCAAATGCCATTTATAGACTGCTGAGCAACGAGATGTATCCTCTTGCAATCAAGCGCAAATCATTTCCCACCCACTACGATAGGTATCCTTAAAGCTGGCACCCCTACATGGAAACACCATAGATTTCCAGGTTGCAGCGGAGAAAACCACACTTCATATTTTCCTGGGTTAGCAGGTAGGCCTAAATATAAAGTGACTTTCTCTCGCCCCCCAGGAGAAATGTTTTTTGGCAGATTAAACCATTGTTCGCCTAAATTTGGCGTGTGATCGGGCCCTGTCTTCCCAAGTGGAAACCATACCGCCCCTAATTTCACATCAGCACCGCCCCCGCCCCATTTTTTACTCCCCCCATTATTAATAATGGCTTCAACCTTTATCGTTGAGCCCGCCTTATAGTCACCACCAATTGATTGTTTAATTACTATCATGCTTTTCTGGCAGTCTGAACCAGTCAACTTTATGTCTGGATCAGGAAAACTATTATCATAAGTTTTCACTAGATCAATAAAGCGGCCTTCTTTTGCATAACTCTTAATTTCATAAAGTACGGAGCACCCTTTTTGCGAAAGACGTACTAGGTTTGGAGAATCATTGAGGTATTGAAAATCAATCTTCCCACAATTTGTCACGATATAACGCACGCCAGAACTTCCTAATTTAAGAACCATACTTTCATCCATTCGATTTGCATCTAGACTGAATTCGTAAAATTGCTTCGCCAATCCAGGATTGACTTTAACCAACGACAGAAGTGGTGCATTCACCATGTTATGTTTATGTTGTGACCAGTTATATAGGTATTCGTAACTTAGTTCTGGAGAATCAGATGGAGAATAAAATGGCAATTCAATTACCCCACCCTCAGAGCTTTTTACGGCTGCCAATAACTGATACTTATCAGGCATCTTTTGTGCGTGATACGGGGAAAATATCCCCCCTCCCACATCGATATACACCCATGAAAGAGAAGCCATTAATATGGCCCAATAAAATATTCTACGTCTGCGTGGTTGCTCAGCCCCGCAATACTGATATATATAATAGGAAGCAACAATTACAAGTATCGCAATAAGACTGATGTCCACTAACTGGTAAGCTCGAGCAACCACCCTGAACATTGGGGCGATATGATATAGAACAGTCGAAAGTGTGATTGGACTGCTTGAATGCAGACCGCATAGTGACAACAACAGACCCGCAGTTGTAAATACTGCGATTTCTTTATATTTGCCAGATTTTTTTTCTGATTTTCCTTTGTTTAAAAGTGAAATCAGAAGGAACAGTATTGACACTGCAATAATCGCTAGTCCCAGCCTGAAAGTAAATTCGCCAGGATTGCCATAACTTATGCTGGGCATCCATGATGAATGGAAAATCTGAAGTGGGTTTATCACCGAATAACTATTCATGTCAGAAGATGAATAGGTGTGCGTTTGTAAGATTTCACTATTCGAAATTCTTAGCTGCCCTAAAATTATCGAGGGATATGAGAGGGCCATCAGCACAATAAATACAACGCCCGAACTAAATATCTTTGTTGATATTTCAATTAAATATTTTTTGTTTAATACCTTATTTTTTGGGCTTTGGATAAAAATATATCCTAAGTATATTAGAGCACTGTAGATGGCTCCGTAAAATCCATAATATTCTACCGCCTGAAATGAAAGCCATGTTGAAACTGCATACATTAAATAATGCTTCAATTCTCCCGTTCGAGCCGCCAAGATTGCGAATGATATTTGCAATAAAATCGCGAACGGCGAAGCCAGAGTTATATGGCCTTGAAGCCGCATTGAGAAATTGTCGGTGCTTATAAATAATACTGCGCAAAATATTGCAAGTAAGCTTGGTGCATTTAAAACCCGCGCAAAGAAATATCCACTCAAGCCTGTTAGTACAAAAATTATTAATGCCCAAATGTCATAAACATTTTGGTATGAAATGTCACTTGATAGCAATGGCAGGAGAACAATGCGCCACCATATGCCGGGAGGAATTGTGTTCGGCATCACATTATCCGCAACTCCCTTATAAGCCATGGCATCGCTAAAGAGATAATGTATAACTCCTCCGTCTAGCATACCTTTCAATGCCGCAAACGATGCAATAGTGCCCAGTCCATCTCCCCAGTTGGTTAATGCAGAATCAGGAGTGAATAGCACAGCCCAGAACTTGCCAAGCCCTAGTAATAGGAAAATTATTGCGACAACTCCGAACTCTATCGCCTTCTTTTTTGATTGCATAATGTCGGTGTTCCTATATTTGGGAATATGAGCATCCCCTGTTAATTGCCTTTACAAGGATGCAGAAGATGCAGCGCAGCCTCACCTATGTTTTAGCCCCCCCCAAAGGCACACTCAACAAAATGTTGCTATAAGTTGACGCGCGCTCTCTCGCCAAGAAAGGGTGCTCATTCCATCCGAGGATGGATGTGCATTATTCTGGAACAACTTTCGCCAGGCGGCGATTGCTATTGCCAAGTTTCTCGGCCCAACACCTTTAAAATAATAGGCATGTTCGCCTGACACTTCTCTAAACACAGGCAAATCGCGTGCGATGATGGGTATTTTATGTTGCACAGCTTCAATGAGTGGCAATCCAAATCCTTCGCCTTCCGATGCCGCCAACAAACAGATAGAGTTAGCATAAACTTTCTCCAGAAATTCATCACTTATACCTTCAAGCCAAAAGAGTCTTTTGTTCAACTCCGGATGATTCAGGATTGCATTTATAAGGTCATCAACCAACCACCCCTGCTTTCCAACAATGACTAGATTGACATCTTCTCCTTGCGCCCACAACAATTCGAACGCAGCAATTGTTTGCGCATGCCCTTTACGCGGCTCCACTGTGCCGACCATCAAAAAACTTGATTTTGCG
>Ga0066646_10001494_pt1 | contig 10702 bp, 12 predicted proteins | sample CryGeyCG2114_250_3_FD_59511 | JGI IMG/M metagenome (GOLD analysis project Ga0066646, IMG submission 59511) | Groundwater microbial communities from aquifer - Crystal Geyser CG17_big_fil_post_rev_8/21/14_2.50 | ecosystem: Environmental > Aquatic > Deep subsurface > Groundwater | place: USA...
GCGACTCGCGATAATCCGAAATTGACTGAAGGGCTTCTGGGGAGTTTGATAGATGAGAATTTCGGTAAATTCGAGGCATTAAACCTTGCCCTCTGGAACACCGGCTTTCTGGTTTATATCCCCGACAATTCAGTCATTGAGAAACCGATTTATCTGCATCGCCATCCTACCGGTATGAGCACTATCGCGCGACTGCTGGTAGTGATAGGCAAGAATGTGGAAGCCACAATCATCGATGATTATTCCTGCCATTGCCGCCATCAAGGGGCCATAGCCAATAGCGTGGTGGAGATTTTTGCGGGCGATTATTCGAAAATGCGCTATGTCAATATCCAGAGGTTTTCTGATGGCTCGCATACATTGATTACTCAACGGGCGCAAATAGGCGAGGGCGCCAAAGCATTTTCCGTTTTCGGTTCGCTGGGAAGCGGGATATCCAAAATAAATTCAGGGACTATCTTGAATGGCCGCCGTGCCGAAAGCCGTATGTCTGGTTTTATGCTCGGCGCGGGTGCGCAACATTTCGATCTGCATACGACGCACCATCACAAATCCGATGAGACATTTTCCAACCTTGATTTCCGTGTGGTCTTGAAGGATAAAGCGCAGTCTGCATATACCGGACTGATAAGAATTGAGAAAAATGCCCGAAATTGCGAGGCATATCAGGAAAACCGAAACCTGCTTTTAGACAAAGGCACTAGGGCGGAATCGATTCCCGAACTTGAAATTCTCAATGATGAAGTGCATTGCACACATGGCGCCACGATGGGGCCTATCGATCCTGAAATGATTTATTATTTGCAAAGCAGAGGTATTCCCGAGAATAAGGCAGAGCAGATGATTATTGAAGGATTTATGGAACCAACATTCGGCCGGATGCCCGAAAGCATAGGGACATTGACGAAAGAGCTATTTTCACAGAAACTATCGGCCAGTCGGCAACCTGATGGAGAGGCGAGATAAATGGCCGGTGAATTGATAAAAGTATGCCGATGCGATGAAATTGATGAAGGGAAGACGAAGTCTTTTATGATAAACGCCCGATCAATCTGCATGGCAAAAGAAGAGGGCAAAATTTATGCTTTTGATAATATTTGCACCCATGATGGCGGATTGTTAGGCGAAGGCGTCATTTATGATCGGCAGATAGAATGTCCGCGTCACGGAGCCCGCTTCGACATCGCCACCGGCCAAGCCACCCAGATGCCCGCAGTGGTAGGCATCCAGACTTACGAGGTGCAAATCGAAGATGGGGAGATACTCGTTAATATCCCCGAATGAATGGTGAGAGAATGACTGCTATCAAGAACGGCGTAAAAATCGGAGTTGGGAGCGTAATGGCTCCTGCAGGATTAGATCCTTTGGTGATTAAGGGTGATTTCCCGATATTGTCGAGAATAATCAATGGCCATAAATTGATTTATCTCGATAATGCGGCAACAACCCAAAAGCCCTCTTGCGTTATCAGCGCATTGAGGAATTATTATGAAAACCAAAACGCCAATGTCCATCGAGGATTGCATACGCTGGCTGAAGAGGCAACGGCGGCTTTTGAAGCGACTCGAAAAAAAGTGGCGGAGTTCATCGGGAGTGTCAAACCGGAAGAGATAATCTATACTCGGAATGCCACCGAAGCCATAAATCTGGTGGCTTATTCCTGGGGTCGCCATAATCTAAAACCGCAAGACAGGATTGTCCTTACCGAAATGGAGCATCACGCCAACCTTGTCCCTTGGATTGTCTTGGCTAAAGAGACCGGAGCCGAGCTAAAATTTATCCCCATCGACGGGGATGGCCTGCTCGACTTGGAGAATATTGACAGAATTATTTCGGAGGACACAAAACTAGTAGCTCTTACCCATATGTCAAATGTATTGGGCACCATTAATCCGGTAGCTGAAATTGCCCGTATTGCTCATCATAATGGCGCTCTAGTGCTACTTGATGGAGCGCAAAGCGTTCCTCATCTGCCAGTGAATATAAAGGAAATCGATGCCGATTTCTATGCATTCTCCGCGCACAAGATGCTGGGGCCAACCGGTATAGGCATTCTCTATGGCCGCGAATCGATTCTGCAAAAAATGGAGCCGTTTCTTTTTGGCGGTGAGATGATCAGTGAAGTTGATTTTGAGAAGGCCACCTGGAATGTACTCCCATGGAAATTTGAAGCAGGGACACCTAATATAGCTGACGCTGTTGCTTACGGATCAGCCCTGGATTACCTGGCAGATTTAGGGATGGAAGCGGTTCGCAGTCACGAGATGGACCTTACCGCGTATGCATTGAGGAAATTATCGGAATTAGATTCCATCAAGATATTCGGTCCGATGGACTCCAGGTTAAGAGGAGGAGCGATTTCATTCGTTGACAGACAAATCCATCCTCATGACTTGGCGACATTTCTTGATAGCCGCGGAATAGCAATCCGGGCGGGACATCATTGCGCTCAGCCGCTGATGCGTCGCCTCGGAGTCGGTTCTACCGCCAGGGCGAGCTTCTATATTTACAACACATTCGAAGAAATAGATGAATTTGTCGGCGCCATCGCCGAAGCCAGGAGGTATTTCGTCAATGAGTGAAGCGCTTGATGCTCTTTATCGCGATATATTGATGGATCATTACCGTAATCCTCGCGGCAAGCGGAAGCTCCTCAACCCGGAAATCCATAATCACGGGGAAAACCCGTTATGCGGCGATGAATTGGAAATGGAAATCAAGATCGATGGCGATCGGGTCGCCGATATTTATGTGAGTTGTGCCGGTTGTGCGGTCTCGGTGTCTTCCGGCTCCATGCTGGCGGAGATAATAAAAGGGAAATCGCTTGCGGAGGTAAAGAGGATTGCCCGGGCGGTCAAAGCTATGCTGACCGGCGGGGAAGTAATTGATGAAATTGAACTGGGTGACTTGGAGGTCTTGGAGGGGGTAAAGAAATTTCCGGTTCGGGTAAAGTGTGCCTTGTTGTCCTGGGCGACATTGGTGAATAGCCTGGAGTCTTATGAGCATGGCTTGGAGACCAAGGTCTCATCTACGGAATAAATATGCTATCGAAGGAAGAAATTCTCAAAGGTCTGATTTCAGTACAGGACCCGGAATTGATGATCAGCGTGGTTGACCTTGGCTTGATTTATGACCTAATAATTGAGGATGATGGCCGCGTTCATATCATTATGACCTTGACCACACCGGCATGTCCGTATGGCCCGGAGTTGTTGGATGAAATTCAGAAAACGGTGGCGGCAATGGATGGCATCGATAAGGCGACATTGGAGCTGGTATGGAACCCTCCCTGGGATCCAGTGGAGATGGCAACCGAGCGAGGCAAAGACCTTCTGGGAATCTGGTAGGTGGACCAAATGCAAACGGCAAAAGATAAACAATCAATCCAAATGTCTTCCAACGTTCACCAAACTCTGGATAGAATGATATCCAAGCTTGCGGGGGTAGTTCCTGAATTTGAATTGAGATACAAGGCCGAATTGGCTTATGAAATAAATCAACTCAAGCGTCAACGGAATGCGATTATACTCGCCCATAATTATATGGAGCCAGCGTTGTATCATTCGGTTTCTGATTTTACCGGTGACTCGCTTGAACTGGCCAGGATATCAGCCAGAACTGAGGCCGAGATCATTATTTTTTGCGGGGTTCGCTTTATGGCCGAGACCGCCAAAATCCTTAACCCATCGCGAACGGTCCTATTGCCCGCCCAAAAGGCGGGATGCTCATTGGCCGCCAGCATCACCGGCGATGATGTCCGTGAACTCAAAAAGCAATTTCCTGGGGTGCCGGTGGTCAGCTATGTCAACACCTATGCCGACGTAAAGGCAGAAACGGATATCTGCTGTACTTCGTCAAACGCCGCCAAAGTTGTGCAGTATTTAGCGGATCAAGGACATGAAAGGATTCTGTTCTTACCTGATGAATATCTCGCGCGTAATGTTGCCGCTGATACTGGCATCCCCATTATTTTCCCATCACTGCCCAGCTCGGGTAATGAAGTTGACCCTAAGAATTTGGAGAGAGCCATAATCGGCAGGCATGGCCGTTGTGAGGTTCATGAGAAATTTACTGTCGAGGATATCGAGAATGTCCGCAGACAGTTTCCTGATACGGTCATACTTGCCCATCCCGAATGCAACCCCGAAGTGGTGAGAGCTTCCGACTTCTCGGGGAGCACCAAAGCAATGATCGAATACGTTTCGGCAAATGATGCCCCCCGATATCTGCTCCTCACCGAATGCAGTATGGGCGATAACATCACCGCCGAGAATCCTGGAAAAGAAATGCTGCGCTTATGCAATGTCCGTTGTCCTCACATGAACTTGATTACGCTCCAGGACACTCTGGCATCGCTGAAAAATACGCAATATGAAATAACCCTGCCCTCCGATATTATCCGGCGCGCCCGCGCTTCATTGGATCGGATGCTCGAAATCAGTTAGGATTTGCTTATTGAAGCATATCTTGATTGCGGCCTCCCAATTGCCGCGGGGAATTATACCTTGACAATTTTGCCTTCCGCAATTAGATATGATTCCCGATGCATTCATGTACTACTAATTACGACGTCCTTTACATTCCATTGACTCCGAATGTGTGCTAAGAAGATTCTTCATCTGGCGATTGAATATCCGTATCCAGCCGATGCCGGTCATAAGATAAGAATCTACGAGAACATCGCGGCACTGGCAGAGCTTGGAGAAGTATGGTCGGTTTCATTTACGAGCAGGCCGGTATCGTCCCAAGATGTCCGCGAGCTGGAAGCGCTTCCCGGCAGTGTTAGGGTAGTTCCACCAGTGAGCCATCATATTCAAATCACCAGAAAGCCCTTTGATTTATTAAGTGCCATTTCGCGGGGAATAATTCACAGAATACCTTATGTGGTCGTAAAATTTGCGTCGTCAGCTATGAAAAGAGTCCTGGCTGGATTGCTGGCAGAGCAGAAATTCGATGTCATTATTTTCGATCAGCTTCGAACTACAGGATATTTTGATTTGATAAGGGAGTTGTCAATCAGCCACCGACCCAAGTACATTCTTGAGACCCATAATGTTGAGGCCGATCTTTGGCAACAGTATTATGAACAAGCCAGCTCGCCCATAAAGCGATTTTATGCCGGATATCAGAAATCCATCACCGGCAAATGGGAAATGGAAATGATCGCCAGAATGGATATCACCTCTACCATCAGCGATCTGGATCGAGAGCATCTGATTCGTATGGGGGCTGATTCGAGAAAATTAATCACTCTCCCCGTATCGGTGGGCCCCAGGCTGAAGCTCAAATCAACTTATAATCTGCAATCGAAAAATCTTCTTTTCATAGGCGGGTTGGCATGGGAACCGAACCTGGTTGGTCTTAAATGGTTTGTGGATAAAGTATATCCACTGGTCAGAAGAGAGTTGCCGGAAATTCCCCTGGTCATTGCCGGTTCAGGTCCATTCCAGCATTTCCCAGAACCGATAAATAACTTGGGATATGTGGAGGATATCAATCCTCTCTATCTTCAGGCAGCGATATTTATCGTTCCGATCTTGCGCGGCAGCGGAGTGAGACTTAAGATATTTGATGCGATGAAGAGAGGGATCCCAGTTGTTTCAACATCCATTGGGGCATCAGGGATAAATTTGCAGCACGGAAAGCATATTTACCTTGCCGATACTGAAGAAGAATTCGCCCGTGGGATAGTGGCCCTAATCCGGGATGAAAACCGGCGGCGGCAATTGTCGCAGGAATCTTTTCGATTCGTGAGTGAGAATCATACCCGCGAAGCGTCTCGCAAAGTTTACAACACGATCATAGAATAATAACGGAATCATATTTGATTGGAGGATAGATTATGCTCTGGATAACTCGTTCTCGCGTGCATGTTGACAGAGTGGCGTGCCCCTGGCTCATACTCCGCTTTGTGGATTCTGATGCCGAATTCCTCTTCGTCCCCAAAAGCGAGGTGAACGAAGCGGTTGAGGAAACCGGCGCAATTCCCTTTGATGCTCCCGGTGCGGAGCTTGGCCATCACGATGGCAAATGCTCATTTGAAGCGATCATTGAAAAATATGGTCTGACGGATCCTGCCTTGATTCGTTTGGCCAAAATTGTTCATGCCGCCGACATCGCCAGCGACCTAAAATCGGATCCGATAGCCCCCGGCCTGGAGGCGATTGCGACTGGTTTCGGGTTAATAATACCCGACGACCAAGCCAATCTTGAGGAGCAGTTTGTGGTCTATGATGCTCTATATGCATGGTGTCGATTGCAGATTGCGAAAAATTGAGAGACCTGCAATATTGTAGAGGCAAATCCGGCAAAAATCTGGCATTCACCCGATGCGGATAACCTATTTCCCCACTAATATTACGCCGACCAGTATTAAGGCAATGCCAGCCCATTTATATGCGGAAAATGGCTCTTTGAAAAACAGATATGAAATCATAACTATCAACACATATCCGACACTCATCAATAGTGGATAGGCATACGAAAGGTCGGTCTTCGATAGGACTATCATATACAGGCTCACCGAAGAAACGTAACTGATTAGGCCCAGGAGAACAAATGGGGTAGTCAACGATTTCAAGGCATAGCTGGAAAGGGGGCCGGAAAGTGGACCCACCCGGTTCATTCCGGCCTTCAGAAATCCGTGCCCGCATACATTCAAAACAATAGCGCCGATGATCGATATCCATTGCATCATACCAAGAAACCCTTCGTCATATTAATATTTTTCAAATAATCGTCCCCAATCGGTCTTGAGCCACTGGTCGAAAATTCTTTGTCCTTTGAAAGGATACCATAAAAAATCATGGTAAAAGTAGGACGCGAAGACGAAAAGATAAACAAGTGGTGTGTGGAAGAATAGCTTCTGGAATACTTTCAATGGCGAAAACCAGAAAAGGTCCCCGGCCAAGGAAGCCATATTATCGCCTACATTGAAGTTGAAATTCCACGATGAAATATCCTCACCGATTATCTCGATCTGATCCATAACGCCTACACCAAGTTTTTTCTCGTGAGCCAATCGGATAAAGGGAATATCCATTGGCTCAAATCCCATAATCTTCGCTGAAACAGCATCTATGGCTACCATATCACCGGATGCCATAATAATATCCTTTTGCACCGGCTTCATCGTGCGGGGTCCCGGACCTGAACCGCAGGTGGTGCCATCCATCATACAGAACAAGCCCGAATGGATCTCCTTTTGAATCATCAGCAGATCGACCAAAGTCTCGTGAATGACACTGTGAGTGTAATGACGGCGCGTGTTCAGCAGGCCTCCAAAGGCATTTTTCATTGCGCCGGTCATCGTGGTATAGATGTGGGTTTTGACAGTTGGAAGATGAACGATATTCTTGCCGATAAAAAATTCCGGAATGTTTATCCCTTCGGGGAAAATATGAGGCAACGCCAGCATCTTGCCCTTTGGTTCATATCGAATCCAATTTATATCCTGTTTCTTGAAATTATATTTGACCGGAATATTATATTTTTTATAGATCACATCGAATTTATTCAACTGCTCGCCCTTATACGGATTTGTCACCACGGTGTTATTGTGGACATCGATTAAATCTACAAATCCCTCTTCACGTAGCGCCCTGACGCACCCTTCCAGTTGCCAAGGCGTGGTGTTCGCAGATGGAAATGGAAAATGCCAGGATATGTTGTCCTTCAGGATAGTCGTTTTCCCCTTTTGGAGGAATTCACCAATTCCCGCCATCCTCGACAATTTTATATAATCTTCAACAACCGATTCCGGTTTGGTTTTTAATACTGCTACTTTGGCGCTTTTCAAAGCATCTTCCTATGGAATTAAGAATAGAATTATGACTGTCACCAGCCACAAACCTATGTTTAATAATAAGGGTCTATCGGTGAGAAGCGATTCAGTTGGTGAACCACCCTCCGATTTATGGTAAACTATATAAAGATAGCGAAAGATTCCGTAAACTACAAATGGTATTGTTAATTCGAATCTTTGCTCTTGGTGGAAATGCTGCGCATCGGCCGACATAGTATAAAGGATATAAGCCACCAGTGTCGAAGCTGTAGTAACCGAAATCATCTGATCCAAAAATGGAAGACTGTAATGATCCAGTATCTTGCGATGGCTCGAAGCTAATGAATCAAGAAGGATGACTTCGTGTCTTCTTTTGGAAAAGCCGAGGAACAATGCCAGGAGGATAGTGCAAATGAGAAGCCAAGATGATATGGAGGCATCAATGGCATAAACGCCTGCCAACGCCCTCAGAACAAATCCGATGGCGATCGTCATCACATCCACAATTACCACTCTCTTCAATCCGTAGGAATAGCAATAATTCATCGCCAAGTAAACAGAAGCGACTATGCCCAGTTTAATAGCTATGATGAATGAGGCTGTTAGCGCGACGATGGCCAACACAATAGACATAACCGTGGCAGTTGGCACTGGCACTTGTCCTGAAGCAATTGGACGATTTCTCTTTTTCGGATGCTCCCGATCAGATTCGATATCATGGATGTCATTGAGGAGATACACTGCGCTGGAAAGAAAACAAAACGCAAGAAATGCAACCAGCGCTTTTGCGATTTTCGTTGGGTCGTTAAACTCAACCGCAAAGATTAACCCCGCTAATACGATGCTGTTCTTAACCCATTGCGTAGGGCGGCACGCTCGTATGTATGGCCTTAAGGATTTCATTTTTGCAATAATAATTGCAGTTGCCAAAATTGTCAAGGGATTTTGGAACGCATTGCCGGTGAACGGAATTATCCCTTAGTAGGTGAATGGAGGTGAAATTTAGAGATATCCCAGCGATTTTAGACGAGTTTTGATGAGAGTAATTTCCTCTTTGGTCAAGTGGATATCTGTAGGATTATCTGCCGTCGCCGCAATATCCCTCAAAATATAAACTATGAAATCGGTCACCGAATCAAAGCCGGTTTCCTCTATAATCTGCTTGAGACGTATATAAAGAGGTCTTGGTATCTTTATTGTGACTTTAGGATCAGACATTCAAATACTCCGATAGGAATACTATCAGAGTGCAAATATAGACTAAGCGAGCCTTTTGTCAAGCATTAAGTGATAACCTTGTTCCACAGCACGCTCTTTCTACCCGAATGATGCTTTTATGAATGCTTCAAGTGATTATTATCTGATCAATGCAATTTTCCTGCTATGTGTTCTTCCTTCGGCCTTGAGCCTACAGAAATAGATTCCTGAGGCGTAATTTGTGGAATCCCCCCGCGGTGAATACATTTCATGTCATTCCGGACTCGATCCGGAATCCAGACAAATCTGGATGCCAGCATCCACTGGCATGACCCCGCCGCAAGCGGGCTGGCTCAAGTCCACTTAATCCTCGACAGCGGAAATTATTATTGGATCGATTACTTGCCCATATTATTCACGATTTCCCTGCCGAATTGAGAGCAGGAAACCTTCGTGGCTCCTTCCATCTGGCGGTGCAAATCGTAAGTAACGGTCTTGTTGATAATCGTTTTCTCGATCGCCTTTATAATCAAATCTGCGGCTTTGGTCCAACCCATATAGCGCAACATCATCTCCGCCGATAGTATCAATGAGCCGGGATTAACCATATCCTTGTTGGCATACTTCGGCGCGGTGCCGTGCGTGGCTTCAAACAGCCCAACAAAATCGCCGATATTGGCCCCCGTCGCCATACCCAATCCCCCCACCTGCGCCGCAGAGGCATCGGAAAGGTAATCACCATTTAGATTCGGAGTGGCCAGCACAGAATATTCATCAGTTCTGATAAGTATCTGCTGGAACATCGAGTCGGCGATACGGTCTTTAATCACAATTTTCCCCGCGGGCTGTTTGCCGCCATATTTGTTCCAGAGCTGATCCTCGGTGATGGTTTTCTGTCCAAATTCCTTGGCCGCCAGTTCGTAGCCCCAGTCCTTGAATGCGCCCTCGGTATATTTCATAATGTTGCCTTTATGCACCAGCGTCACGGAGGTTTTTTTATTGTCGATGGCGTATTGAATCGCTTTGCGGACCAGACGTTTGGTACCGGTTGCTGATATCGGCTTGATGCCTATGCCCGAATCGGAACGGATTTTGAGCTTCATATTCTTGTTGAGAAATTCAATGACTTTCTTGCAATCCTTGGTCCCCTTTTTCCATTCGATACCGGCATAAACATCCTCGGTATTCTCACGGAATATCACGATATTCATCTTTTCCGGATGCCGCACCGGGCTGGGAACGCCCTGGAAATAACGCACCGGACGCACGCAGGCATAAAGATTCATCACCTGCCTAAGCGTTACGTTCAACGAACGGAATCCCCCGCCTATCGGAGTGGTCAATGGCCCCTTGAGAGCGACTACATAGTATTGGATGGCATCGATAGTATCTTTGGGCAGCCATTCGCCGTAAAATTTGAACGCATTTTCGCCGGCATAAACATCAAACCACACTATCTGTTTCTTGCCCTTGTAGGCCTTATTGACTGCGGCATCGACCACCACTCGGGTCGCTTTCATAATATCCCTGCCGATGCCATCGCCTTCGATTACCGGTATGATGGGGCAATCGGGAACCACCAGTTTCTTATTTTTGACAGTAATTATCTGGCCATCTTTGGGGGGCGTTATTTTTTTGAATTTCATTTTTCGGGTAGCCATATCTCCTCGCAATTGATTAGTTTGTCACCATTCGATTTATGAATAACCATCATATATAAAA
>Ga0066646_10001529_pt1 | contig 10592 bp, 8 predicted proteins | sample CryGeyCG2114_250_3_FD_59511 | JGI IMG/M metagenome (GOLD analysis project Ga0066646, IMG submission 59511) | Groundwater microbial communities from aquifer - Crystal Geyser CG17_big_fil_post_rev_8/21/14_2.50 | ecosystem: Environmental > Aquatic > Deep subsurface > Groundwater | place: USA: Utah...
GTCGCTCCGCAGCGCGAACCAGCCGACGAGCGCGCCCCAGCTGAAAACGAGCCCGAGCCACGCCTGCGGCCACCAGGTGATCCGCTTCATGAAGGGATAGGCCGCGACCAGCGCGAGGCTGCCCAGCGCGACCAGCTGCGCCTCCCACCGAAGCTGCAGCAGCACGACGAGGCCGACGAGGCACAGGGCGAACAGCCACGCCCATGCCGCTCTCTTGCTCACCCGCCCGCTCGCCACCGGGCGCACGGCGGTGCGCGCGACCTGCCGGTCGAGATCGGCATCGACGATGTCGTTGTAGACGCAGCCCGCGCCGCGCATCGCGATCGCGCCGAGCAGGAACCACAGCAGCAGCTGCCACTCGCCCTCGCCGCCCGCGAGCAGCAGGCCGAAGGTGCAGGGCCAGAACAGCAGCCACCAGCCGATCGGCCGGTCGAACCGCGCCAGCTGCGCAAGGTCGCGCGGGAATTGCGGCAGCCGGCCGACGAGGCCGCGATGTTCGCTGTCGGGGACGATCTGGTCGCTCATCGCTTGCCCCCTACCGCGCGCCGTGCCACCTGCCTAGGCCATGCCCGCCCAACCTGCCTGGCCTCCCCGCTCCGCCCCGCGCCTCTTCGTCGAGCAGGAACTCGCGCCGGGAATGCGCGTCGCGCTCGAGGGCAACCAGGCGCATTACCTCAACCGCGTGATGCGCCTCGGGCGGGACGATATCGTGATCCTGTGCGACGACGCGACCGGCGAGTGGGCGGCCAAGGTCACCGCACCGGGCAAGCGCGCGATCTGCCTCGAAACCGTCGAGCATTTGCGCGAGCGCGAGGCGGTGCCGGACTTCTGGCTCTGTCCGGCACTGCTGAAGAAGGACCGCTTCGACCTCGTGCTCGAAAAGGCGACCGAGCTGGGCGTGCGTCGGATCGCGCCGATGGTTACCCGCCGCTGCGTCGCGGACAAGCTCAATGCCGAACGCGCGACCAAGATCGTCACCGAAGCCGCCGAGCAATGCGCGCGCACCGCCCTGCCCGAGGTCGCCGCGCCGCAACCGCTCGACGCGCTGCTGCGCGACTGGCCCGCGGACCGCGCATTGTTCTTTGCCGACGAGCTCGGCGGCACGCCCGCCGCCGAGGCGTTTTCGCGGCACACCGGCCTTGCGGCCCTGCTGATCGGCCCCGAAGGCGGCTTCGACGGCGCTGAGCGCACCGCGATCCGCGCGCATCCGCAGGCCGCGGCGATCACGCTAGGTCCGCGCATCCTGCGCGGCGAAACCGCCGCGATCGCCGCGACCGCGCTGTGGATGGGGGTGGCGGGGGACTGGCCGGGCGAGCAGGCCGAATAGCCCTTCCCACACCGCTTTCGGTTTTCTAGGGCAATTTTCGTGAGCACCCGCAAGATTTCCACCGAGGCCGATCCGGTCATCGAGAGCCGCGCGCAGCTGGTCGCCCCGTTCGTGGGCGGCGAGAAGCCGAAAGCCGACTGGCGCATCGGTACCGAGCACGAGAAGCTCGTGTTCTGCCTGAACGACAAGCACGCGCTCTCCTACGACGAACCCGGCGGGATCCGCGATATCCTGCTCGGCCTGCGCGAATTCGGGTGGGAGCCGGTCGAGGAAGGCGGCAAGGTCATCGCGATGGCGGGCGAGGACGGCACGGTCAGCCTCGAACCCGCCGGCCAGCTCGAACTTTCGGGCGCGCCGCTGGAAAACCTGCACGATACCTGCGCCGAAACCGGCCGCCACCTGCAGCAGGTCAAATCGGTTGCCGAGGACATGGGGGTCGGCTTCCTCGGCCTCGGCATGTGGCCCGACAAGGCGCGCGGCGACCTGCCGGTGATGCCCAAGGGCCGCTACGAGATCATGATGCGGCACATGCCGCGCGTCGGTAGCCTCGGCCTCGACATGATGCTGCGAACCTGCACGATCCAGGTCAATCTCGACTATTCGTCCGAGGCCGACATGGTGCAGAAGTTCCGCACCGGCCTCGCGCTCCAGCCGCTCGCCACCGCCTTGTTCGCCAATTCGCCCTTCACCGAGGGCAAGCCCAACGGCTACCTCTCCTATCGCAGCCACATCTGGTCGGACACCGACCCGCACCGCACCGGCATGCTGCCCTTCGTGTTCGAGGACGGCTTCGGCTACGAACGCTGGGCCGACTACATGCTCGACGTGCCGATGTATTTCGTCTTCCGCGAGGGGAAATATATCGACGCGGCCGGCCTGTCCTTCCGCGACTTCCTCGACGGCAATCTCTCCGCCCTCCCCGGCGAAAGACCAACCGAGAGCGACTGGTGGGACCACCTCTCGACCGCCTTCCCCGAAGTGCGGCTGAAGAGCTTCCTCGAGATGCGCGGCGCCGATGGCGGGCCGTGGAGCCGGATCTGCGCGCTCCCCGCTTTCTGGGTCGGGCTGATGTACGAACAGGACGCGCTCGATGCCGCGTGGGACCTGGTCAAGCACTGGACCGTCGAACAGCGCGAGGACCTACGCAACGCGGTCCCCAGACAGGCGCTCGATGCACCGATTCCGGGCGGCGGTACGTTGCAGGACCTCGGCAAGGAAGTGCTCGCGATCTGCCGCAAGGGCCTCAACACCCGCGCGCGGCTCAACTCCTCGGGCGACAACGAGGCCGGCTTCCTCGAAACGCTCGACGAGATCGTCGCCAGCGGCAAGGTTCCCGCCCAGCGCCTGCTCGACAAGTATCACGGCGAGTGGAACGAGGACGTCAGCCGGGTCTACCGCTACAGTTTCTGACTAATCGACACCGAGCTTGGATGGTGAAACATCGTCAGGATTGGATCGGTCGGCCGGAATTTTAGGCGGAGCAGGCTGCCACTCTGTGATGTGCTCAACCACGAGCTTGTAAAATGCGGGCACAGCCAGCTCAAGTTCTTGGATAAACGTCCGCGGTTGACTCATTCGCACGCCCAAGTCCGTACAGCGAACAATCTCGAATCCAAGGACCTGCATCGATTCCTTGCCATCGAACAGCAAAGTCGGATCGTCACGCAGTTTCCCGATTTCGTATTCCGATGTCGGTGCGCGACCGGGCCAATAGGCACGAATTATCAACTGTCCGTCGGCTTCGCTCGGGATTTGCCGCAACAGCCAGTTCAATCGTGCCTTATTGGATTTACGGTCTCCAGGAGCACGGATATAGACCGATTGGTTGATCGTGCCGCGCGAAATCCTGACGTCGATAACCAGCGGATAGCTCGCATCTGGCAGGTCAAGGCTGATCGATAGAGCGCGATCCTTCTTGAGCCGCTTCAGATCACTGTCGAACTTGGTCGTCGGATTGGCCTTTTCTGCGCGCGACAGCTGCTGCTCCACCCTTCGCCCGAGTTGGCGGCTCAGGATCAACTCGAGGTCCCTGCATTCCTGCTGCCAGGCTTCCGTCACCTCGCGCATTTCGTCCTGCGGTAGGTTGGGCGCTCCCTGGCGTGCAGTCCCGACGAGTGATTTCCACGCTTTCGGCATCTGATCGAAGCCCCGTACTCCGGCGCTGTCGTCGCCGATAAATCGAACGAATTCGTTCAGAAGCCACTGCTGTTCTGCATCGTCGACTACGTCATTCATCAGTTGCAGCTTGGCCACCGTCAGCAGGTGCATCCACGAAAAATGGAAGAGGCTGACACTTTTTGTCTTGTGCCCTGAAACCTGCACCGGATGATGATGCGGCACGGCGGAGAACTGGTTCGAGATCGTGATAACTGCATCGACCCGGTTGGCTCGCGCGATCGTGAGATAGCGTTCCACCTGCTCCGCAGATAACTCGCTTTCGCCGATCTTGGCTTCGACCAGCGCCGACCATTTCGCTCGGCCAGTATCGATAACGATCAACCCATCGGGCCGACTCAAGTCCTTGGCTTTACGATCGGTTTCGAAACACACTTCGGTGAAGCATTCGATTTTCGCGCGTGCGCCAATCCTAACGCCGATCTCGCCAAAAATTTCGGCGGCGTAGTTTCGCACTACCGAGAGTGTCGCAAGAAAAGGAGAAAGCGAACGCGCTTCTTTGTTCTTCTCGGACAAAATGGGAAGAAGTCTAGCGCGTTCTCCCCTTACAAGAAATTCAGGCCTATCGGCCATTCACCTCTCCCCCAAGACGGCAAAAGAGAAGCGTAAGGTACTTCAAAGATAGATCAAGGCGTTACTTGTAGCTTTCCTTTTCTGCATCGCCCCGCCGCGCGATCGCGTGGCCGAGGCGGCGGAGCCTGGCGGTGACGAGGCCGTGCTCGCCCATCCAGTCGTAGTACTCGCGGTATTTGGGGTCTTCGAGCAGCAGGTGGGCTTCCTCGGTCCGCGCGCGCCAGTAATAGATCGCGCTGACCACGGCCAATAGCACGCAGTTGCGGATCGCTTCGGTCGCGCTGCCGCTGGTGACGAGGAAGGGCAACGTGGCGAACCACCAGAACACGTTCTTCGACAGGTAGGCCGGGTGCCGCGTCCAGCGGTACGGCCCGTTCGTGATGACCCCGCGATAGGTCAGGTTGGAGAAACGCAGCCCGAAGACCACCGTCGCCCAGGCGTAGATCGCGGTGAGGAACACCAGCCATGCCGCCCAGATCGCCAGCACCGTGTCGTTGCCCGCCAGCCAGTAATTCCACTCGGCGGTGTCGACGCGGTAGTCGAGCACGTCGCCGGGGCCCATGATGAGGAACGGCGGGTAGCACAGCAGCGCGGCGAGCCAGCCGCCTACGAACGGATTGCCCGAGCGGATATGCGCATCGAGCGGCTTCAATGTAACGAGGTAGCCGACCGCGCCGATCTGGACGTCGATCACGAACAGCAGCGTGATGAGGATCAGCCCGAGCCGCACCGGGTCGTCGATCACCAGTCCGAGATCGGCCTCGACGATGATCCGGAACCCCTCGGGCAGGATCGCGATCATGAAGGCGCCGAAGAAGCCCTTGATGAACCACGCGCGCAGGTGGCGCTTGACCTCGCTCGCGTCCCACGCGTCGCGTCCGATCAGCATCGCGCCGAAATGCCAGCACGCATCGCGCGGGTCCTTGAGGTGGCGGTCGAGCCACAGCACGTAGGGGATCGAGACGAGGAACAGCGGGACGACGAGCCAGCCCAGCACCTCCATCGCGAAGGTATAGGGCGGCTGCCAGTACCACCGCCCGACCCAGTAGAACGCGCCGAGCAGCGCCCAGGTCGCCCACAGGCCTGCCAGCTTGGTGATTGTGAAATCGCCCGCTTCGGAGAGCGGGCGCTTGCGGCTCCAGTCGAGCCCGGTGCTTTCCCGGCGGTGGACCTTCTCGACGAACACCGACCACAGCACCATCGGGATCCCGGCGGCGAACAGGCCCATCAGCGCGGCATTGGGGCCGGACAAGACGCCGCGGCGGCCCGGCAGGCCCAGCGCATCGGCGATCGCCGGGTATTCGCGCGCGAAGACGATCCAGGCGAGCAGGCCGACCAGGCCGACCAGCCCGACCGCCGACGATACGTCGCTTGGCGGCCGCGCCGCCACCCGTGCCGAAGCCCCCGCTGTCATGGCCGGAACCCTAGCACGTAATGGTTAACGCGAGAAAAGCGCGCTCAGCGGTAGGCGCGGATCGTGCCGCCGTCGTCGAGCACGTAGAGCGTGTTGTTGGCGACGATCGGGGGCAGCGAGACCTTGGGATCGAGATCGGTCAGGTAGGCGAGCGATCCGTCATTCACGCTGGCATAGGCGACCTGGCCTTCGGAATTGGCCATCCACAGCCGATCGCCCGCGAGCACCGGCCCGGTCCAGAAGATCGGGTCCTTCTCGTCTTCCATGTTGCGGAAGGCCGGGAGGTCGACCACCCATTTGACCTTGCCCGACGAGCGCTGGATCGCGAGCAGCTGGCTATCGCTGGTGAGCGTGAAGATCCACTCGCCCGCGACCGCCGGGGTCGAGATCCCGCCGAGATTGAGTTCCCAGATGCGCTGGCCGGTGACCAGTTCGTAGGCCGCCATCCGGCCACCCTGACCGAGCGCGTAGACGCGGCCCTGGTCGATGATCGGATCGGCGTCGATATCGGTGATCGTGCCGACCGAGGTCGAGACCGAGGTCCGCGCGAGCGCATCGCCCCACAGCTGGCGGCCGTTCTCGTAGCGATAGGCGGCGAGTTCGCCCGAGCTGTAGCCCGCGATCACCGTGCCCTGCGCCGCGGCCGGGGCGGCGACGCCGAACACGCCGGCCTGGCCGACCGCGCCCGATTCGAACCACTGGACCGCCCCGTCGCCGATATCGAGCGCGTAGATCTCGTTGTTCTGCGTCATCACGAACACGGTGTCGAAGGCGAGCGTGGGCGCGCCGCGCAGCGGGCCCGAGGGCTTCACGCGCCACACTTCGTCGCCGGTATTGGCATCGAGCGCGGCGACTTCGCCGACCCCGGTGGTGAGGTAGACGCGGCCCGCATTGTAGCTGACCCCGCCGCCGAATTCGGCGCCCTCGCCGTCACCGCTGACATTGAATCGCTTGCGCCACACCGGCGCGCCGCTGGTCGCGTCGAACGCGTGGACGGTGCCCGCGGTGTCGAAGACGAACAGCCTGCCCCCGCCGATCACGGGCGAGGAGGCGAGCCGCGCCTTGTTGGTGCTGCCGGCGATCTGCGCGGTCCAGGCCGGGGCCGGGTTGGCCCCGATCGCGAGGTGGCCGTAGGCATTCGACGCGCCGCCGCTCGGCTGCGCGAATTCGCGATTGGCCGCGGCCGGGGGCAGGATCACGCTGACGCTGGCGAGCGAGGGGTCGGCGACCGCGCCCGATTCGATCCGCGAGAGCACCGGGATGCGTTCGCCCACGGTCGGTGTCTTGGGCTTGTCGCTGCCGCCGAGAATCCCGCAGCCCGCGGTGGCGAGCGCCAGCATCGCTGCTCCGGCCAATCGGAGACTCGGGCGCAGGCGGCTGGTCGTGTTCGTGGTCATGGTCATTCCTTACTGCTGCGGCGCAGGCGCTGGGGCTGTCTGGCCGCGCGCGGCGAGTTCGCTTTCGTTGAGCGTGCGCTCGACATCGTCGACCGCATCGACCCCGAGCAGGCCCGCCATCTGGCGGGTCCGGCGGCGGATCGTCTGCGGCACGTTCTCGTCGCGCGAGACTTCGGCGAGGAGCGGACCGGCGAGGTCTTCCTTGCCCTGCTTGAGATAGGCCATCGCGACCAGCTCGCCCGCGCTGCCGAACCACGGATTGCCCGCCACCGCGAGCGGCTTGAGCCGTTCGACCACCTTTGCCGGCGGCAGTTCGTCGAACCGCGCGGCGACTTCGCGCACGGTGGCGAGGTCGCGCAGCTGCTGCGGCACGTCGTCATCGGCGGCGACCGCGGAATAGATCTTGGCGGCTTCCTCGGCCTTGCCGTCCTCGAGCAGCAGCGCGGCCTGGGTCATCCGCGCGAGCGCCGCGGTCGCCTTGGCGTCGTCCTCGCCCGCAAGCTGGGTCAGCATCTCGTCGGCGCTGGCGGCGTTGCCCTTCTCGATCCGGTCGAGCGCCATGGTCAGGCGCTCGCCACGATCGGCGTCCTCGGCCGTCTGGCGACCGTCCCACCACAGCCAGCCGCCGACCCCGGCGATGATCACCACGAGCGCGATGCCGATCGGGAGGCCGTATTTCCTGGCCGCGTCCTGCATCTGCTGCTCGCGCAGCGCCTCGTCGACTTCGCGCATGAAGCCGTCCTGCTCGGCGCTTTCCCGCGCGGCCTTCTTGTCGGTCGGCTGGGGGGCGGAATTCTTGTCGTTCGGAGGAAGGGCCAAAATCTGTCTTTCGCGTGGCAAATTGCTGTGGCGCGCTGTTTACCGCGCTCGCGCGCCAATTCAATGGGCGATGCTGTGGATCGATCTGTCGGGCACGCGGTGAAGCGGGCATGAATGCCCGTGTCGCGCCTGCCTGATCAGGGGAAGCGCGGGACCTTGAGCGCGCGGGCATACATCGCGCGGTAATCGTCGATCATCGCCTGTTCGTCGTATCGATCGCGCGCGCGCTGGCGGTTCGCTTCGCCGATCGCGGCGCGGGCGGCCTCGTCTTCGGCGAGCGCGGCGAGCATTTCACCGAGATGTTTCGTGTCGCCCGGCACCGAGACATAGTCGCGGTTGGACTTGGCGAGCATCGCCTTCACGTCGCCGACGTCGGGCGAGGCGACCGGCAGCCCGCTCGCCATCGCCTCGACCACCGAGAGCGGGAACTGCTCGCTGTCCGACGACAGCGCGTAGATGTCGAACAGCCCGAGCACGGTCGCAGGATCCTCGACGAAACCGGGCATGTGGACCCGGTCCGAGACGCCGAACCGGTCCGCCGCGGCGCGAATCTCGTCGCGCTCGCTACCCTCGCCCACGATCACCAGCTGCCAGAACTCGGGCAGGTCCTTCATCGCCTCGACCAGCCGCGGCAGGTTCTTGACCTTGCGCAGCCCCGCCAGCGTGCCGATCCAGCGCTCGCCCTCGCGCTTGACGAGGCCCGGAAGCGCGTCGGCCTTCGCCTTGCGGCCATAGCGCGCGGTGTCGATGCCGTTGACGATCCGCTGGACGCGCCATGCAGGCTGCTGCCACTCGGTCTTGGCGATCTGCTCGAGCCCGGTCGAAGGGACCACCAGCCCGGAGGCGCGGCCCAGCGCGATCCGGCGATACCAGTTGCGCGTCCACTTGCGCTTCTTCGTTTCGTCGGTGTCGAACCCGTCCTCGTGGTGCACCAGCGGCGGCAGCGAATGAAGGTCGGCGAACAGCGTGTGCGCCATCACCGCGTCCATCGCGCCGAAATTGTAGGTCAGGATCAGGTCGAAGCCCGCCATCGCCTTGGCGAGCTTCTGCAGCCGCCCCGGGGTCGGCTTGCCTTTGAGCGAGGGGAAATGGACCGGGTATCTCACCTGGACCGACTTCTTCATCCCGTGGCCCGCGCTCAGCGCACCCGGCTCGGCCGAGACCACCGTGTGCTCGAGCTTGCGCCCAAAGGCTTCCATCAGCCGGACCGAGCGCATTTCCTTGCCGCCCACGTCGAAGCTCGAATGGAGGTGCAGGACCTTCTTCGCCATCGTCTCGGTTCCTTACGCCTTGGCGCGGTCGAGCAAGCGATCGAGCGCGGCGAGCGACCCGGCATCGTCGAGGAACGGCGCATGGCCCACGCCGGGCACGATCACGATTTCGATATCGTCGGCCCTGGCCTGCATCTGCTCGAGCGTGTCGGCGGTCAGGATATCCGAAGTCTCGCCGCGCACCGCGACCAGCGGTTTCTTGCCGAGCGCCTCGAACGGGCTCCACAGATCGGTCCCGCCCTCGGCGCTGTCGCCGGCGAAGGGCTCGGCGATCTTGGCGTCGTAATCGGGGACGATGCGCTGGTTGGTGCCGACGGTCATGCTGCGCTTGGCCATCACCAGCCAATCGTCGATCGTGAAATCGGGGAAGATATCGCCCTGCCCTTCCTCGAGCGCGCGCGCGGCGTGCATCCAGGTCGGGAAACTGCCGCCCTGCCCGACATAACCGCGGATCCGCGCGATCCCGTCGGCGGAAATCTCGGGGCCGATATCGTTGACCAGCGCGCCCGCAACGAGATCGGGCTTCACCGCCGCGAGCAGCATCGTGAGGATTCCGCCGAGCGAGGTCCCGACGAACACCGCGCGGGTGATTCCCTCCTGCTCGAACAGCGCGAGCAAGTCGGCGACGTATTGCTGCGGCACGTAGGTCGCGCTGTCGGGCGCGTATTCGCTGTCGCCGCGACCGCGCATGGTCGGGCAGATCACGCGCGTACGGGTGCGCAAGTGATCGGCCAGATCCTCGAAATCGCGCGAATTGCGGGTCAGGCCGGGCAGGCAGACCACGGGGGGAAGATCGGACGCGTCGGGCCCGGCATAATCGCGGAAATGCAGTTTCAGCCCGTCGGGGCTGGTCCAGTGTTTTTCCTCGAAATGGTCGTGTTCGTCGCTCATCGAGCTCCCGCCTGAATCCCTTGTGGCTCATGCATGCTTGCGCTTGCCGCGCCGTGCCCCCACCCTTGGCGATATGCGTCCTCCAGAGCAACCCGTCACCTACCGTCCCGATCCGCAAATCATGCAGCTGGCCGAGTGGCTCGCGACGCCGGTTGCGGCGGCGCAATTCCCCGAGACCCGGCTGCGCTTCGCGAATCGGCGCTGGGCCGGTTCGGTGGGTTTGCAGGACTGGCGCGACGAGGACTGGGTGCGGCACCTGGGGCGCTTCGAACCGCTGCCCGACAATCTCTCCGAGCCGCTCGCGCTCGCCTATCACGGACACCAGTTCCGGGTGTACAATCCCGAGATCGGCGATGGGCGCGGTTTCCTGTTCGCGCAGCTGCGCGACCACACGGACCGATTGGTCGATCTCGGCACCAAGGGATCGGGCACCACCCCGTATAGCCGCAGGGGCGACGGGCGCCTGACGCTGAAGGGCGCGGTGCGCGAGATCCTCGCGACCGAACTGCTCGAGGCGCGCGGGGTCGATACCAGCAAGACCCTCTGCGTGATCGAGACCGGCGAGCAGTTGGAGCGCGGCGACGAGCCTTCCCCCACCCGCTCGGCGGTGATGACGCGGCTCTCGCACGGCCATATCCGCATCGGTACCTTCCAACGGCTCGCCGTGCTCGAGGAACCCGAACACATGGCGCAGCTGGTCGATTACTGCCTCGAACAGTTCCCCG
>Ga0066646_10001530_pt1 | contig 10592 bp, 10 predicted proteins | sample CryGeyCG2114_250_3_FD_59511 | JGI IMG/M metagenome (GOLD analysis project Ga0066646, IMG submission 59511) | Groundwater microbial communities from aquifer - Crystal Geyser CG17_big_fil_post_rev_8/21/14_2.50 | ecosystem: Environmental > Aquatic > Deep subsurface > Groundwater | place: USA...
AATGTGGAAATGGGGACAGCCACAGTTGTTTTCTAAATAGTGTGTCATAATTCCTCGCTTTTCTTATTCATGGCAATAGAACGCTATAGCGTTCTATTGCCATGAATTTGTTTTTGCCTACTTTTTGATTATAAAAGGGGTACAATGTAGGTATTAACAACGGGAATTAATTTATACACATATGTTCAATCTACAAGGGAAAGTTGCTTTAGTTACTGGCGCAAGAAGGGGAATGGGCAGGACGCATGCGTTGGCGCTTGCGGGGCAAGGGGCAAAGGTGGTTATTACTGACATTGATCTCGCCGAGTGCGAGCTTGTTGCGGACGAGGTGCGTACGACTGGTGGCGACGTTGCATGTTTTAAGATGGATGTTTCCAGCAAAGATGATGTGGACAATGTGTTTGACAAAGTCATTGCAAAGTACGGACGATTGGACATCCTTGTAAACAATGCTGGCATCTACGAGGCGCATCCATTTTTGGAAATGACGGAAGCAGAGTGGGACAGAACTATTGATATCAATCTGAAGGGATACTTCCTATGCGCTCAGCGCGCGGCAAAAGAAATGGCGAAAAATAAATATGGTCGCATTGTGAACATTGCATCTGTTGCATCAGGTGGTGTGGGTGTTGGTATCGCAGGAGGCGCGCACTACACTGCGTCAAAGGGTGGAATTATAGGAATGACAGAAACTCTCGCAGTGGAGCTCGCACCACTTGGTATTAATGTAAATGCAATCGGGCCAGGCGCAATAGATACACCAATGGTTGGCGCTGCAAGTCTCCCTAAGGAATATATGGACGCAATGCTCGCAGGAGTCCCCCTCAAGCGCATGGGGCGCCCCGAGGAAGTTTCTGCAGCAGTGGTCTTTCTCGTATCCGACGAAGCAAGCTATGTGACCGGCGCGACTCTCTATGTAGACGGTGGCTGGTTGGCAGCGTAGTTGCAACCAACCGCACACCATCGCCTGACTTCGTTGTAAGCATGCAGTTTTCTTTCACCGTATCAAAAGTATGCCTCAAAAAAACTGCATGCTTCCGCCTTGAATCCGAGGCGTACGATTGATTGCGAGTAAATTACTTGGCGATTCGGTTAAAATGAGGTATTGTGACATGAGTCACAAAGCGTTTATGTCCATTACACGAACCAGCTGATTCGAAGTCTTAATGTCTGTAAAGTGAGTGCCTTTGCATTTACTTTTGACTTTAAGACTTTTGACTTTAAGACTAATTTTTATGGCTCAAGGAGAAGTTATCATACGATTTGAGAATGTGTCGTTTGAATACGGGCACAACAAACCCATCTTTGATGATGTGTCTTTTGCTGTGCGTCGCGGAGCAAAGCTCACACTCATGGGGCAAAACGGCGCAGGGAAGTCTTCACTTTTTGCGCTCATCACTGGGGCAAACAAGCCCGATGACGGCGACATTCATATCGGCAAAGGGGTCTCCATAGCTATCTCAAAGCAGGTTGTTCCTCGTGACCAGCTTGAGCTCACCGTGCGCGAATTTTTTGAAAAGTGTTTTCCAAAAAAGATTTACGATTTAGATCCAAAGATTGATGATGTGCTTGAGGTGGTGAACTTGAAAGGTCACGAGAAGATGCATGAGCGTATCATCAAATCTTTTTCCGGTGGTCAGCAGGCGCGCCTCCTCCTTGCTTCCGCGCTCATTCAGGACCCCGATGTTTTACTCCTAGACGAACCAACCAACAACTTGGACAAAGCAGGCATCTCTCACCTCACTGACTTCCTCAAGGAGTACAAAAAGACAGTTATCGTCATTTCTCACGATGCGGAATTCTTGAACTCATTTACCGAGGGTGTTCTCTATTTAAATATTTATACCCGTAAACTAGAAAACTATGTGGGGGACTATTTCGCTGTTGTAAAGCAAATCACCGCACAGATTGAAAAGGAGAACATGAAGAATGCTCAGCTCGCAAAGGAGATTCAAGCAAACAAAGACAAAGCAAACTTCTTTGCGATGAAGGGAGGTCAGATGCGTATGGTTGCAAAACGTATGCGTGAAAAAGCAGAGGAGATGGAGGAGGCAAAGGTGGATATTCGTAAGGAAGACAAAACAATTCGCGCGTTCACTATTCCTTCACAGCCCGAGCTCACTGGCGAGCTTCTGAATATTTCATCATTTACAGTGCTCAAAAACTACAAACCAGTAGAGAAGAAAATAAAACTCTCACTCAAAAAAAAGTTTCACCTACTCCTCGCGGGGCCAAACGGAATCGGTAAGTCTACACTTCTTGAATCTATTGCGACAGGGAAAGCAGTCGGTACAAAGATTGCCGAAGGTGCGCGCGTGGGCTACTATCGTCAGGATTTTTCCACTCTTGATTTCAATGACACAGTGTATCAGTCGCTCGCCCGCGCGGCGCAGGCGGTGGACGGCAAGCTAGACGAAGAGCGTATGCGCGCGGTCGCCGCAAGTTTCCTCATCACATCTGATGTCATTTATACAAAGATCGGCAGTCTCTCGGAGGGGCAGAAGGGTCTCGTGGCTTTTGCCCAGCTCGTTCTTGAAAAACCGGGTCTGCTAATTTTGGACGAGCCTACCAACCACATCAACTTCCGCCATTTGCCCGTGATTGCAAAAGCGCTGGACCAATACGAAGGCGCGATGATTCTCGTTTCGCACGTTCCCGAATTTGTAAAACAGATTCGTATTGACGAGGTACTAGATTTGGAGAAGTAAAAGCCCTTGCGTTTCTAGCAGTACTAGAGTAGTGTTCTGACAGGCGGTACTTACAATAAAAACCTATAGGAGAATATCATGTCAGGACTTAGCATGTTGACGGCAATGGAAATTAATAATCATCCGAACGACCTTTATATTCAAATAGGGCAGGAAGTTCAAGATGGTAAATATGCTTTTGCGTTAAGTCGTGGACCGGGACATAATTTTAAGTTGTTGATCAGCACCATACCATTTGCTGAGACGCTTGATGAAGCTGTTGAGGGGGTCAAGAATCTTCTCAATGGGATTCATGAGGTTACAACAAAGGAATTGCATAACAAAGAAAGTATTTTGGCGAATATCATAAATCCAGGAGGTCATGAGATTGATGTGTCCTACACATTGAATCCTAATCTGATTAACATGATTCTTGATGAACTCCTCAAGAATCATGTAGCAAACACATGTGACATGATTGTCAATGTGGAGTAAAAAAGATTAAAACCACAAGCGAAGTAATTTCGCTTGTGGTTTTTGCTGAATAAGTTCACATACATATGAGAATTCTCTTCGGCCTAAAAACCGTCAAAAATGAGGATTTTCAACAAGTTCAAAAACACAAAAGGGTTCATTTCCACGTATACTCATATTCTAAAAACAAGGAATATGAACAAAGAAGCAATCACGAGAGCAAAAGCATTAAGTCACTGGCATATATATGGCATTGAGAGCGCGAAGGACGACTTCTCGGTTCCAGCATCAACAATCTACCGATGGAGGGCGAGCCTATAGAAACATCACGGGCATCTTTCTGCGCTCAACAACAAGAGCAGGGCACCAAAGAGGACAAGAGCGCGCGTCGTTCCAACAGTCCTGAAAGAAGAGATAATTCGCTTACGCACTAGGCACCCAAGGATGGGCAAGACGCAGATATTCCACACCATCAAACACAGAATCAAAACATCGGAATCCACCGTAGGCAGAGGATAAAGGATATGCGAGAACGAGGACAACTCCCGCTCCGTGGCGAGAAGCCGTACAAGAAGAAAGCTAGAGTACAGAAGGACAGAAGGCAGGAAAAGGTCGGCATTGAAGCTGACACTGTGGTGTGATATGTAAATGGGATCAAGTTGTATTTTGTCACCGCCATAGACCTCAAAACACGGAAAGCATACGTCTACGTGACACACAAGCATTCTTCCATGCAGGCTAGCAATGTGATGAAGTCCATAGATATTGAAATTCCGTGCGTGCAGACCGACAATGGATCGGAGTTTCTCAAGAATTTTCACATCTACTGTATTGAACGAAAAATACCGCATTACTTCATCTACCCAAACACGCCAAAAATGAATGCTCACATTGAGCGGTTCAACAGGACGCTTGAGGAAGAGTTCATTATGTGGAACAAATGCCTCATGGTGGACCGAGACAACCTAGATAAAGTTAACGAAAAACTGCAGGAATATGTGACCTACTACAATACCGTGCGCCCCCACACGTCTCTTGGATTTGTGTCCCCTGAGGAGTATTATGTAAAGAACCGGGAAAATTCTCATATGTAGTGAACTAATACAAAAAATTGACAAAAAGAGCTAAATGGTATATACTTGTTATAACTTCATCTCATAGAGTTTTTGTCCAAAAGGTTGTTCTACGCTTCGTAGCGCACAATGGCTCAGAGAATTCACCCCGTTCCCACAAAATGCTTCCGATAGGAGCAAAAAATTTGTGACGAGACGAGGAGAAAAATACGAAGCTTATAAGCATAAGGTAAGGAATTTTCTCAAAGTCGTAGTCTAAATTTTTGGCTATTGTCGGAAATGATTTTGTGGAAACGGGGTACCGAAGATTAATTCGGGCTTGTTTTGCAAGCTCTTTAGAACAATATATGGAACATAAAAAAACATTTAGTAGGGGCGCTGGGGCATCTCGTCCTCATTCGACTTCGTCTTCAAGACCTCGCATAGTCGGAGGTTCGTCATCACGACCACGTTCTGGTGGGACATCAAGCACGCATTCAGTATTACACTCTTTTTCAGCGCGTCCGCCACTCGGTCGTTCATTCAACGCGTCACGAGGGGGTTCTGCTAGTTCGCGTCCAAGACGTGAATTTGGTAATTCAGGCGGGAAGCGTGGCACAAGAAAGGGTCAGCATATTGATATTTCAAAATTTATCAATAAAACAGTCATTACCGAAGAGGCAGTGGTTTTTACCCCTGAACATTTGTTCAAGGATTTTATTATTGACGAGCGTTTGAAAATAAACATTTTAACGAAGGGGTACAACGAACCAACTCCAATTCAAGACCGCGTGATTCCACACATTTTGCACGGACACGACCTTGTAGGTATTGCGAACACTGGCACCGGCAAAACCGCAGCGTTCCTTATTCCGCTCATCAACAAGGTTCTCAAAAATCCAAAAGAAAAGGTGATTGTGATAGCTCCTACGCGCGAGCTCGCTCAGCAAATTGAAATGGAACTCAAGGGCTTTGTAAAAGGCTTCAAGATTTTCTCAGTGTGTTGCGTGGGTGGTGCGGCTATTGGCCGTCAGATTTCTGATCTTCGCTATCAGCACAATTTTATTATCGGTACCCCAGGACGCATCAAGGATTTGATTGAACGCAAGTGCATCAACTTGGCTCTCTTCAAATCAGTAGTTTTGGATGAGGCAGACAGAATGTTGGACATGGGATTCATCAACGATATGCGTTACATGCTAGCACTCATGCCAAAGGAACGCCATACACTTTTCTTCTCCGCAACACTCTCGCCAGAAATTGCAGTGCTAATAAAAGACTTCCTAAATGAGCCAGTGATGGTTTCTGTAAAGACTCAGGACACATCAAAGAATGTTGAGCAGGATGTTGTGCGTATCAAGGCTGGGGAGGACAAGCTTGAAGTTCTTCACGATCTTTTGATTCAGCCAGAATTTAAAAAAGTTCTCATATTCGGACGCACAAAGCATGGTGTGGAAAAACTTTCTGTTGCTCTTGGTAAAAAAGGTTTTAAAGCGCAGTCTATTCACGGAGATAAAAATCAAGGACAGCGTCAGCGCGCTTTGGATACTTTCAAAAAAGGGATAGTGCAGATACTTGTTGCGACAGACGTTGCAGCGCGCGGTTTGGACATTGCTGGAGTATCGCATGTTATAAACTTTGACATTCCTGAAACCTACGACGACTATGTGCACCGCATTGGACGTACTGGCCGCGCAGGAGAGAAGGGGAAAGCGCTGACGTTTATCTAATTCACTAGTGGTAATATAGGTCAGTATGTAAGAACGGCACTTTAAGCCCGTCTTTAATAATAGACCCGTAACTTAATAATTTTCGTAGCGAAATTCACAATTTTCGATGACCCGTAGGTCATTCTGCTGAATGAGAGACGTAGTCAAAAATTATGAGGAATATCAAGATATTTCAAGGAATTTTTTACAAGCTGCAGCTGAGAATTGTGGATTGAAGCAAAAAAGTTATCAGGTTACAGGTCTAATGTAGGCATGAAAACCAATGCAGTTGAACAGGAATTCCTTAAGGCTTATGACCAGTTTGCTGATGCGATATTTCGGCACTGTATTTTCCGTGTGTCAGACAGGGAAAAAGCAAAAGATTTAGCTCAGGGAACCTTTGTTCGTGTTTGGGAATACATGTCACAAGGAAAGGAAATAGATAATATGCTCGCGTTTTTGTACCGCATTGTGAACAATCTGATCATTGACGAGTATCGCAAAAAGAAAGATGAGTCGCTTGACCGCATGCGTGACGAAGAAGGTTTTGATATTGGCACTGAGTCAATGCGAGATATTGAAACCAAAGACGAACACGCTCAGGCCCTCGCTTTACTTGAATGTCTCCCCGACAAATATAGAGAAGCGCTAGTGATGCGACATGTGGACGGACTCTCCGTAAAAGACATTGCACATCTTACTCACGAAACAGAAAATGTCATCTCGGTACGAATACACAGAGCAATCGAGAAACTAAAGACACTAGCTTCCTATAATAAAACAGCTATTACGCCATGAAATTTTCTGCTCAAAAACTTCAAAAACTTCGTCCACTTGCCCCAGCAAGTATCCTTAGTTTCTTCGTTTATTGCAATGAAAATTTTATGGCTCATATGTACAGTTTTATAAGAGTAAGCGCGCTTTCAGAACAACATGGAAAACATAATTAAACAAATTAAAAAAGGAGCAAAGAACACACGACTCTATGTAGAAGAAAAGGCAGAGATGAAAAGCGCGCTTGTTCGCCATATTAAATTGAACCCCGTAAATGAAATTGCTTTTTCACCACATTTAATTCCTTCCCCTTTCAATATTAACAATTTCAGAAACAAGAAAGGTATTTCAATTTTAGTAATAATATGTCTTCTAATGGGTGGTACTGTTTCTTTTGCCGCGGAAAGTTCAGTTCCTGGCGATGCGCTTTTCTCAGTGAAAGTTTATATGAATGAAAGTGTGCGTGGAGCGGTGGCTATGACACCAAAAGCAAAAGCTGATTGGGAAGTAAAGCTCGTGGAGCGTCGCCTAGAGGAGGTTGAAAAACTCGCCATGACTCCAGATGCGCCTCAGGAGATCCAGCAAGTTGCAGAGAGAAATCTTGAGCGCTATTCAGAACGTGTTAAAAAGCGCATTGAAAAATTTGATGAAAATGAAGATGGTGACAATGCTATAGAAACTGCCTCAAGACTTTCAAATGTTTATAATTCTCACGAGCAGGTTCTTCTCGACATGAATTCAAGTGTCGGGTTTGTTGCAACAAGAACCATCACCGCGACAGCAACTCCAGTTGTTGCAAAATCTTCTTTGAAGAATGAAAAAAACAACACAACCTTAAAGAAGGTTCAGGTTGCACGCGATGATGCGGAAAAAAAGCACAATGAGTTAAAAGAAAAATATAGAAATGATAAAGATGATGAATCCGAAAAAGATTCATCGAAGATTTCTCCTAAAACATCAGACAAAAATGAAAACGCTAAAACTCATGTTGAGTATAATAAATACACACCAAAAATTGAACGCATGGAGGAAATTCGTTCAACTATAACAAACGCGAAAGCGACCTCAACTCCTAGTGTTTTGGAAACGCCAGAGCCTAAAAAAGAAGAATACAAAAAAACTGACGAGAAACGTGAAGAAGAGGAAAGATAGGACGATAACGACTAACTTTTTACTGCGCACTAGAAGAGATGCTCGGTAAAAAGTTATACACACCCCGTGTGTAACTTGTAATTACTAGGGTGTATAATTTAAACTAAAGGTCGGGGAATATAAAAACATTTTTCATTATGAAAGCATTACATGTAATTGCATTTGTCCTTGTTATAGTGGGTGGCATAAACTGGGGCCTCGTTGGGGTTAATCCCAACTACAACATTGTTTCTATGCTCGTTGGTGGCTGGCCAGTAGTTGAACAGGTTGTGTACATACTTATTGGACTCTCGGCTATATACCTCGCCACAACCCACAAAGGGGACTGCAGAACCTGTTCAGCAGGAGCTACAATGTAGTAGGAGAGGTCACGTTTTCTCTTAGAGAAATGCACGTGGAGAAATCTCGGGCATTTTTCTTTTTTGTCCTTATAACCTCTTTACTAGTAGTAGTTTTTGTGTAAATTTGTTTGGTATAATGTTAGATGAATAAGATAGTTTAGTTTGTGGAAAATTGTATGTATAAATTTCTAATTATTTTTTTGATAGGTATTGGTGGCACAACATTTGCGTACTCGGCCGAACCACCGATAAAGAATGCAGGATTCGTGCCGACGAATATTTGGTATTCAAAGGACCCATTTTTTACAGGAGAAAAAATTCGCATATACACAATTATTTTTAATGGCAGTTCGTACGACTTGGAGGGAACTGTTGAATTTTTGGATAATGGAGTTTTGATGGGGGAAAGCAACTTTGCGCTTTCTGGTGGTGGACGCGTGCGAGATGTGTGGGTGGACTGGAAGGCTACGGAGGGTAAACATACGATGACGGCGCGTATCACTGGGACAACATCTTCTCTCGCCGGCGGAGCTAAGCGAGCCATCGTGCTAGACAATACAGAAACAGGAAAGAGTGAGCGTGATGTAGATTTGGATACAGACGGAGATGGTGTAGGCAACATAGAGGATTTGGATGACGACAATGATGATGTGTCTGATGTGGATGAACTGCGTAACAGCACAAACCCTCTCAAAAAAGATACTGACGGAGACGGACTCTCGGACGGCAAAGAACTAGAACTTATTGCGAAACAAAAAGCCGAAACGGAAAAGCTCACTACAGCATCAGCTGAACCAGCAGGAAGTATTTTAGGTACGATAAAAAAAGTAGAGGAAAATATTCCTGACCCAGTGAAAGAGGGCGCAACGGCATCCGCAAATGCTCTTGAACGTTTCCGCATAGGCGAGTGGTACCAGATACGACTCGCAAAAGAGGAAAAGGCTAGGGAGATTTCGGCGATGAAGGCACCACCTTCTGTTGTGCTAAAGGACGAAAGTGTTCTTGGTCATGTTTCAAATACAGCCGAGAAACCATTTGCGTATATGGTCCTCGCTATTCTAACTCTACTTCAGTATTTTTTAGAGTGGCAGATTATTTTTTACGGGGTTCTTTTGTGTTTAGTCAGTTGTCCGCAAAGCGGGGTCAATTGTCAATTGTTCTCCAAAATTATTTTTTCTCCGAGTATGAGAGTGTCATTTTTTGATCCTTTGCGTCAAATAGTGAAATGACGAACGAATAAGTTTTTCCAAGTTCAAGCTTTTTCCTTAGCTCCTCATCTCCGCCAAACTCAGACACATGCACAAGTCCAGCAACACCTTCTTCAAGAGACACGAGCGCGCCATATGTGTTGAACTTGATAACGATACCAGTTACGGTGTCGCCCTTCTTGTAGCGTTTCTCCGCATCCTTCCAAGGGTTATCCTTTAGTGCCTTGAGTGAAAGTGAAATCTTTCCGTCTTTGATTTCAATAACCTTCACGCGTACCTTTTCACCAAGCTTGAACATCTTGCGTGGATCATCCACTAGCCCCCAGCCGATTTCTGAAATGTGAACGAGCCCCTCAATACCATCCTCAAGCTTCACGAATACACCAAAGTCTACGATACCAGAGATAGTACCATCTAGCTCATCATCGTTTGAGTACTTGCCGGAAATCTCACGCTTTTCCTTTACGCCTTGTTCCTTCTCCGAGAAAATAAGCTTGCCTTCTTTTGGAGATGCCCCGATGATGGTCACCGTAATACGCTTTCCGATAAGTTTCTTCAATTCTAGAAGGATCTTGTCCTTGTCGCCGTCGTCAATACGAGGATAGTGCTCGCTCTTTAGCTGTGAAGCTGGAAGGAACCCTTGGATACCTTGCCACTCTATAATGAGTCCACCCTTGTTCGCCTCCTTTACAGGGAGCTCAAGAGCTTTCTTTGACTTGATAGCTTCTTCGGCTTCGCTCCAGATAATAGCCTGGCGCGCTTCTTTGAGTGAAAGCTCAATGTAGCCGTCTTCGTTGTTTGTATCTACAACTTTTGCAGTAATGGTGTCGCCGATGTTTAGCTTCTTTATGACATCGCGCGCGTTGATAAACTCACGCCCATAAATGATACCTGTGCCGATAGGCCCAAGGTTCACATACACGCATGACTTTGCCACGCTAATTACCGGGCCCTCTACGAGAGATTCGTTCTCAGGCAATGTTTTTACATCCGCCATGAGTGTCGCCATGAATGACAACGGAGCCTCTACAATTTCTTCTATATCTTTTTTCATATGATAAATTAAAATCCCGTTCCCATATGCGCAGGCGCGCCATGGTAAGCGGGAGCAGGGAACTTTGGGTCTGTACGGAACGATAGTGTCGGGGTCGTGCAGGGCTACCTCAGAACTGCTTGCTATTAATATGGTTAATAT
>Ga0066646_10001535_pt1 | contig 10574 bp, 12 predicted proteins | sample CryGeyCG2114_250_3_FD_59511 | JGI IMG/M metagenome (GOLD analysis project Ga0066646, IMG submission 59511) | Groundwater microbial communities from aquifer - Crystal Geyser CG17_big_fil_post_rev_8/21/14_2.50 | ecosystem: Environmental > Aquatic > Deep subsurface > Groundwater | place: USA...
AACTTTGAAGGCCGCGTGCATGCCGAAGTGCGCATGAATTACCTCGCTTCCCCGCCGCTGGTGGTGGCTTATGCCATCGCAGGCACGATGAATATCGACCTGTACAACGACCCGATCGGTCAGGATCAGCAGGGTAATAATGTATTCCTGAAGGACATCTGGCCGACCCAGAAGGAAGTAGCCGATGTGGTTGCATCCTGCGTGACCGCAGCGCAATTCGAAGCCTCTTACGGCAATGTCTATGCCGGTGATGCCAACTGGCAGAACCTGGAAGCGCCGACCGGCGATCGTTTTGCCTGGGACAGTGAGTCCACCTACATCCAGCACCCGCCCTATTTCGAAGGTATGACTTTCGACCTTGATCCGATCACCGACATCAAGGCTGCGCGTGTACTGGCACTGCTTGGCGATTCGGTTACCACCGACCATATCTCACCTGCCGGTGCCATCAAGGCCGATTCTCCGGCCGGTCGTTACCTGCAGGCGCGCGGTGTAGAAGCCAAAGACTTCAACTCCTACGGCTCACGTCGTGGTAATCATGAAATCATGATGCGTGGTACTTTTGCCAATATCCGCCTGCGCAACCGTCTGGCACCGGGCACTGAAGGGGGTGTCACGCTGCACCAGCCATCGGGACTTAAGATGAGCATCTACGATGCAGCCATGAAGTATATTGATGAGGGCGTAGCCAGCATCATTATTGCCGGCAAAGAGTACGGTTCCGGTTCATCGCGCGACTGGGCAGCCAAAGGCCCAAGACTACAGGGCGTGCAGGCTGTAATTGCCGAAACCTACGAGCGTATTCACCGCTCCAATCTGGTCGGCATGGGCATTCTTCCACTACAGTTCAAAGCAGGCGAATCGGCTGAGTCTCTTGGGCTGACAGGTCAGGAGTCTTACGACTTCGCAGGTATCGGCAACGGCTCTGCCAAAGAGTTGCGTGTCACGGCAACAGCAACAGATGGTTCGGTCAAATCGTTCACTGTAGATGTCCGCATCGACACCCCGAAAGAGGTCGAGTACTACCAGCACGGCGGCATCCTGCACTACGTCCTGCGTCAGCTCGCCAGCTAATAGCCGCATACGCGATATCAAGAACCCCGCCTTCGTGCGGGGTTCTTTCGTTGAATCACCTACTCTTCAGGCACAAGCAGTTTGTAATCATCCTTCCTTAATGCATCCATCAACGCATCGACTGTAGTTTTATCAACACTCATCGCCAACAGCGTCTCTGAGCCCATCAGCAGACTGCCCTCCATCGCCTCGGGAATGGCCCATGTTGCCCCATATTTAATAAGTAGATGTTTTGTTTTCACATCCTTGGCTCTGGCAAAAATCTTCAGGCCCGGATAAATATCCTTGATATGCGAGACTATCCGCACGGCATGGAGAGGCGTATCCACCGTAACAATTACCAGCCTTGCTTTTGCAAGACCAATAGCCGAAAGCAGTGCCGGGTCACTCAAATCACCATAGTAAACAGACCTGCCCTTTTCCCTCTCTGCCAGAACAAGATCATGGTCGCTGTCATAAGCCATATAGGGGATATGGCTGAGTTCAAGCATATTCGCGACCACCTGCCCGACTCTACCGAATCCGGCAATCACTACAGGTGCAAAATTACCTTCATCGGGAACCTCTCCAATTAAATCACGCCCTGCAGGTGCTTTTGCGGCAATCATCTCGCCCAGCTTTACATAGAACGGCGTGAGTAGCATAGTGATAGAAATAACGGCAATACCTGCGGCGAAGATTTCATCGCCGATCACGCCCAGCACTCTGGCCGCACCAAACAGCACAAAACCGAACTCTCCGCTCTGCGAAAGAAGAAAAGACATACGAAAGGCGTTGCTTCTGGAAAAGCCAAAGGTCAGTGCCAATAAAAAGACAATCAGGATCTTGATCAGCATAATAACAAAGACATGCCGGGCGATCGTCCACGGATGATCCATAACGATATTAAGATCCAGAGACATACCAACAGCCACAAAAAAGAGACTCATCAGGATGCCCTTATAGGGCTCGATATTGGCCTCGATCTGAATACGGTACTTGGAATCGGAAAGGGTCATCCCCATCAGAAATGCACCCAGAGCCATCGACAGGCCGGCATGCTCCATAGCCCAGGCAGAAAAGACGACCGAGAGCATCACTGTGAAAACAAATGCCTCCCGATTCCGATCCCGGGCAAAACGGGAGAGCAGATATGGCACAATGTATTTCCCGAAAGCAACCACCCCGGCAATCATGCCTGCAACAAACAGGATCTCTTCCCAGACCGGGATATCATCAGGTAACACACCACCTTCGGAGAACAACGGTGTAATGGCGAGAAGCGGAATGATCGCCAGATCCTGCATAAGTAACACGGCAAAAGAGGCTGTGCCATAACGACTGGCGATTTCACCCCGCTCCTGAAGAATCTGAATGACAAAAGCTGTCGACGAAAGCGCGAGGGTAAGACCAATCAACATTGCTACACCTGTCGACATAGGCATGGACCAACTTGCGTATGCACCGATGACGATACCCGAGAGTAGAATCTGCAGGCTGCCTAAACCGAACACCTCCCGACGCATAGTCCATAATTTGGCCGGCCTCATCTCCAGACCAATCAGAAAAAGTAGCAGCACCACACCGATCTCGGCAAAATGGCGAAGACTCTCCACCTGATCGGTCAATGCCGGACCCGGCGAGTAGGGGCCGACGATAATACCGGCAACAAGTAAGCCCAGAATCGAACCCAGCCCAAGCTTCTTCGATATGCCTACAGTGACCGAGACGGTAACAAGTAGAAACAGTGCGGAAAAAAGGATGGCATCAAAGCTCATGATCGTATTCTCCCTGTCGCCATTTATGGAATCTGAACGGACAAGCTCATCATTGTTCAGAGCGAGTGCAAGTCAATGTGGGCTGGCTCTGAAAAAATAGCAAGGGCACGCTGAAATACCCGGCGGTGCCGCGAAGCTATCATCGGCTTTACAAGCTTCGCGCTTGACCGGATAAATTTTTCAGCCTTTACTGTCATTTGAGATTCGACCGTCAGGAGGTTGTTACACATGAAAAAAATCACCGGTAAATTTATCATTCTGGCGTTAATAACTAACCTGGCGGGTTGCGGTACGCTGCTTTACCCTGAACGTATGGGCCAACGCCACTCCAGTCAGGTGGATATTAAAGTCGCCGTAGCCGACGGCATCGGGCTGCTGTTCTTTATTATTCCGGGCGTCATCGCATTTGCCGTGGATTATCATTACGGCACCATCTACCTGCCGCATCAGTATGGTGAAAATGCCCCGGATCAACCACTTAAGGTCGTTAAAACCGACCGGAAGATAGATCACGCTTATCTGGAATCACTGCTTGAAAGTGAGCTGAATGTGCGTATCGATCTGGATGCAAATTCCACGCTGATTGAGCAAAACCGCTCGCTCAACGAGGTGCGCCTGCTCGGCGATAATGTAGGCAGCTAAACAGAAACGTTATTCGGAGACTTCGGGCAACAGGCCGCTGACAAATGCCTCGGCATTAAAAGGCATCAGGTCTTCCAGTGTTTCACCGACACCGACATAGCGGACCGGCAAGCCGAACTTGTGCGACAGCTGCAACACAATGCCGCCCTTACCTGAGCCATCGAGTTTGGTCACGATCAACCCTGATGTGCCGGCTACGGCGCGGAACTTATCCACCTGTGCAACAGCATTCTGCCCCGTACCGCCATCCACCACCTGCCACACTTCATGCGGCGCTTCGGGGTAAGCCTTGGTAATCACACGGCGAACCTTGGCCAGCTCGTCCATCAGGCCACGATCGGTCTGCACGCGACCGGCTGTATCAACAATCACCACATCGTAGTTGCGCGCTACGCCGCGCTGTACCGTATCAAATGCAACTGCGGCAGGATCCGCCCCTTCATGCTGACGCACCATATCGGCACCGGCACGTTTCACCCAGACAGCCAGCTGTTCAACAGCGGCGGCACGGAACGTATCACCCGCACCCACCAGGACTGATTTACCCTGTTGGCGGAACATCGTGGCCAGCTTGCCAATGGTCGTGGTTTTGCCTGTGCCGTTAACGCCGACCACCAGCAGCACGAACGGCCCTGATGTCGCAGTTTTAACAGGGTCCGCTTCCGGCAACATGGAAACCATCGATGCTTTCAGGGCCTCAACCGATCCCCCGCGCCGCTTGCGCGCCTTCTTCACCAGCTGGGCAGAGAGTTCGGCACCGCAATCGGCCATGATCAAACCATCTTCAATATCCATCCACTGCGCTTCGCTCAGCGTATCAACGGCACCGCCGGGAACCAGCTGGGCCAGCGTGTCGCGACTGCGCGACAGCCCCTGTTTAAGTCTGGAAAAAAACGATGACATCTCTGCTCCCTAATTACCGTTTGGCATCTGCTTCAGTTTCATCAAATATGACAGGCATATCCGGAATACCGATCAGCATATGCACAACCTGATTGACCAGTTCTTTATATTCAGCTGCGCCGGACACATCCCGCAGAAGACCGGATGCTTCTCCGAGCATGGACTGCCCGTGATTCACCATCACCGCATCGATATCGCCGGCCATACCCTGTTGCCCGAGCATGATCATGCTGCTTCCCGCAGCTGCCGCTTCGATTGCATGGTTGAGCATACGAATGGCATCCTTGTCCTTACTCTCGGGGGAGAGCTTTTTCATCTCTTCGATCAGCAGTGTCGACTTGTCCGCCAGCGCATGCGTCATCTCCATCAGCGGCTTGCCGGCATTGCCCAGTTTGTGCAACTGGGCCATTTCAAGGCCGGACATGGCACGTTTGAGCAGTTCCGTTGATTTCGCGAGCAGGGCCGGGCCGAGTTCCACGCCCTGCAGATTCATATCCGCCCCCTGAGCGGCCATTTGCAGCGAATGATTAATCAGCATATGAATATGATGCATTTCCAGCGTATAGGAGAGGTTTTGTCTGGCCTCATGCACTTCGTGGCGATCGAATTCGCAGGCAGAGAGCCCCAGCAGCGCAAGCAACCATACCAGCCGAACAGTAAACTTCATGATTGCCCTCCTCCCTCAGACTTCAACTGCTGCAAAAAAAACAGCGGGGATAACACTGCTGTTATCCCCGCCCATTCTGCTTCTCACACCTCTATCGGCAAGCAGCAAGTGTTACTGCGATCTATTAGTGCCCGCGATGCTGCATGTCGCCATGATCCATCGTCTTATGACCACTGTGATCCTTGTCTGCTCGCATATCGCGCACTTCGGCATGCACCATGATGTTTTTACCTTCAGCCGTTTTGATCGTCATCATCACATGACTACCCGCCTTCAGTTCACCGGTCAGACCGATCAGCATCAGGTGGTTACCACCGGTGCCGAAATGCAGTTCGCCATGGGCAGGCACAATCACCGGTTCCATCTTCATCATATGCATCATGCCGCCGTGTTCGATAGTGCTGTGGAACTCGGGCTGTTTGGCAGCGTCGGTTGTAACGCCTGTAATCTCAACATCCTGATCACCGGAGTTACGCATCACCATATAACCAGCAGCCGTATCGGCAACCGGTGGCGGCAAACGTACCCATGCATCTTCAATTGTAATCTCTGCTGCTGCCAGTGAAGGCATGATCAGCATCAGTGCTGACATTATTACCAGTTTAATTTTCATATATCCCTCTTATCGGTTGGCATATTGGCGGGGCAGCGTAACACTACCCCCGCTGCTCAGGATTCAGGCAGTGTAAGCTTTGCACGCCTTGATGCAGTCAGCACACGCATCCGCGCAGGCTTTGCAGGACGGGTGTTTCTCATGCTTGCGGCACTGTTTCTCACAATCTTCGCAAACCTGCATGCCCAGCTCAATCATGCCCTTCAGATACTTTGAGTTGTACGAGGCCAGCTTGGCGTGGGCTGTACAGAACGCCATGGTCTCCTGCACACTGATGGCGCAATCGGCCAACGTGGTGTCGCCTGTCTTGAATGAATCCAGACAGTGATCGATACAGGCTTCAGCCGTGGCAACGCAGTGATGCAGCGCTTTGGCCAGTTCCAGGTGCTTGGCGCCAGCAGCTGCATGGTGATGATGCTCCGCCATGCCTTCGGCCATAGCCAGACTGCCGCCCATTGTGCTTGCCGCCAGTGCTGTGGCACCCAGTGCGCCGGCACCGATCAGCATTTTGCGACGTTCTTCAGAAAATTGTTCATTCATATCAGACTCCCTGTCTCTTTATTTATTAAAATGCTTTGCTCAAACGCAGGAAAAACCAGTTGTCAGTAACCTGCTGGATACCGTTTACATTCTGGTAAACCGGAATGCGGTATTCGCCACTGACAGCATACCCGTCTCCGACCACCCATTGAAAGCCCGGAGATATAAACAACGAGTTCAGCCCGGTGTTGGCGACGTTATCCAGCACATTACCCATCACATTCTGGTAGGCAACGACTGTCGGGCCTGCCACCGCATCAATCGTGCCGTCCGTAGAATCCCGCTCGGATGCAACACCATTCAGATCCAGCTTCACATTGAATGCCGAACTCACACGGTAGCGTGCGGAGATATCATAGTTCAGGCGATTGCCCACTTTATATCCCAGCGCATTGCGGGTATTGATCTGGTAAAACACGGAAGGAGAAAGCATCCACTGGGCACCGCCATCGGCATGTTCACCGAAAGCCATCGTGCCACTGGCAGCAAGCACACCGTCCCATGAGCCTGTACCGGCCTGCATCATCATATGCACAAGCCTGCTATTGTTTGCATTGCGCGCTTTGGACTTGCCTGTCGGAGCCTTTATGCCAAACCCGAGCGACAGGCGCTGACGGGTACGAATATCCGCATCCTTATACACATCTCGCATATACATCAGCGACACATCGCCAAGGCCCTGAATAGTTTGCATTGTGGAGGTGGAATAGACGATCGGCGACGCTGGCATCATCTTCATACCCATTAACATATCCATATCATTGATCACATACGGAACGGTCAGAATAAAGGCATTATCCTCATCCATGCGATAAGCAAGGTTGGCCGCAATCTTCTGCATCGTCATACGCGAGGATACAGCATACATACCCGCCCGACCTGCCAGTGCGTTGGCAACAATCGTCGTTGGTGCGGCTTCAGTTGTCCCCTGTTTGTTGGTTCTCATAAACATCGTGTCGTATTGCAGTGACGCAGTCAGGCCGACATTGGAGCCGATGCCGTCAACTCCGGCTGCAATACAGCAGGAGAGGCCGCACTCACTGGCCTGAATCTGCTGGTTAAAAGAGATCGTACTCAAAACCAGCGCGCCCGCGATGATCAGAGATTTTGGATGAGTCATGTTGTCTCCATAGTTTACGTTGTGTAGGCGTGCATCAAGGGTTCGAGGACAAACCCAAAGACACAAACAAACCAACCATAGGAACGGTTTGTCGAATCAGAAAAACAGCAACGACTTTACGCATGACGCGGGATGATGGCGCGCAGTGTCAACATCTGCAAGATTTCGCCACTTTCTGCGACTACTGCTGCAACGGAGAAACGAATGAAACAATGGATAACCGCCTTCATACTGCTGCTTGCCTCATCACCGGCCTTTGCTGCCGAGTTCAAATGGACGGATGAGTCCGGCAAAATGTTTTCACTGGCCGAGATGCAGGGGGAACCGGTCGTGGTTCACCTCTGGGCATCATGGTGCCCTGCATGCAGAACCGAGATGAAAGACTTTGCTAACTGGATGGAAAAGAATCCGGCACTGAAGGTTGTGATGGTCTCTCTGGATCAGCGCAGTGAAGATGCGGCCTCGTTCCTGAAAGAAAAAGAGATCAATCGTCCGGTGTTGCTGAGCGACGAGACTCAGGCCAGAAAGCTTGGTGTACGGGCGCTGCCCTCCACCATTATTGTGGCTGCCGACGGCTCAATCAGCCAGTTGCACCGTGGCCCGCGCAACTGGAGTGATGAACAGTTCTCGCAACAGGTGCTCAGCGGATTACACCCGTAAGCGCAGCCACTTCCCCTTCACAGACGGGCTTTCTCTCTGCATGATGCGCATAATCTGTTCAATGAGGAGTTTTCATGCGTTTTTTCCTGCTTATTATAACCATGCTGTTTGCATCCCAGGCTATGGCCACCCCCGGAGCTGAAGCGGACAAGGCCACAACTGACCGCATCAAAAAAGCGATCCCGTCACTCTCCATTGATACCGTGCGCAAGTCCCCGATCAATGGCCTGTATGAGTTGCAGGTAGACAGGAATATCTTCTACAGTGACAAGAACGGCGAACACCTGATCTCAGGCGGCCATATTTTTGAAATTGAGAGCCGTCGCGACCTGACACGCGAGCGTCTGGAAGAGATCAACCGCATCGACTGGAGCACCCTGCCTGTCGATAAGGCCATCGTTTCCGGCGACAAAAATGCCACCTTGAAGCTGGCTGTATTCACTGATCCGGATTGCCCGTACTGCAAAAAACTTGAAGAAGAGCTGAAAAACCTGACCGGCGTAAAAGTGTACACCTTCCTTTACCCGCTTGTGCAGCTGCATCCGCAGTCGCGTGCAAAATCCGAGGCGATCTGGTGCAGCAAAGATCAGCATGCGATGATGCTGAAAGTCATGCTGGAAAAATTCGTTCCTGAGAAAGCCACTTGTGTCGCCCCGATTGATGAGATCGCTGCCATCGCCCAGAAACTGAGTATCAACGGCACACCCACCATGATTGCAGGTGACGGCCGCATTGCATCCGGTGGTAAAGATGCCGCAAGTTTGAAAGCCTGGTTGGAAAACAAGTAACACCAAGGACCCCTTTAAATGCGCGCAGATCGCAAGGCGGATGAACTCCGCCCCGTTTCCATTGATACAACATTCAACCGCTATGCCGAAGGCTGTGCACTGATATCATTCGGCCATACACGGGTTCTGTGTACTGCCAGCGTAGAGAACAGCCAGCCGCCGTTTCTTCGCGGCACGGATAAAGGCTGGGTGACGGCCGAGTACGGCATGCTGCCTCGTGCCACCCACACCCGTGGCGGCCGTGAAGCCGCACGCGGCAAACAGGGTGGGCGCACGGTTGAAATCCAGCGTCTGATCGGCCGCTCGCTCAGAGCCGTGGTGGATCTGGATATGCTGGGTCCGCGCAGCATCAGCCTGGATTGCGATGTACTGCAGGCCGATGGCGGCACACGTACCGCTGCCATCACCGGCTGCTGGGTGGCGCTGCGTATCGCCATCAACAAAATGCTCGCCGACGGCACGCTTGAAAAAGACCCTATTCACGGGCAACTGGCAGCAGTCAGCTGCGGTTTTGTGGCAGGTTTACCACTGCTCGATCTGCAGTATTCGGAAGATTCTCAGGCAGCCATGGATGCCAACTTTATCATGACCCCTGACGGCGGCGTCATTGAAGTGCAGGCTACGGCTGAAGATAAACCACTGCACTGGGATCAATTCATGCAGCTCAAGGCACTGGCCGACAAGGGCATTGCCGATCTCACCGTTATTCAGAATGCGGCGGTTGCTGCGGCCTGATGGAAATCGTCGTTGCCAGCAACAACGCCAAGAAACGCAAGGAAATCCAGTCCATTCTGGGCAGCCTCGGTATTGGACTTGTAGCTGCTGAAGATACGGTGTTTGTCGATGTTATCGAGGATGCCGACAGCTTTGCCGGTAATGCGAAAAAGAAGGCCGAAGCCTTTGCCCGGGCCAATGGCAAACCGGCACTGGCTGATGATTCAGGTCTCTGTGTCGATGCACTGGCTGGTGCGCCGGGCATCTACTCCGCCCGCTTTGCCGGAGCGGATGCCACTGATGCTGATAACAATTGCAAACTGCTGGATGAAATTGACGGTACAATGAATCGCCATGCCCGCTTTGTCTGCGCCCTGCACCTGGCTTTTGCCGATAATCAAAGCGGTATTATTGCCGATGGTTCTGTCGAAGGAGAAATTCTCAGGCAGCTCTCCGGCAGCAGCGGTTTTGGCTACGACCCGCTGTTCTTCTCACCGGAGTTAGGCAAGGTCTTTGCCGAAGCAACGCCTGAGGAAAAAGCCTCGGTATCACACCGGGGCCGAGCCTTGCGCAAGCTTGCCGACAAGCTACAGCAGAATGGACTCGTTTAATTCGCGAGGAGTAATCAGCCGGTCAGTTGACCAGGCCTGTTTCAGTCGCCTTGAACTGTTTCATTTTGGTAAATACCAGATTGGGATATTTATTCTGACCCAGTGAACCGTTATAGGCGCCCAGTGCCCGGTTCAGTGTTTTATAGCGATCCAGATAGTGGCGCAGAACGGCACAGCCGTAACGCACATTGGTTTCAATATGCAGCAGGTTATCGCTCGGACTGCCCAGTTCATCCTTCCAGAACGGCATCACCTGCATCAGCCCTATCGCGCCGACATTACTGACGGCAAAATGATCGAAACGCGATTCCACCGCGATCACGCCGAGAATCAGTTCAGGTGAAAGATTGAAGCGTTTGCCATAGACATAAACCCAGCGCGCAATGGCCTCGGCCTCCGTTTCATCCGGCACCCAGGGCTTGATCGTCTGCACGATATCCTTCATCCAGACCACCTGTTCAAAGTCCATTTTGCGGCCCTCATCT
>Ga0066646_10001544_pt1 | contig 10554 bp, 9 predicted proteins | sample CryGeyCG2114_250_3_FD_59511 | JGI IMG/M metagenome (GOLD analysis project Ga0066646, IMG submission 59511) | Groundwater microbial communities from aquifer - Crystal Geyser CG17_big_fil_post_rev_8/21/14_2.50 | ecosystem: Environmental > Aquatic > Deep subsurface > Groundwater | place: USA: Utah...
GAGGAATGGAAGAAAAAAAATTTGCTTTAAACGAGAAATCCATATACTGCGTGTACTTTCTACTATAGAAATATATCGCGGAGTAGAGTCCGCCGCGGCGGATAGTTCGCAAGACGCATAATACGAAGATATTATCTTACACAGAAATCATCACTTTTAAAGTGTTTATCGCGGAGTAGAGCAGTGGTAGCTCGCAAGGCTCATAACCTTGAGGTCGTACGTTCGATTCGTACCTCCGCAACCAAAAAATATAAACAAGAAAGTCCTCGAAAGAGGGCTTTCTTTTTGGTTTATTTTGATGATCAGGATTTGGTGAGAGTTCATATATTTGATTTTTTCATCATTCAAAAATAATTTCAATTTATGACATAATTCTATATACTCATAGTAATTATTTTTTACACTGAATCTGTCTAATGAAATTTCTCTCCCATGGTATTCTCGGTATGAATGCACGAAATTTGCGATACATACGGACAAAAAATTCTGCTGATGCTATTTCCCTTGCTGATAGTAAGCTGAAAACAAAAAATTTTCTCTCCATCCGATGAATACCTTTTGCGGAAACATATGCAATACTATGAAGTCAACAAGAACTCAATGATTTTTCCTTTGGATCAATTAAATCGAATTCATTTGTCATCAAACCGAATAAATGAAGTCAATGAAAAGGAATACTTATCGTAAAAAAGAATAAAAAAACGTATGAAATTCAGAATGAAGAATGGACAGAAGACGAACTACGACTCCATCTCATAGATATACTTCATGGCTCCTTCTCTCTCCATGGATCATCGGATACGGTCGTTATAGAAGAACTTCTTTCGCCTTGAAACGATTTTGTCCAATACTGTGATTTTGGCTTAGCAGATATGCGTATTATAGTATATAACTATGTCCCGATTACTGCAATGATTCGTATGCCAACAGTCCATTCTGGAGGTAAGGCAAATTTAGCACAATGATGAATTTGACTCGGAATCAATATAACGAACGGAAAAATTATTAGCCTATTTCAAAATAAAATAGTTTATACTGATATTTTTCCTCCAAAGTATGAATGACTGAAAGATCGGGTTATCCCGTTTTGGGATGATATTCTCCTTTTTTCTTCGCAGGTTCAGGCATATACGAAACTTGGGTATCTCGCTCTGGATTGGGTCATAACTAAAAATGGACCGAAACTCCTAGAAATCAATGCACGTGCTGGACTCGAAATTCAAAACGTCAATCTTGTACCACTTGCTTCGCGTCTTAGAAAGATAGAAGGTATTAAGATACTGACCCCCGAGAAATGAGTAGAAATAGCAAAAACATTATTTCAAACAGAAACACTTTCTTCATTAATAGATAAGAAAATCCTTTATCGAGAACAAGAGTGATTCGTCGAAGAAAAGAAAATAACTATTCTTGTAGATATGACAAGAAAAGAAAGTCTCGTATCGCAAGACATAGTGGATCTTGTGTGAAAATGAAATATGAATATATTGACCAATTCACATGTTTCCATATTTCTTCAAAAATATGAGATATCGTCTTCTTCTCGCGGAAAAGTTATTCTCTGAATGGATGATGTAAAAGATTATCTTATTAATCCGAATTCATTTGTCTTACAAGATAAAATCGAAACTTCCCAGAAATGGTCACAGGAGTTGAGAGACTTTGATAGCGCTGTATATAAAATCGGGAAAAAGATTAATCTCTCATCACTTTTAAAGCCTGATAATTATTTTTCTCTTCTCGATGCATTTATCCGAAATCCCTATAGATACAATCCAGTATTTTCCTATCATTTTCCGAGTAATGAAAAGATTGAATCTATAAGAAAAACTCTCATAGAACTTACTGAGAGAAGTTATAAATTTGAACAACAAGAAGCGCTCATCGCTCGTTTATATAGAGAAAAACTCACTGAAATAGAATCCAAGCTCTGACTCGTAGAGGCATATAAAAATGAAAATTTTGAAAAGATAAGACATTTTAATACAGAGCTTTTTGGACAGACCAATCCAGAGTTTTTAAAAATAGCCCGAGAAAAAGTCTCTGAAATGAAAGGGGACAATAAAAATGATGAAATTATTCTTTGAAAAATTCTTTCTCTTGATGAAATAGTAGGTTATATACGCAAGTATTTTGAAATACATAACATTAAAGAAATCCCTATCACCATAGAAAGTGGGAATCTTTCTCGAATGTCTGTTTCGTATGGGCGGGAGGTAAAAATCCATATTTCGAAAAATGCAGTAATACGGGAAAATGAAATCAACGCTATCTTGGCGCATGAAATCGATACACATTTTCGACGATATCTCGCAGGATCACTAACGGGACTCAGACTTTTTCAAAATGGTACAGGATATTATCTGTCCGATGAAGAAGGACTTGCTATTTATCGATCTTTTTCACATCTTCCAGAAGGATATGAAAAGAATGCCATGTATGTAAAATACTATCTTCTCTCAACGGTTGATGTTCTTTCTTTCTCTGATACTGTCGGACTTCTTATCTCGCTCTATCCAGAGAAATCACTGGAATCAATTTTCTCAGATGCTGTGAGATTGAAACGTGGTATTATTCATTCTTGAGTAAAAGGAATTTCATGAATCACCTATCAGAAAGATAAAATATATTTGGATGGTTATATGAGAGTGAAAGATTGGATAGAGAATGGCGGAGATGAACAAAAACTTCTGTATGGGAAGATAAAAATAAAAGATATTGAAATAATTAATCAACTCTAACCTTCATATTTTTATGTCAAAATATACAAAAAATAAAATGTTCGAAGCTCGTCATCAGGCGAGCAAGCTAATACCAGTAGATAAAGTACTACTGAAAAATAGTAGTATCAATTTTATATGGACATATATTTTGGCTTGTATTTTTCTTTTATTTCCTGTATTTGCTTTTGCAGAAATAGGAAATAGCGCTTCTCGTGAAAATACCACACAGTCTGGAACTATCGCTCCACAATATGCAGGAATCTGTGCAAACTTCTATCAGCTTGTCTGACCTTCTCAGGTGAAAGTAGGATCCTCTCATGAGTACTTTATTGCTACATGAAGCGGAAAAGATATATCTGAAAATATCATCTATACACTGAAACGAGATGGAATCACAGTAGAAACCATCAAAGATAGGGAGAAATATTTACGATATTTCACTATTCCATGAGAAATTACTATAGAAGCAAATATTGTAAATGCTCCTATTTTGTGCGAAGGAAAAATTACGAAGAAAGTTCGTGTATATGGGAGTACTCTCATGTATATAGGTGATGATCTTTCATTACTCAAAACAGGAATGGCAGATATTTTGAAAAAAAATGATGTACTCTTGGAAAGTTCTGTTGATAAAACTATACTCTTACAAAATGATGAATCTCAAACGGTATGGAATTCTATTGATCAAAGTGATACTTTGGTCATAGGAAGTCAAGATATATTGGGATTCTTTTCTAATATCGTCAAATTTCAAAAGATAAAACCGGTAAATTTTACAAAAAAGAAAATTTATATCATTTCAAGTTTTTCTAAACCCTTTCTTTCAAAAGTTATTGCTTCATCACTTTCTCAGATTGGTGCGACTCGTGTTTTTCTTATCTCGGAAAATCAATTTTATAGCATCATCACTCGTCTTTCCACAGGTGAAAAAGAGGATGTTTCTATAGGAGAAGAGTTGTCATATGAAAAATGAAATACTGTATATAGCTTGAGCGGATTTGTAGAATTTCTCGCTTATGCAGGATTTTCTTATCAACTTTTGGCTATTCTCCTTTCTGTTACTTTTATTGTCCTTGTATTGAATTTTCTCAAACAGATAGTTGGATTCAATGTATTTGGAATTTACTATCCTGTTCTTTTTGCTCTTGTGGCTGTATCGCTCGGTTTTTCTACCGCATTTATGTTCATCTCTATTGGATTTATCTCCATAATTATTATTAATGTATTTAGTAAGAGAGTTCATCTTTTGCTTCATGCCAAGAGAGCACTCCTTATTAGTATCTATATCTTGTTTCTTCTTTTGGTTCTCTGAGTTGATAACTTTTTTGAACTTTCATTTATTGATTACTCGATTTTTGATAATCCACTTGTCATTTTCCCTCTCTTTATTGCTATTATCCTTTCGGATAAAGTATTTCAAGAAGACATAAATATGTTCGGAAAATCATGAATTATGGATGTGCTCCAATACGGAATCATAACTTTTGTTATTTATAAGCTTTTTGAATACAAAACTCTCCAATATTTTCTCGTTTCTTATCCTGATATAATTATACTCGTGGTACTTTTGAATATCCTCGTAGGACGATACATGGGGCTCCAAGTATTTGAATATTTCCGATTTGCTCCACTCTTGCGGAAATTAGATGAAGAAGAATAAATTTATTGTTTTAATCTTTTTGAATCTATGAAAAAAGTTGCCATCCTCAGTAATTATAAAGATTCTTTTGAAGTTTCCTCAGATGTTCTTTCTGCATATCAGGAACTGACACACGTGTTTCGTAAACATGATATTGAACTCAGGCGCGTGAGTATGCACTCTTTTGATACTGAAAAAAAACTTTTTCGTGATTATGTCGATATGGATGACAGTGGGCAATTTCGTATTTTTCACGAGTCATATAACCCTGACGTTATTTGGAATCGATCATGAGATGGATACGTATATGCCTATGATCTGATGGAGAAAGCAGGAATACCTGTTTTCCCATCAGCAAAAATATTTGCCATCGATGGAGATAAATATGAAATGTCTCTTTTCCTTCAAAAATACCAACTAAAAGCCCTTTTGCTCAAGGATTTCTTTGAAAGTAAGACAAGTCGTGAGGGGTTACAAAATCGTGTCGTATTAAAACCGATTCGGTCTTTTTCATGACACGGTATCGAGTTTTATACGCAACAAGAATTATTGAATAATAAAGAGAAATACTTCTGACTCGGAAGTCTCTATATTGTCCAAGACTTTAAAGATTTTAGTAAGGGGATTCCCTGACTTACGAATGGAATTTGTGATATACGACTCGTATATATCGGAGGACAATTTTCTCATGCAACTATGCGAATCCCAGCAGCATGAAGTCTCAAGAGTAATGTTTGAAGCGGATGAAGTGAGCTTTATCTCGAAAAAAGACAAGTACCAGAGATGCTTTTTCCTCTCGCCGAAGATGTCTTAAGAGATTTGGATTTGGGAAACAATAGTATTCTCTCTATAGATTTCGGATATGTTCTGGATGAGAATCGTTGGTATGTTTTCGAGATTAATTCTTCTCCTGGTGTGTATTTTTGATCATCTGATCCAGAACAATGTCGAGCATTTTATGACGCTTATTTTCTTGATGTTATCAAATTTTTTCAGTCTAAGTATTTTTCCTAAAACTTCCTTGAGTTTTTTAACTATACAACATCAAATGATTACAAAATCCAACCTCCTTATTATCAATGAAGAAAGAGATAGTGTTCTATTTACGAAAGAATGAGAACGTTGATATGAATGACTGAAAGATTATTTTAACATTACACTTGTAAATGTGAACGATATCCTTTTTCAGGATAATTCCCATGACACAAATATATTCATTAAACAATGAAAAGATTTCGTCGATATCGAAAGTTTTAACTTTCAGGCAGTTATTCCTTTTTTAACTTATGATTTTAATGATTTCATCTTTACGATGCTTGATGCATTCGAGAAAAAATGAATTTTTGTTCTCAATAAAAAAGTATTTGGAAAATTCACAAAAATTAATGGATATAGGCTTCTGAAGGAAATCGGATACGGACATAGGATTATTCCTAATTACTTTTGATTTAATGGCGATAGTTTTCATCTATCGGTTTTAAAATGGCTCTTTGAAAAAACACAGTGGAAATTTCTTATGAAATGAAATGATTGATATGGATGAGAATTTGTACTGAATCAGGATATGTTTCTAAAAAGCTCTCGGAAATCATCTTATAAAAAAAGTGCTTGGGTATTTCAGAAATACATAGAAAATAATGGTGATATACGAGTTCTTGTAGCTGGAGATTGGGTTTTTGCGTATAAGAGAAAAAGAGTCGATACAAAATCATTGGTAAATAATATTTCACAGTGATGAGTGAGGGAATCTTTTGATATTCCACAGTCCATGAAAGAAGAAGTGCTTGATATAACTAAAAAACTTTGATGAGATTATCTTGGATTTGATTATATCCTCGATGAGAAGACTCAGGAGTGGTATATATTGGAACTAAATGAAACTGCTATGGGGACAAAAGGTCTCATAGAATCCTTTGGTGTGAATCCATATACGCACCTCGCCGAACATATTTATACTCAGATTTCCAACTAAATTTATATATTTTATTATTACATAATCTGATTTATTCAGAGAATTTCGGAAGAAAATAGTTTATTTCTCTCTACATAAATATAAAGACCTTCGGTAAGCTGAAGGTCTTTATATGGGTTTAATAGACATCGAAATCATTTGGAGAATGTCATAATGTTTCTAATATACGGAGTTTTACTCGTCCGGATAGAGTCTTTGATGCTGGATCTTCAGGCTTCCATTATTGCTCCTCAAGAAGAGTTCTTCCTATAGTAGAAATTTCAGTGTATCGATCCCAAGTTACTTGATCAGCATCTAGTAATGGTCAGTCAATTGAGTTATCCCCAGCTCATTCATATGATCGTGGCATATTTTTTATTCTCTCAGCGAGAATAGTATATTCTTCTTGTAACTTGATTGACAATACTTGATATATTTCCTCATAAGACGGTGTTAATGCGAGAAATCTCGCATGAGTCATATTATTACTCATTTGTTTAATAGACATATTCAAAAAGTTAAATTATAAATATTTTTACCTCAAGGAAAAATAGATTTTGATATTCTCATTTTGAGAATAAACTCTCTGGAAATAAGTTACCGTCCCATTATATCATAAACCACAAAATATGTCAAAACCTATGACCTATTGGTCCATATCGTCACAAGTCCTCAAAGAAGAGGCGGAAAAACTCGGACTCGAAGTGGAAGTGCTTGTTCCCGAGAAAAATCTCTTTTTGATAAAAAGAAAAGATAAAGAAGTGCTTTTTAAGAGTACAGATTTCTGAGTCAACAGTGCCCTTTGAAAGAAGATTACTGACGATAAAGAATTGACGTATAAGCTCTTGGAAAAGTACGATGCACCAATAGCAAAAACGCTCTATATCCACAATCATGAATTTCAGAAATTTGATTGGAGTAAGCTCTCGGAGTTTCATTTTCCTGTCATCATCAAACCCATCGATGAGGCTCATGGGAATGGTGTATGTATGAATATCGTCTCGATATCGGAGCTTCAAAAGAAGCTCGAATCATCATTTGTAGATTATACCAAGATGATTATTCAAGAACAGATATCGGGCGATGAATGTCGGGTATTAGTGGTTCTCGGAGAAGTGGTTGTCGGACTCCACAGAGTTCCACCTTTTGTTATCGGTAACGGAGAATCTACTATCCAGGAACTCATAGAAGATGAAAATAAGACGAATCCTCTGAGACAACAAAACTACTCCGCACCACTTTCACTCATAAAAGCAGATTCCGAACTCATCGACTATGTTGATAAACAAGGGTATTCCTTGGATGATGTGATTCCCATGAACATGAGACTCCAATTACGGGGAAATTCGAATCTCTGAACAGGGTGAACTATAGTAGATATTACTCATATCCTTCATGAGGATACTAAAAAAATCTGTGTTTCCATCGCGGAAAAGTTTCAGCTCTGAATATGTGGAGTAGATATTCTTTCTTCCGATTTTTCCAAACCACTTTCTGAGACAGGATGAGTTATATTAGAGATCAATAGTACTCCATGAATCGGATGAGATAGAGAACTTACTTCTGTAAATACTGGACGAGAAATACTAAAAAAGATATTCGGTATATAATTTTTACAAAAATCTTTTTACAAATCGAGCAGATTCCGTATATTCAGCTGTATGTAACTAAAATATAATCTATGAGTATACGAGGGTTTGTTGCTGGAACTATAATGCTCTCTTGAGCCACTCTTGTTACGTCCAGTGATTCCTCTGCAGCAGATATTACCGCGGGAGTTGAAGTGACACATATACTCCCTATTGCCCTCACTCAGGGTGCTCCTCGTTTATTTGATAGAATCGTACCAGAAATAGAAGGAGTAACAACTACTGTTGTAAGTAAAGTTGAGAGTCTCGTTTTTCGATTATGAGATGATAATTTTAAAAAAGAATGATGAGAAAATTTAGTAAATTTTTCCAATCAGATACAGACTCGTTCAATGGATAGGCTATTGAACAATACTAAAACGAGCATATCAGCAAATGAGGTAAGACTGAGAGTTGAAGGCTTTCTTTCTCTTTCTTCTCCTTCTGGAGATGCTCGTGTTTCATATACAGGAAACAGAGTTGAAATTAATCTCAACTCTTTGAATGATTCGGGTACATTTAGTGCAGAAATAGGAGGGGAATATGCCTCTCTGAAATACAATCTTCTCTTTTAGAGAGAACTATCCAAAAAGACGACTCTTCCATATTTTGAGAGTCTTTTTTATTGTAAAAATTAGATAGACAAATCTTTTTGGTACTAATATCTGCGAGGTTGGCCATACTCTTGTCTTATCCGTGAGTTTGAGTTTAAAGTCTGTTACTCCCGCGAGAACGGATTTTGAGTCGCTTGGATCTGCGATACCAAGGAAATCGAATACTTTGCATCCTCGTTTCTGCGCTTTCTGTATAGCTTCCCACTGGAGTAGATAGCTCGCCATATATTTTCTCTGAGTATTATCAGAACTTGATGCTCCATAGTAATAAAGAGCGGTTTCCTTATAGAAAACGAAAATCCCTGCAGCAATAACTTTCTCTTCTCGCTTTGCGATAAAAAGTCCGCCAAGTTCTTGTTTCTCGAGATATTGGAGAAACACTCGGAAGTATTCCGGAGAATTTGCAGCGAATTCATCCCGTTCCAATGTTTCTCTCAGAAGATTATAGAATATGCCAAGATTTTCTTCTGAAAATGGAACTTGCTCGACTTTTACTTCCGCTTTTTCCGCCACACGGATATTGTAACGTCATTTCGGTTTCATACGTGCGAGAATCGCTTCATTGTCTTGTTTTAGATCGATGATAGCGGTATGTTTTTCTATGAAGTTCTTGTAATAACCTGCTGAAAATTCTGGAAGAATTATTGGAGCAAGCGGTTCTATTTGAGTAAATATGACTTTTTCTTTTATAGAAAGTTTCTTGATTTCTCTGGAAAGGATTTCGAGAGATTTTGCATCTTCCCCGACCGGTCCGCCGATACAGAAAAATCCATATTTTCCGAATCCTATGCTTCGTTTCTCGAGGAGTGCATATGCACCCAGATTTTTGTCTTTGGATATTCCGATAAAGAAACTTTCTTGCACGTATTTTGTTTTTTTGAGCATCATCTGCCATTCGATGGTCTGCCAGATGGGATTATAATCAAGCGAAGACATGAGAATATCAATATCTTTCACGAGTTTTTTCGGAAAATCGCCGGTTATTTTTTTTATGATGGGAATAGGCATAGAAAAAGAGTTTTTACGATACGGAATTTTCCATTAGCCTATGGAAAAAAGTTTTTTTTGCAATAAATTTGCAAAGAAAGAGTAAAACTGCTATAATAACCACATATTTAGCTTTTTAATACACGTTTCTGTATGAATACCCCTATTGATATCAAGAAAAAAAACGTCGGGTCCGTTGATGTATTTGAATTTCACGGAGAACTTGACGAAACTAATTCAGATAAAACTTTTACCGCTATTTACAATACTATAGGAGATTTTACCGGAAAAAAGATTGTATTCAATCTTGTCGGTCTTAAATATTTGAATAGTAAATCTATCGGATATATAGCAGATATTTTCTCTAACATTGAGGATGGAAATGGAGTTATGTACATCACGAATATGACCGAAGAAGTAAAAGATACTCTTGAACTTGTAGGAATTACTTCAATAATTGCTATTACGGATACGGAGGAACAGGCGCTCGCTGCCATCGGTGGGTAAAATTTAAAATCTCTCAAATAATTAAACTCAAAAAAGTATCCGCCGTGGCGGATACTTTTTTTGCTTTTAATCCAAAAATAGGGTATGATAAAAAGGATTATTATTTTAATGTCCACTTATGACAATATCTGAAAAAGAAAAACAAGAAATTGAGGGAATTCAAAAATCTCCTGAAAGTACCAATACTCATATGGTATTTGCTGATGGAAAATCAGAGATTACTAATTCTCTTGAGAAAACTACTGATTCCGTTCGTGCTGAACTTGAGACACTTCGTGGATTACAAGCAATGAATCCGACTCAGGAACGCGAAAAACAGATATTTGATTTAGAACGAAAAAGAAAACGTTCTATGAGTTTTGCTTTTCTCCAGACAAGATGAATCGGAAGCCCAGAACAAAAAATAGAACAGAAGATGATTCTCGAAGGAAAAGATACTCTCGAGAAAGTTAAAGCATCCGATATTCTTCTCCTTAAAAAGAAATGAGTGGATCTTGCGAATCTT
>Ga0066646_10001545_pt1 | contig 10552 bp, 9 predicted proteins | sample CryGeyCG2114_250_3_FD_59511 | JGI IMG/M metagenome (GOLD analysis project Ga0066646, IMG submission 59511) | Groundwater microbial communities from aquifer - Crystal Geyser CG17_big_fil_post_rev_8/21/14_2.50 | ecosystem: Environmental > Aquatic > Deep subsurface > Groundwater | place: USA: Utah...
TGGCACGGTTGACGGCAGAGCTGATGAAGCCTAAAAGCTGTTTGGCTCCGTCCGGTTGCCGTTAAAATTCCCCGATACCGTCGATCAGGTCCATTGCGGCCATCGTGCGATGCAGAGGTCTGTCATGACTGAAGAACGCCTTAACCTGTCCGATCTCAAAGCGCTTACCGCCAAGGATCTCCTCACGATTGCAGAAGAGCTTGAGATCGAGAACGCCTCGACCATGCGCAAGGGTGAGATGATGTTCTCGATCCTGAAGGAGCGCGCCGAGGATGGCTGGCTTGTCTACGGCGATGGCGTTCTCGAGGTGTTGCAGGATGGGTTCGGCTTTCTGCGCTCGATCGAGGCGAATTATCTGCCCGGCCCCGACGACATCTACGTCTCGCCCGAAATGATCCGCCAATATTCGTTGCGCACTGGCGACACGATCAAGGGTGAAATGCGTCAGCCAGACGATACAGAGCGGTATTTCGCGCTGACCTCGGTCACGAAGATCAACTTCGAGGACCCCGAGCGCGCGCGCCACAAGATCGCCTTCGATAACCTGACGCCGCTCTATCCCGATGATCGCCTGAAGATGGAAATCGAGGATCCGACCATCAAGGACCGCTCCGCGCGTCTCATCGACCTGGTCGCCCCGATCGGTAAAGGCCAGCGCTCGCTGATCGTCGCTCCGCCGCGCACGGGCAAGACCGTTCTGCTTCAGAACATTGCGAACAGCATCGAGCAGAACCACCCGGAATGCTATCTCATCGTGCTGCTGATCGACGAGCGCCCCGAAGAGGTGACCGACATGAAACGCTCGGTAAGGGGTGAGGTCATCAGCTCGACCTTCGACGAGCCCGCAACGCGCCACGTTGCCGTGTCGGAAATGGTGATCGAAAAGGCCAAGCGCCTTGTCGAGCACAAGCGCGATGTCGTCATCCTGCTCGATTCGATCACCCGCCTTGGCCGCGCTTTCAATACGGTCGTTCCTTCCTCGGGCAAGGTGCTGACCGGCGGCGTCGATGCCAATGCGCTGCAACGTCCCAAGCGCTTTTTCGGTGCGGCGCGCAATATCGAGGAAGGCGGATCGCTTACCATCATTGCCACGGCTCTGATCGATACTGGCAGCCGCATGGACGAGGTGATTTTCGAGGAATTCAAGGGCACTGGCAATTCCGAGATCGTGCTTGACCGGAAAGTGGCCGACAAGCGCGTCTTTCCCGCCATCGACATTCTCAAGTCGGGCACCCGGAAGGAAGAGCTGCTCATCGACAAGAACGATCTGCAGAAGACCTTCGTACTGCGGCGGATCCTCAACCCGATGGGCACGACCGATGCGGTCGAATTTCTGCTCTCCAAGCTCAAGCAGACCAAGACCAATTCGGAGTTCTTCGATTCGATGAACGCCTGATCGCGGGGGTAGAGCGGAATCATGGAGACGATTTTCGCGCTCTCCACCGCGCCGGGAAAGGCTGGTGTCGCGGTGATGCGCGTGTCCGGTCCGGAGGTGCCGGCTGTAGCCGAGACGCTATGCGGGGGCTTGCCCGCGCCGCGCTGCGCCAGCCTCCGGGTGTTGCGCGGCCAGGACGGCGAGAGGATCGACGAGGCGCTGATCCTGTATTTCCCGGAAAAAGCGAGCTTTACCGGCGAGGCGGTTCTGGAACTCCAGACTCACGGTAGCCCGGCGGTCATTGCGGCGCTTTTTCGCGAGCTTGGTAATATTCCTTGTCTTCGGATGGCGGAGCCGGGGGAATTTTCCCGGCGTGCGCTTGGCAATGGTCGGATGGACCTGACGCAGGTCGAGGCATTGGCGGACCTGCTCGATGCCGAGACCGATGCTCAGCGGCGTCAGGCCGTGCGCGTGCAGTCGGGGCAGCTTGGTGTGCTTTGTGCAGAGTGGCGGCAGGCGCTGGTGCGCGCGGCGGCGCTTCTCGAAGTGACCATAGACTTCGCTGATGAGGAAGTGCCCGTGGACGTCACTCCGGAGGTGCGTGCGCTGCTCGGAGGGGTGATGGCGGATCTGCGAGGCCAGATCGCCGGCGCGCGGGCGGCTGAGCGTGTGCGCTCGGGTTTTGAGGTGGCGATCGTCGGCGTGCCGAATGTCGGCAAGTCAACCCTCCTGAACCGGCTCGCGGGGCGGGATGCGGCGATTACGTCCGAACATGCCGGCACGACACGGGACGTGATCGAAGTCCGGATGGATCTCGACGGGCTTCCGGTGACGGTGTTGGACACGGCAGGACTGCGCGAGACGTCAGATGCCGTCGAAACCATCGGGATCGCGCGTGCGCGCGAACGGGCAGAGGCTGCGGATTTGCGGGTATTTCTGATCGAGGGGGAGGAGCAGTTCGATGACCTTCGGCAGCCGGGTGACCTCGCTTATCGGGCCAAGGCCGATATGGTCGGGGAACCGGGCGGCATCTCGGGGCTGACCGGGGCCGGGATAGAGGATCTCATTGCGTCGATCACGGCGATCCTGCGCGAGCGGGCGCAATCGGTCGGGATGGCGATCCGGGCCCGTCATGCGGCCGCGATGTGCAAGGGGCTCGCGTCGCTCGAAGAGGTGGTGGCGTTCCTCGATGCGGGGGATGCTGCAACCGATCTTGCGGCCGAGAACCTGCACGCCGCTATCCGGGCCCTTGATTCTCTGGTAGGACGTGTCGATGTCGAGGCCGTGCTCGGCGAGATTTTCGCCAGCTTCTGCCTGGGCAAGTGAGGAGTGTTTCACGTGAAACAATTCGACGTGGTGGTGATTGGTGGCGGCCATGCCGGAGCCGATGCAGCGCATGCAGCCGCGCGCATGGGGGCGAGTACCGCGCTCGTGACGCTGTCGCGCTCCGGGATCGGCGTTATGTCCTGCAATCCGGCAGTCGGTGGATTGGGAAAAGGCCATCTGGTGCGCGAGATCGACGCGCTCGACGGGGTCATGGGCCGCGTTGCGGATCGCGCGGGCATTCAGTTTCGCTTGCTTAACCGCCGCAAGGGGCCTGCCGTTCAGGGGCCGCGGGTGCAGGCAGATCGCAAGATCTATCGGGAAGAGATGCAGGCGGCGCTGTCTTCCGTTCCGAACCTGAGCATTGTTGAGGGCGAGGTCACCGATTTTCGGATGGAGGGCGAGGCGGTTCGGGGGATCATCTTGGCCGATCGGAGCGAAATCGCAGCCCGAGCGGTGATCCTGACCACAGGCACATTCCTGCGCGGCGTGATCCATATTGGCAATGTCTCGCGGCCTGGTGGCCGTATAGGTGATCCGCCCAGCATTCGCCTGGCGCAGCGGATCGACAGCTTCGGCCTGCCGCTGGGGCGCCTGAAGACAGGCACGCCGCCGCGGCTCGACGGGCGCAGCATTAACTGGGACGGGCTCGACAGCCAACCGCCGGACGAGGATCCGGTATTTTTTTCTTTCCTGTCGCAGAAGCCCTTTGCCAGGCAAGTCTCCTGCGGCATCACCCATACCAATCCACGCACGCATGAGATCATCCGCGAGAACCTCTCGCGCTCGGCCATGTATGGAGGGCATATCGAGGGGATCGGCCCGCGCTATTGCCCCTCCATCGAGGACAAGGTCGTGCGATTCGCGGACAAGGACTCGCACCAGATTTTTCTCGAGCCCGAAAGCCTGTCGGACTCGGTGATCTATCCCAACGGGATCTCCACGTCGCTGCCCCAGGACGTGCAGGAGGCTTACGTGCGCTCCATCGCCGGGCTGGAGAAAGCGGTGATATTGCAGCCGGGCTATGCGATCGAATACGATTACGTCGATCCACGTGCGCTCGATAGCGGGCTCGCGGTCAAGTCAGTCCCCGGTTTGTATCTTGCCGGCCAGATCAACGGAACCACCGGCTATGAAGAGGCGGCGGCACAAGGGCTTGTGGCCGGGCTCAATGCGGCGCGCTTTTCCAGAGGCGAGGCACCGGTGCATTTCAGTCGGACTGACAGCTATATCGGCGTGATGATAGACGACTTGACCTCGCGCGGTGTGTCCGAGCCCTATCGCATGTTCACGTCGCGCGCCGAATTCCGCCTCTCGCTGCGCGCGGATAACGCCGACCAGCGGCTGACGCCAATCGGGATCGAGCTCGGGTGTGTCGGTGAGGCGAGGCGCGCTGCCTTCGAGGACAAGATGGAGCGCCTTGGCGCGGCGCGGACGATGCTCGAAGCGGCGAGTTACACGCCGCACGATCTCGCCGCGGCCGGAATCGAAGTGAACCAGGATGGAACGCGACGGAGCGGAATGGAGGTTCTCGCCTTTCCGGCCGTGGAATTCGATCAGATTTTGTCGCTTTCTCCCGGACTTGCGGGGGTGGATCAGGACTGCCGCGCACAACTCAAGAGGGACGCCACCTATGCCAATTACATCGCCCGCCAGGCGCGCGATGTCGAAGCGTTGCGGCGTGATGAGGCAATCGCTATCCCGGATGGCTTTGACTATGCGGCGCTAGCGGGGCTTTCCAACGAGTTGAAGGCCAAGCTGGGCGCGGCGCGTCCCGACTCCCTGGCGCAGGCAGCGCGGATCGACGGGATGACACCCGCTGCGCTGGCGCTCCTGCTCGTGCGCCTGCGGCAGGCCTCCGGGCGGGCGCGCCGGGCATGAACCTCTTGAATGTTTCACGTGAAACAGCCGAGCGGCTCGATCTCTATAGCGCCTTGCTGCAGAAGTGGAACCCGCGCATCAATCTCGTCTCGCGTGCTTCGCTGGACTCGCTGAGGACCCGCCATTTCGCCGACTCGGCACAGCTTTACGATCTTGTCGATCATCCCACGGATCACTGGGCCGATCTCGGCAGCGGTGGCGGCTTTCCTGGGCTCGTCATTGCGATCCTCGCGCAGGAGACAGGCTCCCCTGCCCGCGTGACGCTTGTCGAATCGGATGCGCGCAAGGCGGCTTTCCTGGCCACGGTGATCCGCGAAACCGGTGCGCGGGCGGAGGTTCTGACCGGTCGGATCGAGGCGATCACGCCGCTTGGCGCAAATGTCGTTTCCGCGCGCGCCTTGGCGGATCTCACGACGTTGCTCAGCTATGCCGCGCGCCACCTTTCCGCCGCCGGCGCGGCGCTCTTTCCCAAGGGGCAGACCTGGCAAGAAGAGCTCAAGGCCGCGCAATCAGCTTGGCATTTCGACTTCCGTGTTGTTAAAAGCAAGACCGAGACCGGCCCCGTCATCCTGCATCTCCGAGGACTCTCCCGTGCCTGATCCACTCCGCCTGACCAGTCCCCGAATCATCGCGGTCGCCAATCAGAAAGGCGGCGTCGGCAAGACCACGACCACGATCAACCTCGGCGCCGCGCTGACCGAGAACGGGGCACGGGTTCTCGTCGTCGATCTTGATCCGCAGGGCAACGCCTCGACCGGTCTCGGGATCGCCGCCGAGTCGCGTCAGATGACCAGCTATGATTTTCTGCTGGACGAGGCTCCGCTCGATCAGATCGTTCAGAAGACAGCGCATGAGGGGCTCCTGATCATCCCGGCCACCGTCGATCTGTCCTCGGCGGATATCGAGCTTCTGGCCAATGAAAAGCGCAGCTTTCTTTTGCATGACGCGCTGCGCCAGGTTGCGCTCGACGCGCTCGCGCTCGATTACATACTGATCGATTGCCCGCCCTCGCTCAATCTGCTGACGGTCAACGCGATGGTCGCCGCCCATTCGGTCCTGATCCCGTTGCAGAGCGAGTTCTTCGCGCTGGAGGGGCTTTCGCAACTCATGCTGACGATCCGCGAGATCCGGCAGAGCGCCAATCCCTCCCTGCGCATCGAGGGCGTGCTGCTGACCATGGTCGATGCGCGCAACAACCTGTCGGCACAGGTCGAGAGCGATGCCCGCGAAAACCTCGGCGATCTTGTCTTTCAGACCCGGATCCCGCGCAATGTCCGCGTGAGCGAGGCACCGTCCTACGCCCTGCCGGTCCTGAGCTACGATCCCGCGTCCAAGGGCGCTCAGGCCTATCGTGACCTAGCGCTCGAGCTTGCCCAAAGACATGCGCGTGCCGCCGCCTGACGAAAAGGAGCCGACCATGAGCACCATACGCAATCCCGGGCGCGGTCTTGGGCGTGGCTTATCGGCCTTGATGGCTGATGTGCGCGATATTGGAGAGACCGCCGAGACGCAGCGCCGCGCGCCCGACATGATGGTGCCGGTGGAAAAGGTTCACCCAAATCCCGATCAGCCGCGCCGACATTTTGCGCCCGAAGCGCTCGAGGAACTGGCGCGTTCCATCGCCGAGCGGGGCATAATCCAGCCGCTTATCGTCCGGAAAAGCCCGCGCGAGGCCGACGGTTTCGAGATTGTCGCCGGGGAACGCCGCTGGCGCGCTGCGCAAATGGCCAAGCTGCACGAGATCCCCGTCCTGCTCCGCAGCTTCAGTGATACCGAGGTGCTTGAGGTTGCGATCATCGAGAACATCCAGCGCGCGGATCTGAACCCGGTCGAAGAGGCTGCGGGCTTTAGCCAGCTCATGACGAAATTCGGCCATACGCAGGACAAGCTGGCCGAGATTCTGGGCAAGAGCCGCAGTCATATCGCCAATGCCGTGCGCCTGCTCAGCTTGCCCGAGGAGGTGCTTGCCTATCTCCGCGACGGCCGCCTCTCGGCGGGGCATGCCCGGGCGCTGATCACCGCGTCTGATCCTGCGGCGCTGGCCCGGTCTGTGATTCAGGGTGGACTCACGGTGCGCGAGACGGAGAAGCTGGCGAAGCAGGACGGTGTCGCGGATAACAGGAAACAAGACGTAAAGCCAAAACGTAAATCGGAAAAGGATGCCGATACCAAAGCGCTGGAGGCCGATCTTTCCGCCGCGCTTGCCATGTCGGTGAGCATCGATCATGCGCCGGGGCAGGACAATGGGGCGCTGGTGATCCGATACAAGACGCTTGACGATCTCGACCGGTTGATGGCCCTGCTCAGCGCCTGATCTTCAGTTGCCGGGCAAAAGCTCGCAAATCACCGCGTTGAGCACAGCGCGCCCGGCTCCAGTCGCGCGGAGCCGCTCATGTTCGATACGAATCATGCCGATATCGTCAAGATGTGCGAGCGTTTCGGGATCGAACGGCACCCCGGCAAGGCGGGTGAAGCGTGTCATGTCGATCCCTTCGGAGAGGCGCAACCCCATCAGGAGATATTCGACCGCCTGCTCTGGGCCGGGCAGCGCCTCGCACAGCGTTTCGCCGCCTTCCCGCTCGACGGAGGACAGCCAGACAGCGGGCATGCGGTGCGCCTCGGTCGCATGGCGCTGCCCGTTGATCGTGATCCGACCATGCGCGCCGGGTCCGATCCCGACATAATCTCCATAGCGCCAATACATCATGTTGTGTCGGCATTCAGACCCCGGTCTGGCGTGATTCGAGACTTCATAGGCCGTCAGACCAGCAGCGCCGCATATGTCCTGCGTGGCCTGATACATGTCGGCGGCCGGGCCTTCTTCGGGGAGGCCGCGCAGCTTGCCCGCAGCGAAGCGCTCACCGAAGGCGGTGCCGCTTTCGATGGTCAATTGATAGAGCGAGAGGTGATCCACCGTGAGATCGAGCGCCCGGCGCAGCTCTGCCTGCCAGTCCGCAAGGCTCTGATCCTGACGTGCATAGATCAGGTCGAAACTCGTGCGATGAAAATATTTCCTAGCAACTTCAAAGGCTTGAATGGCCTCTTGGGCCGAGTGCAATCGTCCCAGCCGATGTAGATCGGCATCATTGAGCGCCTGCACCCCGAGCGACACGCGCGACACCCCGCCCGTCGCGTATCCTGCGAACCGGCCCGCCTCGACTGAGGTCGGGTTGGCTTCCAGCGTGACCTCGAGATCATTGGCGACGGGCCACGCATTGCGCGCAGCGTCGATGATCGCGGCCACCGTCTCGGGCGGCATCAGGCTGGGTGTGCCGCCGCCAAAAAAGACTGAATTCAGCACGCGATTCGGGACTAATTCGGCGTAACGTATGACTTCCCGTAGATAGGCCGCGCGCCAACGATCATGGTCCACCGAAGCCGCGACATGGCTGTTGAAATCGCAGTACGGGCACTTCGCCTGACAAAATGGCCAGTGCACGTAAAGGCCAAAACCCCCGTCCTGCCAATCCTCAGCCAAAGCAGCCGTCAACGAACTTGCGGAAAGCATCGGCGCGATGACTGATCCGATTCTTTTCCCAGCGATCCATCTCGCCGAAGGTCACGTCGTGTCCCTCTGGCTGAAAGACGGGATCATAGCCATGCCCCTCGGTCCCGCGCATCGGCCAGACCACCCACCCCTCGGCCACGCCTTCAAAGACTTCGTCCTGCCCATCCGGCCAGGCGAGAACGAGGGTGCAACAGAATCGCGCGGTCCAGGGCTGGGGCGCGCGGCTGGCGAGCAGCATGTCATGGGCGCGAGTCATGGCCATGACGAAATCCCGACCCGTCTCTGTTTCGGCCCAGTCTGCCGTATAAACCCCCGGCGCGCCGTCAAGCGCATCGATGACAAGACCCGAATCATCGGCAAGTGCGGGCAAGCCTGCGGCGCGGGCCGCCGCATGAGCCTTGATTCGGGCATTCCCGACAAAACTGGTTTCGGTCTCCTCCGGTTCGGGCAGGTTGTGCTCTGCCGCGCCGATCACACGCACGCCGAAGGGCTGGAGCAGGTGCGCGATCTCTTCCAGCTTGCCCCGGTTATGGGTGGCCACCAGAAGCGTGTCGTCCGAGAATTTACGCACCCACGGCCTCGCGCTGTCTGGCAACCAGTTCGCTCACGCCCTTTTCGGCAAGATCAAGCAGCGCGCTCATCTCGGCCCGGCTATAGGTGGCTCCCTCGGCGCTCATCTGAACCTCGATCAGCCGACCGCTGCCCGTCAGGATGAAATTCCCGTCCACGCCCGCCACGCTGTCCTCGGGATAGTCGAGATCGAGCACCGGCTGGCCCGCATAGATCCCGCAAGAGACCGCCGCGACCGGATCGGTCATCGGATTGCTGAGCACGTCACCGGCCTTCATCAGCTTGGCAACCGCGAGGCGCAGCGCGACCCAGCCGCCGGTGATCGAGGCGCAGCGCGTGCCGCCATCGGCCTGGATCACATCGCAATCCACGGTGATCTGCCGCTCGCCTAGCGCCACGCGATCGACGCCCGCGCGGAGCGCGCGCCCGATCAGGCGCTGGATTTCGACCGTGCGCCCGCCCTGCTTGCCGACTGTGGCCTCGCGCCGCATGCGGCTGCCCGTCGAGCGCGGCAGCATCCCGTATTCCGCCGTGACCCAGCCCAGTCCCGACCCTTTGACAAAGGGCGGAACGCGATCCTCGATCGTTGCCGTGCAAAGGACATGGGTATCGCCCATCCGGATCAGGCAAGAGCCCTCGGCATGTTTCAGAACCCCGGTCTCGATTGAAACCGGGCGCATTTCGCTTAAGTCTCTACCCGAAGGCCGCATCTCTGTCCCCTTGTGATGACAGGGCCGGGATATATGGGCGCGGCCCCCGATGGCAAGCCCGATTGACCTTTGGCCAAACCCGTCTTTAATGATCGACTGACCAGGAGATCCCGCGAATGTCCGACGCCTCGAGCCTGCTCGATCAGCTCAACGAACGCTCGCGCGAGGTGTTTCGCCGCGTTGTCGAGGGCTATCTCGCTACAGGCGGACCGGTCGGCTCGCGCACCCTGACCCGCGATTTCAGCGAAAAGATCAGCGCCGCGACGATCCGCAACGTGATGCAGGATCTCGAATACATGGGACTTCTGGGCAGCCCCCATGTCAGCGCGGGTCGCGTGCCGACGCAGGAGGGGCTAAGGATGTTCGTCGATGGGCTGCTCGAAGTGGGCGGTCTCGAGGAGAGCGACCGCGAGCTCATCGACGCCACTGTGACCAGTAATTCCAGCGATGTCGCGGGCCTGCTCGAGCGGATTGGCTTGGCCCTGTCGGGGGTGACGCGCAGCGCCTCGCTCGTGCTTGCGCCCAAGCACGAGGCTCCGATCAGGCATATCGAATTCGTGAGCCTTGGGCACGACCGTGCGCTTGTCGTGCTGGTTTTTGCCGATGGTCATGTCGAAAACCGGATCTTTACACCGCCGCCGGGCCATACGCCCAGTTCGATGCGCGAGGCAGCGAATTTTCTCAATTCGCTGCTGGAGGGCAAGACGCTCTCGGACATGCAGCGCCGAATCGCGCAGGAGATCACCGCGCGGCGTCAGGAGATCGACCAGTTGGCACATGCGCTGGTCGAGAGTGGCCTCGCCGTCTGGACCGGCGAGGAGGAAAGCCCCGAGCGGCTCATCGTGCGCGGGCGGGCCAACCTGCTCGCCGCCGGGGTGAGCGAGGAGGATCTGGAGCGCATCCGCATCCTCTTCGACGATCTGGAGCGCAAGCAGGACATCGCCGAATTCCTCGAGCGCACCGATGAAGGCGAGGGCGTGCGCATTTTTATCGGTTCGGAGAATAAACTTTTCTCACTTTCGGGTTCCTCTCTGGTGGTCTCTCCATATATGAACGCAGACCGTAAGATCATTGGCGCGGTCGGGGTCATCGGGCCCACGCGTCTCAACTATGGGCGTATCGTGCCGATCGTGGATTACACGGCACAGCTCGTGGGCAGGCTGATCTCCGACCGGAGTGAGAGGT
>Ga0066646_10001564_pt1 | contig 10502 bp, 10 predicted proteins | sample CryGeyCG2114_250_3_FD_59511 | JGI IMG/M metagenome (GOLD analysis project Ga0066646, IMG submission 59511) | Groundwater microbial communities from aquifer - Crystal Geyser CG17_big_fil_post_rev_8/21/14_2.50 | ecosystem: Environmental > Aquatic > Deep subsurface > Groundwater | place: USA...
CCCCGCCCTGCCGCATCTGCGAAATGTAGTGCTGGTGCAGCCCGGCCACGTCGATATCGGCGCAGTCGGGCAGGTACAGGCCGCAAGTCCAGCGCGGATCGAGATCGGGATGGACGCCGAGCAGGTCGGCGCGGTTGTAGCGCGCGATTTCCACCCCGCTCCCGGCATAGCGATCGAGAAAGGCTTCGAGGATCGGCGCGTCGGCCTCGCGCGCAAGGTAGAGCCCGCCCCGCCGCGTCAGGAACCCATGCTCGCGGAGGAAATCCCCCGAGGCCAGCGTCAGCGGCACAACCCCCGGCCCGCCATAGGTCTGCTCCCAGAACGCCGCCGAACGCCCGGTCGTGTGATATCCGGGCGTGTCCTCGCCCTCGAGTACGACCACCTTGGCGTACCCGGCGCATTCGGCCGCCAGCGAGGCCCCGGCCATACCCGCCCCGACAATCGCGATGTCGTAATGGACGCTCACTTGGGTTCGGGGGTGCTCTGGTCGAGAAAGGCAAGGATGGTCACCTGTGCGCGGTCGCGAACTGCATCGACCTCGCGCAGGATCTCGTGTCGCGCCTCCGGTCCGAAATTGGCGAGGGTGGCATGCGGCAGGCGCTCGGCCGCGCGCGCGGTCACCTTCGGATCGACCAGCTTGTCCTCGGTCACGTTGATCAACAGTACCGGCGTTTCGACCGCCTCGAGCGCCCCGGGCGCAAAAATTTCGCGCACCGAGGCGTAGCCGCGTTCGACCCAGCCCCAGCTACCCGGTCCCATCTTGAGCTCGGGCCGCGCGTCGCGCCACCAGATTTCGTCCTCATAGCGCTCCGCGTCATGGGTCAGCAGTTTCATCCGGTCGCGCGGGATCTCTCCCGGTTTCTCGCTCCATTTCCATGCCGGTCGCGCCGGATCGCCGATGCTGCTCATCGCCTTCGCCACGCCATGCGCGAAGCCGAACGGCACCGGCGGACCGCGGAAACCGAGCATCGGGGCGACGAGAAAGGCTGCGTCGGGATCGACCCGGTGCTCGACCAAGGCGCGCAGCACGAGGTGCCCGCCCATCGAGTGGCCCGCAAGCACGTGCGGACCGGGCCGCTCGGCGCTCCAGTCCTGCCACAGCGCGGCGAGATCGGAGACCCAGACCCCGAAATCGGAGATGTGGCCGGTCAGCGCGTCTTCGCCGAGCCGGCCCGAGCCGGCCTGGCCGCGCCAGTCGGCACCGGTCACGTTCCAGCCCGCCGCATGCCATTCGGCCATCGATTCGATGTATTTCTCGTAATGGTCGCCGCGACCGGGGAAGAACAGGATCGAGCCCCGCGCGGCCTCGCCTTCGGGCACGGTCCAGTCGATCCGGCGGATCCGATGTCCGTCAGCCGCCTCCCAATAGGTCTCGGTGACTCCCGGCGGGATGGCGCGGCGATCGATCGCGGTGGCGGTCATGGAAGTGTGCGATCCTTCGAATCGTGGTTACCGGATGGTAACCGCTATGCCCTAGGACCGTCGCCGGACAGAGACGGGACCCGCGGGGCATCATGGACAACGAGACGATTTCCTACGCATTGCTGATGGGGCTGGCAATCGCACTCGTCGTCGCGATCGCCACCGATCTCACCCGCCGCAAGATCTACAACTGGAACACGTTCCCGATCGTCCTCGCGGCCCCCGCATGGTGGTGGGCGGCGGGATTCGATCCCTGGCCGGGCATGGCGATCCAAGTCGCGCTCGCGGTCGGGATATTCCTGTTCGGCGCATTGCTCTTCGCGATCGGCGCGATGGCTGCCGGCGACACCAAGCTGATGACCGGGATCGCGCTGTGGTTCCCGCCCATGGTCTTTCTCGAATATTTCGTCTTCGTCGCGCTGTTCGGCGGCGTGGTGACGCTGGTCTTCGGCGGGCTCCATATCATCCGGCGCAAGCACTTGCGCAGCGGCGATGAACTCGCCGACGACCCGACGGTCGGAACGATCGGTGGCGGCAATACCGTCAAGGGCCCCAAGATCCTGATCCCCTACGGGATCGCCGTCGCGCTTGCGGGCTTGTGGATCCTCTTCAGCAAATACCCGGTCTTTTCCTGAGGCTTCCGGCCAGCGCCGTGAACCGGATTTTAACCAGTTCACCCTGATAAGACGCACGATACCCGAAGTCGGAATTCCAAAGGGGGCGTTACGCCATGGATAGGAAGAAACTCGTTTTGCTGATCGGCGCGCTGGTGATCGCGATCGGCACGGCGTTGATGGCGCGCAGCCTGTTTGCAGGCGCAGCCGCGCCCGAGGCGCAGGCCTCCGCCGTCCAGCCGCAAGGACCGCGCGTACTGGTCGCCCAGCGCACGCTCCCGGTCGGGACGATCATCACCGCAGATGCGCTGAACTTCCAGCTCTGGCCTGCCGACATGGTGCAGGACGCCTATTTCCTCGACGGCGAAACCGACGTTTCGAAGCTGATCGGCACCGTCGTCCGCTTCCCGGTCACCGCCGGCCAACCGGTCACCCAGGGTGCGCTCGTCAGCCCCGGCGATCGCGGCTTCCTCGCCGCGGCGCTCGGCCCGGGCATGCGCGCGGTGACGGTCCAGGTCAACGACCAGACCGGCGTGTCCGGCTTCGTCTTCCCCGGCGACCGCATCGACCTCGTGCTCACCCAGGAAGTGTCGGGCGACGGCCAGGCGCTCAAGGCTTCCGAAACCATCCTGCGTAACCTGCGCGTGCTCGCGACCGACAAGATGCGCGACGCGCAGACCGAAGAGGGCCAGACCGTCGTCACCGGCTTCACCTACGTGACGCTCGAAGTGACGCCGAAGATTGCGGAAAAGATCGCCGTCGCCAAGGAAATCGGCACGCTTTCGATCTCGCTTCGCTCGATCGCCGACAATGCCGGCGAACTCGAACGCGCCATCGCCAGCGGCGAAGTCGTGATCCCCGAAGGCGCCAGCGCCGACGAGGAGAAACGCATCATCCGCGCCGCGATGACGAGCCCGCAAGACGGTGAATCGACCTTCGTTACCGGCGGCGACGTGTCGCGCTTCCAGCGCCGCACCGTTCCAACCCAGCGTTCGGGTGGCCCGCCCGTCGAAGGGATGCCCGGTCCGTCCGGTCCGCGCGGCCCGAGCTTCACGGGTCCCGCACCCGAAGGTCTCGGCAAGCCCCGGATCGTCGGTCCGACCGTGACAGTCCGCCGCGCCGACAAGGTAACCGTCGAAGAGGCTGGCAAGTAAGCCGCCGTACCGCAGACAATAAAAACAAAGGCCAAGTCCATGAAACGTAGCCTGAAAACTGTATTGCTCGGTGCGGCGCTGGGGGGCGCCACGCTGACCGCACCGACGGCCCCCGTCATCGCCCAGGGCGTCGTCGCTCCCGAAAGCCAGCTAACGCTGTCGATCGGCAGCGGGCAGCTCGTCGATGTCGGCGGTCGCATGGCCGATGTCTTCATCGCCGACGACAAGATCGCCGACGTGCAGATCAAGTCCGACCGCCAGCTCTACGTCTTCGGCAAGGCCGGCGGCGAAACGACGATCTACGCTTCCGACGCCTCGGGCCAGATCATCTATTCGGCCACCATCCGCGTGGGCTCGAACATCGACAGCATCGACCAGATGATGGCGCTCGCCATGCCCGATGCCAAGGTTTCGGTAGCGACGATCAATGCGAGTACCATCCTGCTCACCGGCACCGTCGGTGCGCCCGAGGATGCGGCCGAGGCCAAGAGCCTCGTCCAGGCGTTCGTGGGCGAGGAAACACAGGTGATCAGCCGCCTGCGCATGGCGACCCCGCTGCAGGTCAACCTGCAGGTCCGCATCGCCGAAGTCAGCCGCAGCTTCGTCCGCGCGATCGGGGTCAACCTCGCATCGATCGATTCGACCAGCGGCTTCCAATTCGGCGTTACCCAGGGCACGGCCGCCTCGGTTCTCGCCCCGGGCCGTTCGCTCGGCACCGGCGTCGAAGTGACCGATCGCGTGTTCAACCCGATCACCGGCGAGGTCGAGGACCTCCCGGGAACCAGCATCCCCGGCGGCGGATCGGGCACGACGCTCGGTCTGGTCGGTGAATTCCTCGGGCTCGACCTCGGTGCGGCGCTCGACCTTGCCGAAACGCAAGGCCTGGTCACCACGCTGTCGAACCCGAATCTTACCGCGCTGTCGGGCGAGACCGCCAATTTCCTCGCCGGTGGCGAATTCCCGATCCCGCTGAACCAGGGGCTCGGAACGACGACGATCGAGTACAAGAACTACGGCGTAAGCCTGGCCTACACGCCGACCGTGCTCGCCAATGGTCGAATCTCGATCCGCGTCCGACCCGAAGTGTCGGAACTTTCGAGCCAGGGTGCGATCACGCTCAATGGCTTTCAGGTTCCCGCGCTCATCACCCGCCGCGCCGAGACGACGGTCGAGCTGGGCTCGGGCCAGAGCTTCATGATCGCCGGCCTGCTAAGCAACCAGTCGCAGAACTCGATCGAGAAGGCACCGGGTCTCGGCGACGTCCCGATCCTCGGCAACCTGTTCCGCTCCTCGACCTATCGTCGTGGCGAAACCGAGCTCGTGATCGTGGTCACGCCGTACCTGGTCAAGCCGGTCGATGCCAACCGCATCGCGCTGCCGACCGACGGCTTCCGCAGCCCGAGCGAGTTCCAACGGCTGATCCAGAACAAGGAAAACGACGGGGTGTCGGGCGCCCAGCGCCCTGTCCCGCGCGCCTCGACGCAAGGCGCTGCCCCGTCTGTCGATAGCGGTGCGCCGCCGATCGCACAGGGCCGCGAAGAAGATACCGCCGCGCCCGGCTTCAGCTTCGAGTGAGAGAGGACCGAGAAATGAAACGCACGATTATCCAACGCGCTTCGGCCGCCTTCGCGCTGTCGCTCGGCTTGCTTACCGCCGGTTGCGGTGGCACTCCCGAATGGCGCGGGCTCGAAAGCCCGAACCAGCCGGTCGTCACCCGTACCAATTACACGATGGACCTGTCGGCCGGAGCCGAAGGCCTGTCGATCCCTGAACAGCGGCGCCTCGCAGATTGGTTCGCGGCGATGGAGCTTGGCTATGGTGACCGGATCGCGATTGACGATTCGTCGGCCAGCCAGGCGACCCGCGACGCCGTGCAGGCGATCGCCTCACGCTACGGCATGATCATCGAGGACACCGCGCCGGTCACCGAAGGCGTGGTCGGACCGGGCGCAGTGCGCGTGGTCGTCACCCGCTCGCGCGCCGAGGTTCCGGGCTGCCCCAACTGGTCCGCCCAGTCGGATCTCAACGACGTCAACGCGACCTACCCGAATTACGGATGCGCCGTGAACGGCAATCTCGCTTCGATGGTCGCCAACCCGGAAGACCTGATCCGCGGCCAGCAGGCGCAGGGCGGTTCTTCGGAGGCGACCTCGACCAAGGCGATCGAAGCCTATCGCGCCGCCGCGCCGACCGGCGAAGGCGGACTTGAAGAAACCGACACCACCGGAGGAAACTGAGATGAACGCGCCATGGAAGGCAGGTCAGGGCAACCGCGACAGCTTCGCCGCCTATATCTGCGACGACACGACGCTCGACGTCTTGCGGCCGGTGGTGGTCGAAATGGGCTGGCAGCCCGAGAAGTGCAACAAGGGCGGGCTGCGTAACGCGGTCCAGTCGCTCGCCGTCTCGGCCAGCCCGAACATCCTGATCGTCGACCTCTCGGAATGCGGCGATCCGCTGAACGACATCAACGCGCTCGCCGAGGTCTGCGAGCCCGGCACGGTGGTGATCGCGATCGGCCAGGTGAACGACGTTCGCCTCTATCGCGACTTGCTCGCCAGCGGGATTCACGACTACCTGCTCAAGCCGCTTTCCTCGGGCCAGGTGCGCGATGCGCTGGCCGAGGCGCAGGCGGTGTTCTCCGCCCCCAAGGCCGGCGAAGGCGAGGTGGCGAAGCGCCATATCTCGACCGCCATCGTCGGCACGCGCGGCGGCGTCGGTGCCTCGACGCTCGCGACCAGCCTCGCGTGGCATTTCTCGCAGGACAAGTCACTGCCGACCGCGCTGCTCGATCTCGACGTGCATTTCGGGACCGGTGCGCTTGCGCTCGATCTCGAGCCAGGCCGCGGCCTGACCGATGCGATCGACAATCCGGGCCGGATCGATGGGCTGTTCCTCGAACGCGCGATGATCCGCGCGAACGACAACCTCGCGATCCTCTCGGCCGAAGCACCGATCGCGCATCCGCTGATGACCGATGGCGCCGCCTTCGTGCAGCTGGAGGAGGAATTCCGCCAGTCGTTCGAGATGACCGTCATCGACATGCCGCGCAACATGCTGATCAACTTCCCGCATTTGCTGTCGGACGTGAACGTGATGGTGCTCGCCACCGAATTCACGCTCGCGGGTGCACGCGATGCGATCCGCATCCTGTCTTGGCTCAAGACCAATGCCGCGCAGGTCCAGCCGATCGTCGTCGCCAACAAGGCGCAGCCGAATGCGGAGATTTCGAAGTCCGAATTCGAGGCCTCGATCGAGTGCGGCGTCGATGTCGTGCTGCCCTACGATGCCAAGGCCGCCGTGACTGCGGCAAAGCTCGGCCAGCCCTTCATCGAAGCCAACCGCTCGCATAAAATGTCGAGCGGGATCAAGGATATCGCGGCGCAGATCATCAAGGTCGGCGATCCCGAGGCGGAGCCCGCGACCGAAGCACCGGGAGCCAAGGGCTCGCTGCTCGGCAAGTTCGACCTCAAAGGTCTGCTCGCAAAGAAGGAAAAGGCGCCCGAAAGCGCCTGAACACCATGATTTTCCCGGTGGCGGCGGACCCGCGCCCCGCCACCGGCCCGCGCCAAACCAAGGGGGTTTCGCCCAGTGCTACAGACCGTATTGATCGCTAGCGGATTGTTCGCGCTGTTGGTGCTCGCCTATTCGGCCCTGTCCGGACCGGCACCCTCCAAGACCACCCAGCGGCGACTGGCGCAGGTGCGTTACCGCCATTCGGCGAACACCAAGGACAAGGTCGAGGCGCAGCTCAAAAAGGCCGTCGCCGCTCGCCGTCCGAAAGCTCACCGGATCGCCGGATCGGGCAGCCGTATCGAGGCTCTCGACCTGCGGCTCCAGCGGACCGGCAAGAAGTGGACGCTGTCACAATATCTCTATGCCTCGCTCGGCATCGGGCTGGTGGTCGCGGCGATCGTCTTCCTGCGCTCCGGTGCCCTGCCTCTTTCGCTCGCGATCGGCGCGCTGGCCGGGTTCGGCATCCCGCACATGGTGGTGAGCCGCGCGATCGAGAAGCGCGCTGCCCAATTCAACTCGAAATTCCCCGACGGGATCGAGCTGCTCGTACGCGGCCTGCGTTCGGGCCTGCCGGTCACCGAAACGCTCGCCGTCGTCGCTCAGGAAGTGCCCGGGCCGGTTGGTGAAGAATTCAAGACGGTGGTCGAACGCATCAAGATCGGCACGCCGATGGAAGACGCGCTCCAGGAAACGGCCGATCGGCTCAACACGCCGGAGTTCAGCTTCTTCTGCATCACGCTGGCAATCCAGCGCGAGACCGGGGGCAACCTCGCCGAAACGCTTTCGAACCTGTCCGACGTGCTCCGCAAGCGCGCGCAGATGAAGCTCAAGATCAAGGCGATGAGCTCCGAATCGAAGGCCTCGGCCTATATCGTCGGCGCGCTGCCCTTCATCGTGTTCGGGATGATGTACTGGATCAGCCCCGAATATATCGGCGGCTTCTTCACCGAGGACCGGCTGATCGTGGCCGGCCTGGGCGGACTGGTCTGGATGAGCATCGGCGCCTTCATCATGGCCAAGATGGTCAGCTTCGAGATCTGAGCGGGACGCGAGACGCATATGGAAACCACCGGCCCCACCCTCCTCGGCTTCGACGTCATCATGATCGGGACGATCCTCGTCGCAATCGCGGTGCTCGCGGTCGTGCTCGCGATCTACGCTGCGGTCACCGTGAAGGACCCGATGGCAAAGCGCGTCGCAGCGCTCAACGCCCGACGCGACGAGCTCAAGACCGGGATGGTCACGCAGACCGCGAAAAAGCGCAAGAGCCTCGTCAGCAAGGACGAGAAGGTCGACAAGGTCCGCGACACGCTCAAATCGCTGAAGGTGCTCCAGAAGGAGCAGGTCGACGAGGTCGTGCAGAAGCTCGCCCAGGCCGGTATCCGCAACAAGGACCTCGCGGTCTATGTCATCTTCGCGCGCATGATCCTGCCGATCGTGTTGGGCGGCAGCGCGTTCCTGCTCATCTACGTCGCCAACTACTTCCCCGATTGGGGCGGCTTGAAGCGCCTGATGGCTTTCGCAGCGGCCGTGGGCGCGGGCTACAAGGGCCCGGAGATGTTCATCAAGAACAAGATCAACAAGCGCACCGACGCGATCCGCAAGGGCCTCCCCGACGCGCTCGACCTGCTGGTGATCTGCGCCGAGGCCGGCCTGACCGTCGACGCCGCGTTCAACCGCGTCGCCAAGGAACTGGGCCGCGCCTATCCCGAACTGGGTGACGAATTCGCACTGACCGCGATCGAGCTCTCCTTCCTCAACGAGCGCAAGCAGGCGTTCGACAATCTCGCCTATCGTGTCGACCTCGATGCCGTGAAGGGCGTGGTGACGACGATGGTGCAGACCGAACGCTACGGTACGCCGCTCGCCTCGGCACTGCGCGTACTGTCGGCGGAGTTCCGCAACGAACGCATGATGCGCGCCGAAGAGAAGGCCGCGCGCCTACCCGCGATCATGACGATCCCGCTGATCATGTTCATCCTCCCGGTGCTGTTCATCGTGATCCTGGGCCCGGCGGCCTGTTCGATCTCCGACACGCTCGGCGACGGCGGCGTTAACGGCTAATCCTCGCGCGCCCTGTCGTAGACCCGGTCAAGGAGCCCGGCGAACGTTTCGCGTTCGTCGGGCTCTAGCACGTCGAACAGGCGTTCCTCGATCTCCAGTGCGTGCTCCATGATCTCCTCGAACACCTCGCGCCCTGTCGCGGTAAGGCCGAGAACATGGCTGCGCCCGTCGCTCGAATGCGGTTCGCGCGCCGCCAGCTCGCGGCCCTCGAGCGTGCGGCAGGCGCGGCTGACCGCGACCTTGTCCATCAGCGTCGCCCGGCCGATCTCGCGCGGGGTCAGCGCTCCGCTGTCGCCGAGCACCGCCATGATCCGCCATTCGGGGATCTTGAGCCCGAAGCGCGACTGGTATTCCTGCGCGATCCGGTCGCTGACCGCGTTCGACGCGATCGAGAGCTTGTAGGGCAGGAACCGGGCGAGCCGCGACATGTCAGTCCTTCGGCTTGACCGCTTCGGGCGTAGCCGCGGCAAAGGCAGGCAGCTCGTTCAGCGCGGCATCGATCCGCACCAGCTTGGGATAGGCCGACAGGTCGGTCTCGAACCGGCGCGCATTGTACATTTGCGGCACCAGGCAGATGTCCGACAGGTCGGGCGCATCGCCGCCCAGATAGCCGCTATCGGGCGCCAGCGCCTCAAGCGCCGCAAAGCCCTCGTGGATCCAGTGGCGGTACCAGCGGTCGACCGCGTCCTGATCGTGGCCAAGCTCGTTCTTCAGATATTTGAGCACGCGCAAATTATCGAGCGGATGGATATCGGCCGCCACCACCAGCGCCCGCGCCAGTGCGCGCGACCGCGCCACCGGATCCGAAGGCACCAGCGGCGGCTCCGGCCGGGTTGCATCGAGATAGTCGATGATCGCGAGGCTCTGGGTCAGTTCGTGCCCGTCGATCGCCAGCGTCGGGACGAAACCCTGCGCGTTGCGCGCGCGATTGTCATCGCCCGATTGCGCGCCCTCGACGAGGTTCACCTCGCGCGATTCGTAGTCGACGCCCTTGAGGCCGAGCGCGATACGCACCCGGTACGAAGCCGAACTGCGCCAGTAATCGTAGAGGATCGGCTTGGTCATTTCAGCACCCTTCCCGCGACCGCATCGAGTTTCGCCACCAGCTCGCTGTCGCGGATGTCTCGGGCGGTGATGATGGCGTGTTCGAGAGCTGTGTCGATCGGCACCGGCTCACGCTTTTCAGGCAGCGCGCGACACAGTTCCGCCACCGTCTTCGCGGCGGTTTTCGAATTCGCCTGCATGACCTTGAGCACGTCGGTGATGTCGACGCCCTCCTGGTCGTCGCGGAAGCTGTCGTAGTCGGTGACCATGCCAAGCATGGCATAGGGCAGCTCGGCCTCGCGAGCGAGCCGGGCTTCGGGCATCCCGGTCATCCCGATCACGTCGCCCGCCCATGCGCGATAGAGCCGGCTTTCGGCGCGGGTCGAGAATTGCGGGCCGTCGATCGCGACATAGGTCCCGCCGCGATGAAGGGCAGCTCCTGCCGCCTTGGCCGCGTCGCCCGCGTGCTTCGCCAGGCGTGGACAAACCGGATCGGCGAGGCTGACATGCGCGACGCAGCCCGGCCCGAAAAAGCTGTTCTCGCGGCTCGTGGTGCGGTCGATGAACTGGTCGACCGCGACGAACTGGCCGGGCTCGATCTCCTCGCGCAGCGAGCCGATCGCCGATAAGGCGAGCACGTCGGTGACGCGAGCGCGCTTGAGCACGTCGATATTGGCGCGGTAATTGA
>Ga0066646_10001567_pt1 | contig 10496 bp, 8 predicted proteins | sample CryGeyCG2114_250_3_FD_59511 | JGI IMG/M metagenome (GOLD analysis project Ga0066646, IMG submission 59511) | Groundwater microbial communities from aquifer - Crystal Geyser CG17_big_fil_post_rev_8/21/14_2.50 | ecosystem: Environmental > Aquatic > Deep subsurface > Groundwater | place: USA: Utah...
GGATGGCTGCACTTGGGGTCTCTTTTGGTGTTGTCATCAGCAAGGAGCTTTTTGGTGGAACGGGGATGAACATTTTAAATCCTGCTCTTACCTGTAGAGCCTTTCTCTACTTTTCTTTTCCTACCTATATGACAGGCTCTATCTGGTCAGGTAGAGTCATAGATGCTACATCACAGCCATCCATTCTTGCTCTTTACAATATCCCTAGTGAGGTTAAGCGAATTCATGTCGATGCGATTGCCTCAAATGATCTTCAAGTTCCTGTGTCTACAACAGGTGCTATCCAAGAAGCTTATCAAAATTGGGGGGGCTCTACTTTTAATAATCTCTCTGCAGACAAGTTACAAGAATTTGTCACATCTCCAAGCGGGCTCGGCCTATCTCAGGATGGTTTTACAGCCGCTCAAAGTTTCACTCAATTAAAGTATGGCCAAGGGCTTTTTAGCGATGCCAACTTGTTTTTCGGAAACAAAGTTGGATCTCTTGGAGAAGTATCTACTTTAGCCTGTCTCCTTGGCGCTCTTTTTTTAATCTTTGTTGGGATCGGTTCATGGAGAACGATGGTGGCAGTGATTTTAGGAGCAGCTCTTACAGCCCTTCTTTTTGAATATGGATCCCATTATAGCCCCTACACTCCTGCCAGTTTTGACTTCCCAGCATACAAGCAGTTTTTTATGGGAGGGCTTGCCTTTGGACTTGTCTTTATGGCAACTGATCCGGTTTCTAGTCCAACTATGAATAGCGCTAAATGGGGCTATGGAATCCTTATTGGAATGCTTACAATTATCATTAGAGAGATCAATCCAGCTTATCCAGAAGGGGTAATGCTCGCGATCCTTTTTGGGAATGTCTTCTCCCCCCTATTTGATCGGATAGCTACAAAGTGGTATAGGAGAGAACGTGCCCCGCTTAAGTGAAATGAAACGGACTCTTGTATTCGTCTTTATCCTCTGCTCTATCTGCGCTCTCATTTTATCCACTCTTGCAAGCGCACTAAAGGTTCCTCAAGAAAAGGCAAAACAGCTCGACAAAAGTAAGCAACTCCTTATAGCGGCAAATATCTCCACTGATGATGTAATGGCTACCTACAAGGAGAGAATTCGCCCCAAGGTAGTAAATAAAGAGGGAGAGCTCTTAACTTTCGAAGAGGCCAAACTTGATTACGAATCATATTTAGAAAAAAACCAAAAAAAAGGATTTTCCCACCTCCCCTTTAAATTGCTTTATGAAATACACAGTGGCGATACGATCAATGGGTACGTCATTCCAATCAATGGGTTTGGTCTTTGGGATGCAATTTATGGTTATTTAGGGATTGCTGAAGATGGAACAACAGTGTTAGGGGCTACTTGGTACCAGCAGGCAGAAACAGCCGGTTTAGGAGCCAATATCTCCCTTCCCGAGTGGCAAATCCAGTTTAAAGACAAATATATCTTTCAGCCCTCACAAAGTGGGGATATTGACTATACAAGAGCTCCTTTAGGTCTCACAGTTATTAAAGGTAAAGTTGCTGAAGTATACCCAAACTCTAAAAAAGCCCTTACCTCTATTGATGGAATATCAGGGGCTTCTTTAACCGGAAAGGGAGTGACAGATGCGTATGCAGATTGTCTTGAACCCTATCGCCCATTTCTAGTAAAACTAGGTAGATCATGAGTAAGCAAATTCTAAAGACCTATTTTTTAGATCCTCTTTGGAAAAACAACCAAATACTTGTTGCTGTACTAGGTATTTGCTCAGCTCTAGCTGTTACTGTTACAGTACCAGTTGCTCTCACCATGGCCCTTTCCGTTTCATTTGTGACCGCTTTTTCTAGTTTTTTCGTCTCACTTATCCGAAAAAAAACACCAGAAAGTGTCCGAATGATTGCGCAGCTTGCGATCATTTCAGTCTTTGTCATCACAGTAGATCAGTTCCTAAGAGCCTACTTTTTCGAAATGTCAAAAACTCTTTCCGTATTTGTAGGTCTGATCATCACTAATTGCATTGTGATGGGTAGAGCTGAGAGTATGGCAAAAAACGTCCCCCCCATCCCCGCTTTTTTAGATGGTCTCTCCGCCGGCCTTGGTTATGGGTATGTCTTATTGATCATTGGGGCCCTTAGAGAAATATTTGGATTTGGCACTTTTTTCAATATTCGGATCATCCCTGACAGTTGGTATGCTACCTTTAGCCATCCGGATCGATATGTAAATATTGGACTCATGCCCCTAGCCCCTGCCGCCTTCTTTCTCCTCGGGATGCTCGTCTGGATCGCAAATTACATTAGTAATAGGGAGTAATATTTATGTGGATGGTGCAGTATACAATCACATCCCTACTCGGACTTTTTATCCAGTCCATTTTTGTTCAAAATATCCTCCTTTTTAACTTTTTGGGAATGTGTTCCTACCTTGCCTGCTCAAATAAAATCAAAACAGCAAATGGTCTAGGGGTTGCTGTGACTCTCGTCATTACAATAGGTGGGATCCTTAACTGGTTTGTCCACAACTTTATTACAGGTCCTGGCGCACTATCTTGGCTTGGCTTAGAAACCGTTAATCTCAGCTTTTTAGAGCTCATTATTTTCATTTCTGTCATTGCTGGCTTTGTCCAAATCCTAGAGATTGTGATCGATAAATTCTCCCCCACCCTTTACGCAGCTCTTGGGGTATATCTCCCCCTTATCACAGTAAATTGCGCCATCCTCGGGGCTTGCCTTTTCGCAACAGCCCGTGAATACGCCTTCTTCCCCAATCTCGTCTATGTGCTAGGAGCCGGCCTCGGCTGGTGGCTTGCGATAGTCCTTATGGCCTCTATTCGAGAAAAACTCACCTATTCGAATATCCCTAAGGGACTTAAGGGAATGGGGATCGTATTTATCATGACAGGCCTCATTGCCATGACTTTTATGGCTCTTACTGGGATAAACCTAGACCGCCCTTAATTAACTACCCTCAACTCACTCATAGTCAATATATTACAAGCACACTATTGCCAGACAATTATATTGTAAATTAATTATTATTGGTATATAATATAATTAACTAATAATTAAAAGGTAAATAATAATGTCTTCCAGCATTAATGTCATAAGCACACAAAAAAAACCTACTTCTCAAAATGAATATAATTCAGAGAATTCTAAAAAAGAAAATATAACTGACAATGAAATTTCCTTTTTGTCGAAGAACCATTTTCGGATGAAAACTGAATTAGAAGAACCTATAAAAGATTTAACCACTGAGTTTAATGCTTTCTGTGCCCCTTTATTGAAATCAAAATTATTTAAAGAAGGGAATAAAATTGATGATAAATTATACAATCAGACAAAAATAATTTTTCAGAATGCCTATAAAAGTACTACTGGTTTAATTTCCAAATATGACGAAAAATCAATTAATCCACATTTTCAATTAATAAAAGATAGAGCCGAAATCTTTGGAAATCTATCCGAAAAAGAGATAGAAGAAGCGATAAAATACTTCGGACAGCTAGGAGATGATACTCAAGTCAAACTAACAGATTCAGGAGCTAAATCCTTTATTAGAATTGGACTTGGATTAACCATGATTACTCAATTGACTAAGCCAGATTTCAATCTTGATACATATTCAGTTTTCAGCTCCAACGAAAGATCAATTGTCGAAAAACTATCAGATAGTTGGATACTTAGAGCCTCTATTGCATTTGAATCTGTTCTGGGCTCTATCTTTTTAGATCCAAGACTTAATTGCTGTATGGATGTAAATAAAATAATTTCAGAGAATTCTAAAATATTAACAGAAATAGATCTAAATGGAGAAAAATTAACTGTTACAAAACAATTTGAAACAGATTGCGACAGGTATACTCATTTAACTATAGGAAATGAAGTATTTAGTTCAGGGAAAAAAGAATCCATCCCAAGACTTATCGAGACCTTAGAGACAATAACTAAGAGTGAGACAGATCCTGACGAGCTTAAATATTTATTACAAGAAATGATAGCTCAAGAGCCACAGAAAATGGGGACAACTTTATTATTTGAAAGTGAGCTTAATAGGAGATTAGGTGTAGCTGGCGCCATTGGATTTATTGCATCTATCCCAAAGGTAAATAGAACCTCTATTGAAGGCGGGAAGGGAAAACCATTTATTGTTACGTATACAGGAAGTATAAAAACAATGAACCAATATGCTATGATGGGCGGTGATTCTAATTACACTAAAGAATTTCAATTTAACCTGAGTTACACTATCGAATATAAACCAGATATTAAATCTTGGTTTGTAAATCAACCTCTTTTTATAGGCAAATCTATTTCCTCTAATATAGCTGAAAAGATAAAATATTATTTAGATAATGATACACAGCCTCTTTTTTCCTCTGTTTTAAACACTATTGCGAAAGAAGAGTTGAGTACAGAATCATCTGAAAAAATCATAAAACAAATAAAACGGATACTTGAAAGATTATCTGCCACTTTTTCTAATAAAATAAACCACAAAGAGCTTTATAGTGCGACTCAAACACTCCTTACTCATCTCCAAGCTCAACAACCTTCTATCTCTAGCTCTTCGAGTTTAAACGATAGACCTGATCGAATTCCTCAAAGAGATAGAAAAGGTCGTAAGCCCATATTAGTTAGAGGAAATGATTCTGTTGAAGAGAAAGGTTTATTTTCTCAATAGAGCAGTGTTAAAATCTGAAAGTTAAATCAATTTTTAAAGAGTTGTTCTCTAAATTTGGATTTTTAAGGAATTTAGTAAAAAGAGCAAAAAAGGGATCAGCCTTCAGCTCTCAAGAGTCCCAATAGATGTAACGGAAATAGCGGACGGTCCATCCACAGAAAATAAATGTTATTCCATGTGTGGATTAAATTAGAAATGGATTTCTTATCAGATTTTTCGGCCCCACTCAAAAATAAGGGGGTAAATATTTCCCTATCTATGTCAGATAAAGCTTTGTATTGATCAAATGCTGATAGCATCTCCTTTTTAACTTTATCTCTAGTAAAATCACGGGGAAGTAGCAGATCATCTTGTTTTAAGATAGCATCAAATAGACTACGCATTTGAATATTTATATTAGAGCTTCGTTTAACTGGTTCCATATTTTTAAGAAGAGAAAAAGCAGTCACAGCCTCTTCATAAATCACTTTACTAATTCCTCTAAAGGCTAAACGGTTCTCACTTTGCAAATCTGAAGAGAGCTTGCTGATATCAATAAATATTTTGTGAATAGCATTATCATTACTCTGCGTTTCATACCTTAGACTTGCGGCAAGGGCTGTTTTTTCAGAATCACCTAACCCTTTATATGCACCTCTTAACTCCTCAATTTTTTTTATATGCGGAGAAAAAAGCTTTGGGATCGGGTATGTATGAGTCTTTAAAAGATAATGAAATCCTAAACGGGGAAATAGCTCAAAAATCTGAGGATCACTTGACTTTGAACACTCTTCCCAAGATTGATACGTTTGGGGAGAAACATTCCCTAGTTCATTGACAAAACTAATAAAATAAAGCCTAAGGACATCTGGGTATCGACTTAAAACTGTTGAACTATCGTCGGGGAAAATATTTTGGCACTCATCTATAAACACTTCTCGAAACGCATTATGGGCGCTAATAAATGTTTGAAGTGGCGTTTTCAAAGACAAAGTATCTTTTAAATCACACCTAATTTTATCTTCTAGAGAACCCAAATCTTCATAGTATTTTTTTGCCAATGGCTTAAGCTTATTTATAGATGCATAAAAATCTTGAAAAGTTTTCCCTGAAGAAAAATCTTTTACTTGCTTATAGATATAGTCAAAATCAGACTGGGGAAAGCTAAAGTAATTTGATAGTAAGTTTAAGGATTTAATTGAATGAGATGAACTTTCAAAATCTTTTCTCACCTCTCTCAGTACAGAGTCAAGTAATAAAACATTACTAGGTTGAACAGAAGAATTGCCAACAAGTTGAAAGCTCATAATTAACTGACATTATATCTAACGGAATGAATTTAACAAAAGCTAATCTATTCAAGAAATTAAACTAGTATATTTCTCTAAATCCATTAGTGATCCTATTTCATTTGGATCAGAAATTTTAATTTGAAAAAGCCATGAGTTTTCCTCTGGAGCCCCATTAATACTAGAGGGTGCATTCCGTATATTTTCATTGATAGCAATAATTTCTCCAGAAACTGGCGCGTAGATATCTGCGGCCGATTTCGTTGATTCTAATACGCATACCTCTTCACCTGCCTTAACAACAGTTCCAACTTTAGGGAGCTCCACATGGACAATCTCCCCAAGTTCTTTCTGAGCAAATTTTGTAATGCCAACGGTTCCTATGTTCTCCTTAAGAGAAATCCATTCATGCGAGGGGGTAAAATACATAACTCATTCACCACTTTTTAATAAATTAAGAGTGCCCCATGTTGCTGGGTGCTGCTCGATAGAATACTCCTCAGAAGAAACGGCAAAGTGTTGAGGACGACCTTCAAAACGGTTTATTCTGTAGGTAAAGCCAATGCGAGGAAAGCTTAAAGGATCGTAACCATGAAGACAGTGAGCCGGGATTTCAATAGAGAGTCTGTAGGACCGATCATCTAAGTCAGCAGCTACTTGCAAATCTTCCGGATGGCATAGTCTATGGGTATCTTCATTTCTAAAGCGGGTGATTTCGCGCCCATAGAAGTTCTGTGTCTCTACAGGAAAAAATACAAAATGGTGGCAGAACCGGGTAATTGCCCCTTTTGTCTTAAGATCTCGCGTATCTATAAAAAGCTCAATACTGTCCCCTTTTCTAAAGTCCCCTTCATTTACCTTTTGGAAAGGGAGATGAACGGCCACATAAAAGCTAAGTTTTTCAAAGTTCCAAGCTGAATAAAGATCGGCAAAAGAGTCTTCATCTAAAAGATCGGCAGTCGATGGGAGGAGATAGTTTTTCTCAGGTTTTAAGGGAGCTCTAATAAACTGAGAATCGGCTGCGAGTCCAAAAAATTGAACAGGTGATAGAGATGGCATATCTTCAAATAGACTCATTAGACTCCTCATTTACTATAGGTAGAACGATTGCTTTTTTACTTTTAATTTTTTTGACTAATTTTTCAGCTGCATATCCTTTTGCATCAGAAGATAGTGTAGCTTTACCAAAGTTGATCTGATCTAAAATCGGAGCAGGTCCTATTTTCCTCTCTTTCATATAGAAAAAGACTATTTTCCCATCATCTGCGACATGAACTGGGGACCAGTGCTCAGGGAGCACTATAAAAGCTTGCTCTTTCATCCAATTCTCCTGTGATGTTCTAGACACCGCTTGTTCTGTTTTTCTCAGCTTAAACTGATTTTTTAGTGGGTCAGCATCCGCCTGAACCCACATTTTGTCAGTAGGATTTTTAGCAACTGCTAAAAGAGCCTCTTTAGTTAGTTTAAAAAGGGGATTTTTATCTTGAGAAAATTTCCCCTCATCTGATTTTACCAGTGCGTAAAGAAATCTCTTCCCTTCTGCAAAAGTAAGAACGTGCTTATCTTCTATCTTTTCCAAATTTTCTACACGAAAAAATTTTCCATCTGTAGACAAACTGGAAATTGGATCTTTGTTTCCCGAAACAACCCAACTCTTTTCATTTAGAGGTGCTGATAAAAGGGCCTCTTGTACCCAGCTAGGATTTTGATCTACCATAGTCTCTCGACTAAATAGATCAATCTCAGCTCTTAAATGAGGAGGGTATTTTTCTAAAAGAGCAAATCTTTCTTCTTTTTTCACACCCGCTTCTAAGGAAAACTTTTTTTGCAAAAGAGCCCAGTTGGCATCTTCTTTTTGCCACTGCCATAACTGCATCATTGTGGGACGAAGGGCCAATTGCCTTTTTGTCACCTCTGCTACTTGCCCCTTATATTTAGACTGCACCAGATCAGGACATCCCTTTTCTACAGCCTCTACACTTAAAAATGAGGCAGGGAGCCCATGAGCTGTTTTGGCAGAGACCGCCTTTACATAATATTGAAAGGCAGCTAAATCTTCTCCATTAGAGAGCTCGATAGGCCATTCATACTTTTCAACGGTGGCCGTTTCATTTGCAAAGTTCGAAAAATCTTGATAAGGGAGCCTATCTACATAAACAGATTCACCAATATCATCAAAATAACGTCTAAAGAGGAGAACCTTTCTCCACAAACTAGCTGCCGACTGCTCATCAAGACCCATCGACCTTAAATGATCAAAAAAGCTAATATCAGGTTTCATTTTTGCGCTGATCATTTTCTTCATCGATGTATCAAAGTGGTGAAGCAGATCCCCTTTCGCCTCTTCTAGGCTTACTTTGTACCCTTTTTCCTCAGCGAATGCAGCCCCATTTAAAATAAACTGCGAGACTAGGTCGATAAAATCTTTACCAAACCAATCAGCCGTTGTATGGAATCCAAATAACGATAGATCTTCATAGTTAAGTTTTTGATCAACTGGTAAAGAGGCAAATTGCTTGTGTTGATGGATCAAAATACGGCGGAGCATTTCAGGAGGAAGTTGTGATTGAGCCAAATAGAGTCTCGAAAGGTGCTGAAAAGTTTTAAATGAAGCCATCTCCTCACCTTGCAATACTTTCATATCAGAGGAAAGGGAGGGGAGAAAATGATCCCAGATATTTTGAGCGCTTAAATACTCCGATGCTGGATGGACATAAGGCTTAAACCGCTTTGCTTGTGCTAAACGAGACTCAAAGCCACCCTTTAAAGCTGGATAGTATTCTCTGACAAGTAATTCCGCTAAACGACTTTGCAAAAAGTCTTTCCGAATCACTCCATCATTACAAAAGTTAGGAGGAAGACCACGAGATTGAAATACATCATCACAGTCACTTGCGATAAAGCGGGATAATTGTCGCAATTCTGATGCCATCACAGAAGAGCCATCAATTGCCTTTGAGACAACACGATCCTCCCGATTAGAGCTCATACCCACTGCATCATACACTCCAAAAAATGTAAACGATGCGATGATTATAACAGTAACAATAAAGAAAAAGTAACGTTGGTATCTTGAAAAAAACCTGAGCATAAAACAACTCTCTTAAAATGAGAGGTGATTGTAACAGAATTCCATCCAAGTAGGCAATAGAGCTCTTTCGAAACTAGGGTTCATAGAGTTTTTTGGATTATTTTGGCCGATTTTTGAATTGCGTTGGATATATAAGCCACAGATTGGACTCTGTGGCGGCAATCCTTATGATTTAATAAGCTTTAGCGAAAATCACACGCTGAGGACTTCTTTCACCTGTGAATATACATTTACCCTCTTCAGGAGGTAAGTGGATAGGGATACATCGAATTGTCACATTGAGTTCTTCTTTAATTTTCGCCTCTATCGCAGGATCCTGATTCCAGTGACAAAGGGCAAAACCACCAGAGATCGCCTCATCTTTTCCACTAAAGTATTCGTAGAACTTTTCTTTACTGTTAATTTCGATCGTATGCTGATCTCTAAATGCTGTTGCTTTGGCTAAAATATTTGCCTGCATCTCTTCAAGTAAAGAAACAACACCACTTACAGAAAATGGGGTTGCTTCCTTATGTCCTTTATCTCTTCTAAAAATGTTGAGTTGACCCGCTTCAATCTCACGCAGCCCAACTTCTAAGCGAAGAGGAATCCCTTTCTTAACCCAACTCCACCCCTTTTCACCACTACGCAAGTCTCTACTATCGATCATTGCCTTAAGAGGGGCCCCTTCATAGTGAATGGTTTTGAGTTCAGCTACTAGTTCCTCGCAAAAACTCATCACTTTAGGACGAGCCTCTTCATTATGGATGATTGGGATAATGACAAGATGTGCAGATGCGATACGAGGAGGCAGAACAAGTCCATCATCATCACTATGGGTCATGACAAGAGCGCCAATTAGGCGAGTAGTTACCCCCCATGAAGTCATCCACCCAAATTCCTGCTCCCCTTCCATCGTTCTAAACTGGATATTTGAGGACTTGGCAAAGTTCTGCCCTAAAAAGTGGGACGTTCCAGCTTGTAACGCTTTCCGATCCTGCATCATAGCTTCAATCGTATATGTGTTTACAGCACCCGGGAATCTTTCAGATTCGCTTTTCTCTCCACAAATGACAGGAACAGCTAGATACTGATGGCAAAAATCTGAGTAGACTTCGAGCATTTTTTTCGCCTCGACTACAGCTTCATCAGCAGTTGCATGTACTGTATGACCTTCTTGCCAAAGGAACTCAGTTGTGCGCAAAAACATCCTCGTCCTCATCTCCCATCGAACGACATTCGCCCACTGATTGATCAAAAGGGGCAAGTCTCTATAAGACTCAACCCATTTAGAAAAAGTGTGTCCAATGATCATTTCTGAAGTAGGTCGAACAATCAAAGGCTCTTCCAGCTCACCCGCAGGAATAAGCTTCCCGTCTGCCCCTTTTTCGAGCCTATGATGGGTAACAACTGCACATTCTTTGGCAAACCCATCCACATGCTGAGCCTCTTTTTCCAAAAAACTCAACGGGATGAAGAGAGGAAAGTAGGCATTTTGATGACCTG
>Ga0066646_10001568_pt1 | contig 10496 bp, 8 predicted proteins | sample CryGeyCG2114_250_3_FD_59511 | JGI IMG/M metagenome (GOLD analysis project Ga0066646, IMG submission 59511) | Groundwater microbial communities from aquifer - Crystal Geyser CG17_big_fil_post_rev_8/21/14_2.50 | ecosystem: Environmental > Aquatic > Deep subsurface > Groundwater | place: USA: Utah...
CCCGCCGCGCGCGGTCGAGCCTGCTGCCGCGCGCTTCGATCCCGCCATGCTCCTCGAGCGCCTGCAACTCGCCCTCATGGGGGGTGAGGATATTGTCGTCCCATTCGCGCTCGAAGCGGGTCGCGGACGGGGTGATCAGCCGCAACGCGTCCCCGTCGATCACCAGCGGTATCCCGGCCGCCAGCGCGCGCTGCAGCCTCCGCGAGGCGTCCTGGTCGCGACCCAGCCCGGGGCCGACCAAGGCTGCGTCGATCCGCTCGTCCGATAACGCGTGTTCGAGATCGCCGTCGACCTGCACGATATCATACGGCACCGCTGCCGTCTCGTCGCTCGCCAACTGCACGAAGCCCGCACCCGCACCCTGAGCCGCCCGCGCGGCGAGCAGCGAAGCCCCGGGCATCGCACCCCCGACCACCAGCGCCAACCCGCGCGAATATTTGTGCGCGTCGGCCCGCGGTGCCTCGATCTGCGGTCGATCGAGTGTTTCGGCGCGATGGCGGATATCGCCGAGCCCGATATCGACCGTCCGCAGCGAGCCGATATGCGCCGCCGCCGGCAGGAGGAAATGCGCCGGCTTGAGCGCGCCGAGAGCCAGCGCGAGGTCGTAGGAGGGAATATCATCGAACAATGCGCCATCGTCGCTCGACACGCCGCTCGGCAGGTCCACCGCGACCGACAGCCCGTGCCTGTTGGCGAGCCTGTGGACAAGCTGTTGAAGCTCTGCGGACAAACCGCGAGAGAGACCGGTCCCGAACAGCGCGTCGACGAACACGTCGCCGCCCTCCTCGCTCCATTCCTCGGACACCGGATCGCCCCATTCGGCGCGCGCCGAGCGGGCCGCACCGGTCTTCGGCGCGAGCGGGGCGACAACCGAGACCTTCGCGCCAAGCTCGCGCAACCGGCGCGCGATGACATAACCGTCGCCGCCATTATTCCCCGGGCCGCACAGCACGGTCGCACTGCGCCCTGCCGACATGCGCCAGATCCAGTCCGCTGCGCCCTCGCCCGCGCGCCGCATCAGCGTGTCGACCGAGGTGCCACCCCCGATCGCCGCCCGCTCGGCGTCGCGCATCTCTTCGCCGGTGACGATCGGCTCAGCCATCGTCGTCGGGCACGGCAATGAAGGGTATCCGGTAGCGATCGCCGCCGACGGTCAGCAGCAGCCAGTCGCCTTCGATCCGCTGGCTCGAACTATCGGCGCCATCGGCAGCGACCAGGCCGCCCCCACCCGGGTCGAGGACGAACCTGCGGAAGCCCCCGTCGGGGTGATGCAGGACCACATCGTTGCCTTTGCGCTCGACGACGCACTTGCTGTCGAAGCTTTCGCTCCCGCCGAGCGCGCAGGCGATTGTTTCGCCGGTGGGAGCGGCCGCGGGTTCGCCGCTCTCCGCCCCCTCTTTGGGCTGCGAACAGGCGGCAACGAGGAGCAACAGAAGAAGGGTCAGGCGTTTCACATCAACTCCATCGCTATGCGGTTGCAGACGCGGTGCAGGCGCTCGGCCCATTCGGCCTGGCCGTCGGCACGGTCGATCAGGTCCTGTCGTACCTCGAGATAGAGGTAGGGGCGGCCCGGTTCCTCGGCATGGCGCAGGATCGTGGCATTGTACACCGCCCCCGAATAGGGCTGCTGGTCGCCGACGAGAAAGCCTTCCTCTTCCAGCAAGCGCTTCGCGATCATCGCCCCGCGATCGTCATGGTCGTAGAGCACCCCGCATTGCCAAGGCCGCTCGCTGTCGTCGGTTGCCATCCGAGGCGTGAAACTGTGCAGGAACACGGTGAGCGCTGGCGGCGTCGCTTCGAGCTGGCGTTCGAGTTCGCCATGGAACGGGTGGTGATATTCCATCAGCCGCGCCGCGCGGTCGATTTCGGCATTGCCCGCGATGGCGCGCCCGTCGCTCCTTTCGGGAATCGCAGCGGGATCGTCGGCGCGTCGATTGAGGTCCACCACCAACCGGCTGTATTCGGCGATGAAAGCTGCCGTGCCGGGGTTCTCCGCCATAAGTTCGGCGATCTCGGCAACCCCGATATCGTAAGCGATGTGCTGATTCATGTCGGCCTCTTCGATCCCGAGATCAAGACCTTCGGGCACGCGGCGTCCGCCATGATCGCAGACAACCATGATCCCGCCGAACCTGGGCTCTCCGACAATCCGCGCGATCTTGCTCATCGCAGGCTTCCCGCGAGCTGCCACCAATCGGGATTCGAGGCAGCGATGGCCGCCGAAGCGGCGTCGCGCGTAGCCGCGTGGTCGAACAGCGCGAAACAGGTCGCGCCCGAGCCCGACATGCGCACGAGCCATGCAGGCGTGTCGCGCAGCACGCCGAGCACATCATCTATCAGCGGGCAGAGCGACAGCGCCGGGGCTTCGAGATCGTTTCGCCCCGCAAGCGTAATTTCGCGCGCCGTGCCGCCGGGCAGCGCACCTCGATCCTCGCCGTCCCAGGCCGCGAAGACCGGCCCGGTGGCGAGCGGTGTGCGCGGGTTTACGAGCAGTACCGGCGTGCCCTCCAGGTCCTGCGGCCCGGGGTCGAAATCGGCGCCGGTGCCGCGACCGATCGACGTCTCGCTCTTCACGCAAACCGGGACGTCGGCACCGAGCGTGGCGGCGCGCGCCTGCCAGTCGTCGGGCCAGCCATGCATTCGCTCGACCAGTCGGAATACCGCTCCGGCATCGGCCGACCCCCCACCGAGCCCCGCCGCTACGGGCAAGTTCTTCTCGAGCGTCAGCGCCATACCCTCGGCGCGCGGCAGCTTGCCCAGCGCGCGCATCACGAGGTTGTCGAACGGATCGTCGAGCGCCCCGGCGAATTCGCCCATGACCTCGAGACGATCCTCCACCGCGTCGCGCGCGGTCAGCTTGTCGCCCGCATCGACGAAGGCGAACAGCGTCTCGAGTTCATGATAGCCATCCTCGCGCCGCCTGCGGACATGCAGCGCGAGGTTGATCTTGGCATAGGCGGTTTCGGTCAGCGCCACCGGCGCGTCACATGTTCGGATAATTGGGACCGCCGCCGCCTTCGGGCACGGTCCATTCGATGTTCTGCAGCGGGTCCTTGATGTCGCAGGTCTTGCAGTGGACGCAGTTCTGCGCGTTGATGACGAACTCTGGATTGCCTTCCTCGACCCCGGTGAATTCGTACACCCCTGCGGGGCAATAACGCTGAGACGGCCCGGCATAGACGGGCAGGTTGTAGTTCACGGGGATGTCCGGGTCCTTGAGCACGAGGTGGCTCGGCTGGTCTTCCTCATGATTGGTGTTCGAGAGGAACACCGAGGACAGGCGATCGAAGCTGATCACGCCGTCGGGCTTGGGATAGTCGATCGGCTTGAAGAGGTCGGCGCGCTGCAGCGCCTCGTTGTCCGGATGATGCTTCATCGTGATCGGCAGGCCGATCTTGAGCGTGCGCATCCACAGGTCCGCACCCGCCAGCACCGTGCCCAGCGCGCCGCCGAACTTTGCGACGAGCGGTTCGGCGTTCTGCACCAGCTTCAACTCGGTCGCGATCCAGCTGTCGCGGAGCGCCTGATCGTATTCGGACAGGCTGTCCTGCGCACGCCCGGCCTTGATCGCGGCGGCGGCGGCTTCGGCGGCGAGCATCCCGCTCTTCATCGCGGTGTGGGTGCCCTTGATCCGCGGCACGTTCACGAAGCCGGCCGAACAGCCGATCAGCGCGCCACCCGGCATGTCGAGTTTGGGCACCGACTGCCAGCCGCCCTCGTTGATCGCGCGCGCGCCGTAGGACACACGCTTGCCGCCTTCGAGCACCTCGCGGATCGCCGGGTGCTGTTTCCAGCGTTGGAATTCCTCGAACGGGTAGAGATAGGGATTCGCATAATCGAGAGCAGTGACGAAGCCCAAAGCGACCTGCCCGTTGGCCTGGTGGTAGAGGAAGCCCCCGCCCCACGCCTCGTTTTCGGACAATGGCCAGCCCTGCGTGTGGATCACGCGGCCCGGCACGTGCTTGCCTGGCTCGATGTCCCACAATTCCTTGATGCCGAGGCCGTAGGTCTGCGGCTGCGCGCAGGCCCGCAGGTCGAATTTTTCGATCAGGTGCTTGGACAGGTGCCCGCGCACGCCCTCAGCAAAGAAGGTGTACTTGCCGTGCAGTTCCATGCCCTGCTGATAGTCGGGCTTGTGGCTGCCATCCTTGGCGATGCCCATGTCGCGCGTGGCGACGCCCTTCACGTTGCCGTTTTCATCGAACACGACCTCGGCGGCGGGGAAGCCGGGAAAAATCTCGACCTCGAGCGCCTCGGCCTTTTCGGCCAACCAGCGGCACAGGTTTCCGAGCGATCCGGTGTAATTGCCGTCGTTGGAGAAGAGCGGCGGCATCAAGAGGTGCGGCAGCTCGGTCTTGCCGCCCTTGGTCAGGATCCAGTGCTGGTTGTCGGTGACCGGCACCTCCGCCAGTGGACAGCCGTCGTCCCGCCAGTCGGGTAACAGCTCGTCGAGCGCCTTGGGATCGATCGTCGCGCCCGAGAGGATATGCGCGCCGATCTCCGAGCCTTTCTCGAGGATACAGACCGAAAGGTCTGCATCGACCTGCTTCAGCCGGATCGCCGCCGCCAACCCGGCGGGGCCGCCGCCGACGATGACGACGTCGTATTCCATCGATTCGCGTTCGCTCATGCTTCGCCTCTTGCACGTGATAAGGTGTGCGGCATGCCTTGACCCGCGAGCCCCCGCGGGGTCAAGGGTGTCGCACGGGAACCCTATGGCCGAACCACGCGAAAATAGCGCCGAAAAGGCGATGGAAGCCGTTATCGGCTGGTGGCGCGAAGCCGGGGTGGACTACGCCTATTCGGACGATGCGAGCGGTTTCCTGGCCGAACCCGCACCCGACGCGGCGGAAGAAGGCGAGCCAGCGCCGGTGCCGGTCCCGCCCAAACGCAAGCCAGAGCCGGAGAAAGCCGCCGCGCCTACGCTGGGCGCGCCCGAGGACTGGCCGACAACGCTGCACGCCTTCCGCGAATGGTGGATCAGGGCTCCCGAGCTCGATGCCGGCGCGACCGGTGGCCGGATAGCGCCCATCGGTGCGGCGAGGCCGGTGCTGATGGTGCTGGTCGGCCAGCCCGAGCGCGAGGACCGCGACACGCTGTTGTCGGGCCCCGACGGCAAGCTGCTCTCGGCCTTCTTGCGCGCAGCCGGGCTTGACGACGAAAAGGTCTATCGCGCCGCGATCCTCCCGCGCCACGATCCGGCGCCCGACTGGCAGGCGCGCCACGCCGCCGGTTTTGCAGCCTTGGCATGGCGCCATATCGCGCTGGTGCGGCCCGAGCGCCTGCTGGTCCTCGGACAGAACGTCCGGTCGATTTTGCAGCACGATCCGGCGCAACGCGATGTCGGCTTACGCGGTCTTAACCAAGATGGGCTAGAGGTCCCAATCCTCGCCGGAATGGGCTTGGCTGCGATGCGCAAGGCACCGCGCACCAAGGCGAAGCTCTGGCGGGATTGGTTGGAGTGGACAGGACACTAGGCGTATATGCCCAATCTTCGGCTCGGCACGATCGGCATGGCAGCGGCGGCGGCGATCGCGACGATCCCCACCCCGGTTTCGGCCAATACCAGCACCGTCAGTTACTACCAGGCGCTGGCGGAGAGCCCCCGCGTGCCGGCGCTGCTGTCGGCCGAGGACCGCGCCTATTACACCGAGCTGTTCGCCGCGATCCGGCGCGAGGACTGGCCAAGGGTCGAGGAACTGCTCGCCCAAGGCGATCGCGGCCCGATGCACCAGCTCGCAATGGCCGAATACTATCTCCACGCCAATTCGCCTGAAATCCCGCTCGACCGGCTGAACGACTGGCTCGCCCGCGGGACCGATCTCCCCCAGGCCGCACAGATTGGCCGGCTCGCGATCCGGCGCGGGGCCGCGCAATTACCCGACCTGCCGGGAACCCGGCGCTTTTCTTCGACCGGCTACAGCCCGAAGCGGATCAAGCCGCGCTCGGTCGCAGACGGTTCCTTGCCGTCCGACGTCGAAGCGCGCATCCGCGACGCGATCACCAATGACGATCCGGCCGGCGCGCACGCACTGCTCGACGAGGTCGACCCGCAACTGGGGTCCGATGCGCGCGCCGAATGGCGCCAGCGCGTTGCGTGGAGCTATTATATCGAGAACCGCGACACCGAAGCGCTCGCGCTTGCGCGCACGATCGAACAGGATGGCGGCGGCGCATGGGTCGCCGAAGGCTGGTGGGTCGCCGGTCTTGCCGCATGGCGTCTGGGCGATTGCGCCACCGCCGCCGACGCGTTCCAGCGCAGCGCCTATTGGTCGCAGAACGAGGAATTGAGTTCGGCCGCGCTCTACTGGCAGGCGCGCAGCCACATCCGCTGCCGCCAACCCGACCAGGCGCAGGGCCTGCTCCGCGATGCGGCCAATCGCGACGAGACGCTCTACGGCATGATCGCCGCCGCTGCGCTCGGCACCCAGCTGCCCGATCCGCATTACGGCCCCGATTTCTCCGCCGAGGACTGGCGCGAGCTTTCCAGGCTGCCGAACGTCCAGCTGGCGGTGAAGCTGGTCGAGCTCGATCGCGAAGGCCTGGCCGACGAGGTACTGCGCCACCAGGCCAAGATCGGCGACCCAAAGCAGCACCGCGCCCTCACCCGCCTCGCCCGCGAACTTGGCCTGCCGCAGACCCAGATCTGGATGGCCCACAACGCGCCGTCGGGCGGCGGTTACGAACCCGCGGCGCGCTATCCGGTTGTACGGTGGCAGCCTGTCGGCGGCTGGCGGGTCGACCCTGCCCTCGCTTTCGCCCACGCATTGCAGGAATCGAATTTCCGCACCGCGGTGGTCAGTCCGGCAGACGCCAAGGGCCTGATGCAGATCACCCCGATCACGGTGCGCCAGCACGCCCCCTCACTCGGCATGAACGCCGGCGCCGTCGACCTGACCGATCCGCGGATCAACCTTGCCTTCGGCCAGCGCAACCTCGAAATGCTGCGCGACACCTCCGCCACACGCGACAACCTGCTCAAGATCATGGCCGCCTATAACGCCGGCCTGACCCCGATCACCCGCTGGAACACCGAGATCGTCGACCAAGGCGATCCGCTGCTGTGGATGGAATCGATCCCCTATTGGGAAACCCGCGCCTACGTCGCGATCGTGCTCAAGAACTACTGGATGTACGAACGCCAGGCCGGCGCGTCCTCGGCCAGCCGCATGGCGCTCGCCAGTGGCGAATGGCCGCGCTTCCCCGACGCGCGCGGATCTGGCGGGACGAGCGCCGCGCGGCGATAATCGGAACACGCCGCTCAACCATCCATTGACGGCATAGCGCAACAAAAGGGCTGCTATGCTCGAACCGGCCCTGCTGGGCGATACGACCCTAATCCTGATCCTTGCCGCAGCCGCGTTGATCATTGCTTGGTTCGGCAGCAAGATGGCGAAGATCGCCGATATTATCGCCGATCGAACCGGATTGGGAGAAGCGCTGATCGGGGCCGTCTTGCTTGGCGCGGGCACCAGCATCTCCGGCATTGTCACTTCGGTCTCGACCGCAGCGCAGGGCGCGCCCGATTTATCGGTTTCGAACGCGCTCGGCGGGATCGCCGCGCAGACCATGTTCCTGGCCCTCGCCGACCTCTTCTATCGCCGGGTCAATCTCGAACATGCCGGCGCCAGCCCGGTCAATCTCGGGCAGGCGACGGTCCTTATTGTTCTTTCGATCCTGCCGATATTAGCGTTTACCCTGCCGCCGATCGTGGTGTGGGGCTTCAATCCGCTCAGCCCACTGATGATCGCGGTCTACCTGATCGGGCTGAGCAGCGCGCACGGCATCCACGAGCGACCGATGTGGCTCCCGCGGCAGACGCCCGACCTCCGCAATGAGGCGGATGACACCGAGCACGATCCGCGGGAAACCATAAATCTCGCCGCGAGCTTCTTCGGCCTCCTCGTCATCGTCGGATCTTGCGGCTGGGTTCTCGGCGAAGTCGGGATCGAGATGTCTTCAAGGTATAATATCTCGCAAGGCGTCGTCGGCGCCCTGCTCACCGCCGTGATCACTTCGCTGCCCGAACTGGTGACGACGATCGCGGCCGTGCGCCGCGGCGCGCTCCAGCTGGCGATCGGCGGGATCATCGGCGGCAACATGTTCGACGCGCTTTTCATCTCGGCAAGCGATTTCGCCTATCGCGACGGCAGTATCTATCACGCGGTAAGCGAACGAACGGTTTTCTGGATGGCATTGGTCGCCTTGATGACGACGGTCCTCCTGCTCGGCCTGCTGCGGCGCGAGAAGCAGGGCCCGGCCGGGATCGGCTGGGAATCGATTTGGTTGCTCGTATTATGGGTCGGCGGAGCGGGATCGCAGGTCTGGCTCGGCTGATACGAAAAAGAGCGCCCCATTCGAGGCGCCCTTCCCATTTCCTGTAATACACTTCACTTCAAACGAAAGCGACCTCGTCGACGAGATAGAACTTGTCGCCCGAGGGCACGGTGACCTCGATCTCGTCGCCCTTGGTCTTGCCGATCAGGGCGCGCGCAAGCGGGCTCGAATAGGTGATCCGGCCCTTCTTGGCGTCTGCCTCGGCCGGGCCGACGATCTGGTATTTGACCGGCTTGTCCTCATCGTCGAGCAGCGTGACGGTCGCGCCGAACACGATCTTGTCGCCCGACAAGGTGGTCGGATCGATGATCTGCGCACGGCTGATCTGGTCCTCGATCTCGCCGATCTGCGCCTCGACCTGGCCCTGGCGTTCCTTGGCGGCGTGGTATTCGGCATTTTCCGACAGGTCGCCGTGCGCGCGGGCTTCCTCGATCGCCTCGACGATCTTGGGGCGTTCGGCACGCAGCGCCTTGAGGTCCGCGGTCAGCTTTTCGTAGCCTTCCGCCAGCATCGGGACTTTATCCATGGTCTTCCGTCCTTCCGGGCGAATTCCGTCAAAAGCCTGCTCTCCGCCCGGTACCGAAGCACTAAGACGGCCGATTGTTGCAGTTTTCGGGAAGTTCGCTCTTTATTCGTCCGGGCTATAATAGTGTTGCAGCGCGCGCACTTCAAGCTCCCGCGAACCAAGCGCCTCGATCGCCTCCACCGCGGCCAGCCCGGCCGAGGCGGTGGTGTAGTAAGGCAACTTCAGTTCGAGCCCCGCCTGGCGGATCGATTGCGAGTCCTTGAGCGATTGCCAGCCCTCGGTGGTATTGAGGATGAGGGCGATCTCACGGTCGACGATCGCATCGACGATGTGCGGCCGCCCTTGCGCGACCTTGTTCACGCGTTCGACCGAAAGGCCCGCTTCGGTGAGAAAATCGTGCGTGCCGCCGGTGGCGACCACCTCGAAGCCCAAGGCGAGCAATTTCTTCACTCCCGGCAGGATGATCGGCTTGTCGGTGTCCTTGACCGAGACGAACACCTTGCCGTCCTTCGGCAGCTTCACGCCTGCGCCCATCTGCGACTTGGCGAAGGCCATCGCGAAATCGCGGTCGAGCCCCATCACCTCGCCGGTCGATTTCATCTCGGGCGAAAGCACCGGGTCGGTCCCGGGGAAGCGCGCGAAGGGGAACACCGCTTCCTTGACCGCGATGTAATCCATCTTGCGCCGGATCTTCGGCAGGTCAGCGAGCTTTTCTCCGGCCATCACCCGCGCGGCGAACTTGGCGATCGGCTGTCCGATCGCCTTGGCGACGAAGGGCACGGTGCGGCTGGCGCGCGGGTTGACCTCGATCAGGTAGACCTCGCCGTCCTTGACCGCGAACTGCACGTTCATCAGGCCGACCACGCCGAGCGACATCGCCAAGGCCTCGGCTTGGCGTTCCATCTCCTCGATGATCTCGGCCGGGAGCGAGTGCGGCGGCAGGGTGCACGCGCTGTCGCCCGAATGCACGCCGGCCTCCTCGACGTGCTGCATCACGCCCGCGATCACGACCTGCTCGCCGTCGCACAGCGCATCGACATCGCATTCGACCGCATCGCGTAGATACTGGTCGACCAGCACCGGGCTGTCACCCGAGACGCTGACCGCGGTGCGAATGTAGTCGTCGAGCTGGGCTTCGCTGTCGACCACTTCCATCGCGCGCCCGCCGAGCACGTAGGACGGGCGCAGCAACACCGGGTAGCCGATCCGCGAGGCCCAGGCGGCGGCCTCGTCACGGTTGCGCGCGATGCCGTTCATCGGCTGCTTCAATTTCAGCTTGTTGACGAGCTTGGCGAAGCGTTCGCGATCCTCGGCAAGATCGATCGCGTCGGGACTGGTGCCGAGGATCGGGATGCCCGCCTTTTCCAGCGCTCCCGCGAGCTTGAGCGGGGTCTGTCCGCCGAATTGCACGATCACGCCGACGAGTTCGCCGTTCTCCTGCTCCTTGCGCAGGATCTCGAGCACGTCCTCAGCGGTCAGCGGCTCGAAATAGAGCCGGTCGGAGGTATCGTAATCGGTGCTGACCGTCTCCGGGTTGCAATTGACCATGATCGTCTCGAACCCGGCCTCGCTGAGCGCGAAGCAGGCGTGGACGCAGCAATAGTCGAACTCGATCCCCTGCCCGATCCGGTTC
>Ga0066646_10001569_pt1 | contig 10488 bp, 7 predicted proteins | sample CryGeyCG2114_250_3_FD_59511 | JGI IMG/M metagenome (GOLD analysis project Ga0066646, IMG submission 59511) | Groundwater microbial communities from aquifer - Crystal Geyser CG17_big_fil_post_rev_8/21/14_2.50 | ecosystem: Environmental > Aquatic > Deep subsurface > Groundwater | place: USA: Utah...
TCCGTGAGCTCTGTGGGCGTTTGCGGTCGTGTTGCCGCGTCCTGTTATCAGTCGTACGTAAGCCGTTCGGAGTTCCCAGACTTAACCAGTAAACATGGTCGATAGGGATTCAGTGTAAAAGATTATGTACAGGTTTTACTAGGCTGATTTGTTCCCAGTGTAATTCACAGTCAACGTGTGAAAGCAAAACCGAAAAGTTTGACAGTGAATGTGAGTAGAAGGAAACAATCCGATCGTACCAAAATCCCACGAAGCAGTGTCTTACTCATATGCCAACCGATGTGAGTACTCTTTAGTACTAATGATCGGTACTAAAGGTGCTAACGCCACAAAATTGTTGTTCGATGAAGCGTGGCATACAATGGATTCGAAGAAGGGCGACACCAAAGCTTTTCGCTGTTCCATAATACCAAAATGAGCCTCGAGCTCGTGGAATACGTTTCCATCTGCGCCCGCCCAACAGCTTTCGTTCAAAAAGAACTACCTTTGCCAGACCGGCCAGTTCTGCACAACTTTTATTTTGGTAAAAAGAAAACCAGCTGGGTGTAGTGGTGCGAAAGTTGATGAAATGCGACTACTCGTCATGCGTTAGGGTGGATGTGTCTGATCTTTGAGATGAGTGCGTGTCAAGCAATAGGTGGTGTGGAAGTGATGTCCGCTGTTCCAATACGAAAGAGCTTGATTCTCATTTAGTACCATGGGCATTTGGCGCTTCAATGTACAACGTTAAGGAGGTACAGTCGATACAACAACAGCAGCAACAGTTGCAAGGAGCAGCAAGATTTATAACTGAAACACGTCTGATCTAGGTCTCAGTGACCTTTTGAAGAGGAAATACAATCGCCGTCGTTGTATTGGCACACCAAGAGTCAGGTGAAAGAAGGAACATACAGCAGGGGAATGTCTGGCGCGAACGCGGTATGGATAGGTATCCTTGGAACATGACATAGTGACGGACTTCTTTCACCGACAACGAGAGCCCGTTCTGAAGACACTGTCATTTCATCCCTCTTCACTTTGCCATCGGTCCCGATCAGCATTTCAACTCAAGCTTCATCTTTTGCACCATAGGTCAAAAAAAGACCCGATGGCTTAATCCAGAAACATCTACGGTCTACCTTCTCATTTTTCGTCCAAGCTTCTCAACAATACTTGAAGAAATTCGGGATCTTCCGATTCTTGTCGTTTTGGCATATTAGCATTCGTCAAAGAGGGTTGTAACGAAGCTAACTTGGAAATATGATCATCATCTTCATATTCATCGTCGCTATCTCTCAAATTGCTACTTTTCTCAGACCACGGGGAAGGGGTGTTTTCGTTTTCGTCGAGGCCAGCCATGAGCGCTGCAATTGTGTCGGGATCTTCTGAATCTTGTCTTCGAGGGAGACCAGCATTAAGCAAGGAAGGAGGTCGAATATATTCGGGTTCGGTTATTCCATTGTGATTGCGTTGACTTGAAGATAATGTCGGTGGCGCAGTTGTGCCACTCGTGCCACAGTCGTTTTTTTGTTTTGCATCGGTGGACTGGTTGGACACCCAGCGATCAAATCGGCGAGGTGGCTTTGGATTGAACTCTGCAAAGCAATCACAGATCGCATGAAATCTTCCCGATGTATCAAGGCTTTCAATGTCTTCGGATAACAGGTCCAAGCGCTTCCGACGACGGGCGTGCGAGTGTCGTTCTGAATCATGCGATTTAGCGTTGTCGACCACGAGCGAGAATTCAAACGCAGCTGGTAAAAAGTCGATTATCATGGCCTTGCCGTCAATAGTACCACCGATTGTATCGTATTCGTGATGTGTCTTGTTCATCATAATAATTTTGATTTCTTGTTTGTGAGATGGTTTTTTGTTTTTGTTTTTGTTTCCCCCCCTCTTGACAGAGATGGAGAGAGTCGCTGCGCCGAACATGACAGCAGGAGATGTTGTCGTCGTCTTGGATCAACAGTTTGTGTCCGGCCTTTTCAGCTCGTCGCGCGGACACAGAACGAAAATGACCGTGTCGAGAATAGCCCCCTTTCCGCTTTCGCATTACTCGGTCGGCAAGCGCAAGAGGCCTTCCGACAGTAGATGTAACTGTACATCGGAGTAGTAGGGAAAATTATCCACGGGAGAGGCCGTCCCCATGGGCCCCTTTTGATACGTCGGTTGTCCCACGTCATCACGTGCACGATGTTGTGATCTCCACGACGTGAGCTTCCATGATTGGGAAGTCTATTTTATCGAACGCTGCTCCTCTCACCGTGTCCTACACACCACTCGTTTTCGTTTCATTCTATTGCAAGCCGCGGGCAGCGTCCGGAAAAGGGAGAGAAAGAAAAAACAATCACAGCCGAGTAAGCGAGCAAATCAAATCAAAAGATCTTGATTCTTTCATCAAATTTCTGCACCAAACACTACACAGGAAATCGCTGTCATGACTACCCCTACCTCTCGAAGCGTTGTTGTAGTAGGTACAACCGCTGCTGTGGCACTTACTGCTGTTGTCGCTTTCTCCTGGCAACGGTGGCAACGCGACAACGGGCCAGCACGAGATTCGGGTCGTGGCACATCTCCCGAAGACAATGAAGAGGGTACAGAAGTTGAATACAAGAATCGCAATATTCCTCACCATGTGATCGTTTTGGATAATCCGCAAGAACCTGGTGACGATCTTCCTCGCATTCAGACACCTAATAGTGTCACCATTGTGCACGGATCGGTCACGGGGACGGCGCAAAAACTCGCGCTCCAACTGCAGGCAGACCTGCAGAAGGCACTCCCAGAGTCCAGAAAAGTCACTCGCGTTTCTCGGACGGATGAATGGGACTGGTGGGATGAATTATTGAACGTCGATGAAGACGATCGAGCTAAACCTGCCACAAAGGATCAGGATGGCGCCACACCGGTCCTGATTCTGCTTTTGCCCACGTACACCGGTGGAACGTGGCCGTCTTGTGCTAAAATGCTCGAATCGGCTTTGGAAGAAATTCAATCCGACTGGCGCGTGGCACAGTTTCCTCTCAAACGAAAATTACAAGTCGCCATCTTCGGGTTGGGTTCATCTGCATACGGAGATAGCACCATGGGACAGCCAGCTCGTCAAGCGGTTCGTGCCATGCAACGCTTGGGGGCGAAATTGCTCGTCCGCTTGGCCGTGGGAGATGATTCAGTAGGTCAAGATATGCAACAGAGCTTCTCAAATTGGTCTCAGCAACTTCAAAATGTCTTGACGACAACAAAAAATGGGTCGCCAAAGACCATCACACCGAAGCAAGTATCGTTCAATGAGAAAGAAAATGAAAACGAGGACTACGACGATGACGACGATGATGAAGAGAAAGAAGCTCAAGAACCTGCCGTTATGGATTTAGAAGACACGGGAGACGCCGTCGTGGCAGCCTCGACGCAATCCACTGAACCCCGTGAAATGGTCACGCCGTCACAAGCGAAGGCGCTCAAAAAGGAGGGGTATCAGCTGATTGGAACACATTCGGCAGTAAAATTGTGCCGATGGACAAAACATCAGCTACGAGGCCGAGGTGGATGTTATAAACATACGTTTTATGGTATCACGTCGTATCAATGCATGGAAGCCACACCAAGTTTGGCATGCGCAAACAAGGTGAGTAGTCTCGGATTGGCGACACATGGCTCCTATTTCCTTGCTCGTGGGCGAATGCTGAATCAACAAATCTCATCTTCTTTCTTGAATCTGCCAGTGTGTCTTTTGCTGGCGGCACCACAAAAATCCTGTCGGTAAAGAATGGCGTTGGAAGACGGATGACCCCCACTTCATTGTTGAAGAGGCAGTACAAAAGCACGTCCAAATGATCAAAGAAACGAAGGGCATTCCTGGCGTTCGAATGGATCGTTGGAAAGAAGCTCATACAGTCCGACACTGCGCTCTCAGTCTGGTTGGCGAACCTATCATGTACCCTCGCATCGATGAATTATTGCATGGTCTTCACAAACGAAAAATTTCAACGTTTTTGGTCACGAACGGACAACACCCGGCTGCGATTGAAAGCCTGCGTCCGATCACGCAACTATACGTAAGCGTCGATGCTCCTACACAAGAATCCCTCATTGAGATTGATCGCCCCCTATTTTCTGACGCCTGGGACCGCTTGCGTCAATCATTGATTAGCCTCAAAGCAAAGGGCCATCGCTCTGTAGCCCGTCTGACAGTTGTCAAGGGATGGAACTCAGATGAACTTTCTGGTTATGCCGAGCTGATCGCGCTGGGTCACGTTAGCTTGGTCGAGGTGAAGGGTGTAACGTACTGTGGTAAATCGGATGCTTCCAACTTGAATATGAGCAACACTCCCTGGCACCACGAGGTGGTGGCGTTGGTGCAACAACTTAAACTTGAGATTGACAAACTACGTCAAGATGGGAGGTCTAACCCTCCACCCGAGTACGATCTTGCTTGTGAACACAAGCATTCCTGTAGCGTGTTGTTGGCGCGTGTTGATCAGTTTACGGTCAATGATCCTTCGACAAATGAGCGCAAGTGGATGACATGGATCAACTATGATAAATTCCACGAATTGGCTGCGAAGCACGCGGCCGATCCATCTTTTTCCTTTGACATTAAAGATTACACGGCTGAGACTCCTTCTTGGGCGCTCTTTGGAGCATCGGAGGAAGGCTTTGACCCAGATGAAACACGCCATCGTAAAAAGATCCCCATGTACACACAGTTTGACGATAAAGGCGTACCTACGCATGATCAAGACAATCAAGTACTTTCAACAGAGGAACGGGCACGGTTAAGTCGCAAGATGGATGAACGTTTTGCGCAGCTAGGTGGTGCTTCAACTGTCGTGACTGAGATGCGAGATGGCGCCAAGGAAATTGACGACCCAAGTCTCATGTTCCGTGGTGTGACAGTAACTCGGTAGAGATCTAGACGATGGACATTATTTATTTACTGTTTAGTTTTTAAATTTTCCTTACCGAATTGATGTAAATTAGGCAGATGTGACTCTTATTGTTGTTTGCCCGGTCGGGTGTAGACGTAAATTGTTTTGTTCCGACAGCTGTACATCCAATTGTAAATTCTGATTGCCTGCAGAACTCCGAGTTGAGATCGAGGAACCAAAAAGAAAAGGTCTCCCAAACTTCCGCCTATACACGAATTCCAAAATGTTCGATAGTTGTGGCGCTAATTTCGCAAGATTGATCTGTATGGATAATAACTAGTCTGAGCAACGATATGTCATTTTTATCGAAGTACGGACAGAAATGAAATGTATTACCGGTAGACGTCCTTGTTCCGTTTGGAACTCGTGGAACACATCGGAAATCGACGATGACGTCCATCAGCATCCACGGACATTCCTAATAGATCTTTCTCGCGAGAAGTATGACGTACATCGGCTTTTCATTGTCAATATGTTAGCTGTTAGAGGATTAACTGCTGTCCAGCTAGGATAAGGTATTTGAACCAGAGGGTCGACCATCTCACGTTTCTCAATTAGTTGGGTGCTCGGCTGGCAAGAGAAGGGAACAGCAACACTAAGTCATTTATAAGCCATTTTGACGATCACCCAACTTTCACACCTTCCTAGAAATGTCCCTTGTGATTTACTCTGGATCTCGCAACGCTTTATCATTTTGAAGACTATACCGAGAAGTTTTTAGTTGTCTATGCTAGCTATCCGTTTTGTTCTGCTAGATTTCTTCAGTCGTGGAGAATAAAATCATCGGAATTCGCAAAATAAAATCACGTGCGGTCCCCAGACGGTTGAACAATCCTGGCGATTCCTTGAGGATCAGCAACGATGTTCGTGATGATCAAGGGACATTTGAAATACATAATGACTTTTAAGGTAAATAAAGAAGTTTCTAATTATTTAGGAGGGAAGACGACATTGACGATGACACTCATAGTAAATGTATAAAAAATAAACGATTGAAGACTTCTGTTGTACACATAGAAGGATAGTGTGCAAAGATCTTAAGGTTATCTTTTACTCAATGATGTACGATGTGACCTTGTTTTTTCGCGTTGAGTTATCGAAAGGATCTTCACATCATTACGGATGCGTGCCAGATATAACTGTAAAGCATAGGTAAGGAGACTGCATAGAAGAAAAAGGGCGTGGCGGTTGCGGCGGGAATCAACGGAGATCCTTGTTGTTCGTACCGTACTAGCAGTGTGGTCACGCTGGCTGGCTTGGGGTTCAAAGTAGAGGATGTCATAAAACAAAGTTGACGACAAACTCCTCTTCACACCCACATCGTAGACGTCTAATACCACAAACAACATGATAAACGGTGAGGTAATTCCCATTGTACTCAAGAACTACAACGGTTCCATCGCCGAACCCACCAAGGCCGATGTTCTCTGTGGCAAGGACACAACGCTTGCCCGTCATCCAGGTAACCAACGCTTTCGCGAGAAGATCCAAATCGAGCTCCCACGGTACCTTCAAGCACGCTCAAAGCAGGAGAAGATGAGAATTACCAAGTCGATTGTTCAGTACATCACCGTCAAGTTGGGATCGCGATTCCTCAAGTCGAAGCCAGACGGCAAGTGGGTCGAGATTGACGGCCAAGCGGCGCGTGACAAAGTGAGCCATGCATTACGGTTTGCGGCTCGCCAACAAAAAAAGACGATGACGGAGAACGAGAACGAGCATTCAGATGACAATTCGTCACAAGAAAGCATTGACGAGAACTCCAGCACGTTAAGTGCAACGGCGGCGGTGCCTCCCATGCCAGGACGTCAAGAAATGGAACGCAACTCTACGAATGTTGAAGAACTCTTCGCTGCTTTCGAACAGACACTCGCGGGCGCCGAAATCGAGGATCCTTTGGAAACTCGATGTCACATCCGTCGGGAATCGTCCCATTTACTTCTGAGTTTCTTGGCCTCGGTTGACTTTGATGAAGATGACCTTCAAGCCGAGATCGATGACCAAGAACGTCAATTTCTTTCCATGGGCGGTGAGGGGTTCCAACAGGAACACCACGCTGTGACCCAGTGGGCAGCTTGCTGAACTAGTAATCTTGATACACTAATAACAATAATAGTAGTATACGTTTACAGAATATATCGTACTTCTCCTTGGCTCGTCATTAAGGTGAATTTGGATGTGAGTGTCACCATTCGGCTCGCAGCACGACTTGAAATGCGAAGTCAGATTATTTCTACCATGATGGATTGTAATTGACTTCACTCTTGACAAGTATTGACCTCAAAGCCTATGAACAGAAAACATCCAGATACCTTTGTATACAAACACAGCCTGCTTTCTCTGAAGACTTCGTTAGCCCCAACGTCCTGTCATCATGGTCAGAAACAACCGCATTCTTCCCTAACGTAAGATCCTTGCAACTTTTTCGATCTTCGCCTCCGCTCCAGAATTGGACAAATGGAGACCAAGGTAGTGCACGGTTTCATAAGAAAATCAGAATTTATGTGTCTGTAAGTTTAATGCTGTGACAGTTGTCAACTAAATTCCCTAGTCTGCCTTACATGAGGCGCAAAACGTACTCAACGGAAATAACGCATCATTCATGATTGCGAACAGAAAAAAACAGGACAGCATTGATGATTTCGTGCATGAAAGCTCACATCACGCTCACGTTATTTTTCAGAAGACTTCCTTTTTTTGGTTTTCTTTTTTTTGGGTGCCGCTTGTCATCATCATCTAGGTTTTATCATAACTGTTTGGATCATAAGCTCTTATCTTTACGGATTGAATAAAATTGTATACAGGTAACAGAATGACGACTAAACGTACAACTTTGTTGATTATTGATGCACAAAAGGACTTTCATCTTGGTGGATCTCTGGCCATTCCCACGGCCAACGAGGATGCGGCTCGCATTGCGGCGCTCTTAAAAAATCACGCCGACAAATTTGATCGTGTGTTTGCGACGCTCGATTCTCACCAAAAATTACATATAGGAAACCCTTGCTTTTGGATTGAGAAGGCCACTGGGAAGAACCCGTCGCCGTTTACTATCATTTCCGCGCAGGATTTGCGAGAAGGGAAATACGCACAGCATCCTGGTCTTCGTTTGCCTTCCAACCTTTCCGAAGTATTGGATCCTCAGATTTTTCAAGGGCGCGAGAAAGTCTTGAAGGGAGATGCAGTGACCCTAGATCTCCCCAAGTATTGTTTGGAGTACGCCGAACGCTTGGAAGCCAAGGGACGCTTTCAAATCAATATCTGGCCCGAACATTGTTTGATTGGGACTGAGGGCCACGCGCTGGTGGAACCCATTCAAGAATCCATTTCTTATTGGAGCAGCTTAACGGGAGGGTCCGTGAATTGGGTCTTGAAGGGGCAGAATTTGCTGACGGAGATGTACAGTGCCTTTGAAGCCGACGTGCCTGTCTCTAAGGAAACGGCTTTGAATACACACGTTCTCCAGTCGCTCCTGCAAGGCTGTGATCAATTAGTCGTTTGTGGTCAAGCCATGAGTCATTGTGTTAATTACACCTTGCGAGATATTGTGGCCAATTGGCCGAATGATCGTCTGTCTCAAATTGTATTGCTCACGGATGGCGCATCGGCGGTTCCGGGCTTTGAAAGTGCGGCCGAGCAGTTCCAAGCAGATATGAAAGCATTGGGAGTACAGCTCAAAACAGCTGCCGAAGTCTTTGAAGGATAAAATTGTTTTATGCCTTCATTCCCTGTTGCCAAATCTTGTGTGGCAGGGTTAGCTTCCCTTTTTGCCATCAAATTTGGGGCTTTCGTATTACTCGTAGTGAAAGTATCAGAAAGAGCGTCTATATAGTTCACCCACAGTTGCATTTGGTCAAGTTAAATCTAGACTGTGGATTCTGGTTTTATCGAAAGACAAAAAGCATCGCATCTACAAAACGAAAAGATCCATTTTTCTTCATCTGCTTATACGTTAAACGCGCCGGTAACAAATATCCGATCGCAACACATATTTAGTACCGTTGAGGACTGGGTCGGCTTCGTGCTCCAAGCATCGTTCGCCGTGCACGTGCAATAAAATGGCCCCCTCCTTTGGAGCAAAGGCAAACGAATCTTTTGTCGTCTCTCGCCAGAAGCGTGTGGCACCCCCTTGGCATTCACTCAAATATGTCAAAAGAGTGATTTCTGTTCGACCTAGAGCAGTTTCGTTGGATCCATCGACGTGTTTGGAAAAGCACATGTTCTTGCCGTACTGGTAGAGGCGAATATTTGGATTACAGGCCACAGGTCGATATCGGGCATCTGGATAGGACAACCCGCGTTCAATGCAGGCTAAAAGTCCCGAATCCGAAAGTCGATCAAAGATTATCTGAGAAATTCGTGCGTCGTCTCGTTGGATACGATAACATTCCCGGTGTGCCATGTCCCGTGTCGCACGTTGCGATGTGTATTGCCAATGTTGTTGACTCCATTCGATCCATTGTTGACATTCTTGCGCTGAGAAGAAATTTGTCTGAATCCAAACCTTTCCCTCGCACAGACATTCTATCTTACCGAATTTGCGACGGGCTCCTCCTTTGTTACTAATTGATGTATTGGAAGAATCCAGAATCCGTGGTGGTATTGCCAAGTTTGCATTTTTCTTGTTCGCGATCGCGGCAATGGCAGGGACCGTGCCATCGCTCTTGGTCTTGCGCTTTCCCATTCAAAGACAAACTTGTTTTTTTTCAAATAAACAAGTGTAAATCTTTTCGTGACGCTTTCTCTGTAGTGTTTGGTTGTGTTTTGTTATCTCATTCGCTTGTTTGTTTTTGTTACATAATTACATAATTTGCTGCTAGGAAGGAAGGAAGTCGACAAACAAAACGATGTTCCTTTGGTCTGTTCCTACCTTATGAGTGACTCCATAAGTTACTTGCATTTATTAATACTACTTTTACCGATTTCTTGCCTTATTTTTGGTGGACGGACAGTCGAAATTGATTGTGATGTGAGGGATGATGAGTTCGGAATGATCAAATGTGAGCTTACCAGAATGTCTCATATGATGAGCAAAACCGGACGACGTTCAGGAGCCACCCACAAACAAGCATCATTACAAAACCACCATACACCAAACTGCGACGACGATCATATTATTGTCGATATTACAATCCCTCTCTGCAGGTACAAATTAGATTCTTCAGCCATTGCTGTAAAGACATTTAGACCATCATGACTGAAGCTAGCTTGCCCTTTGTGCTCCCAGGTGACAACGTGACGAAATATATATCGTCTCGCACGACGGACAACCAACAAGTCATCAAGCTCGGCGCCGGCTTACGCTGGGATGAGGCATCGAAGAATAGTCCAGAACAAAAGATATACGCGACAATTGCCGGTCAATTGACGCATAAGGTATCAAGTCGCACGTTTTATATTCGTACTGTCGCCGACAATGGACGGTATCAACCCCTCCTTCACGATCGCGTCGTGGGCATCGTCGAAGATCGATTCGGTACTGACGGAGCCGGAGGGGACTTGTATCGAGTCCAAATCGGCGCTGGACACACGGCCACGCTGTCCAGTCTGGCCTTTGAAGGAGCCACGAAAAGAAATAAAC
>Ga0066646_10001597_pt1 | contig 10415 bp, 9 predicted proteins | sample CryGeyCG2114_250_3_FD_59511 | JGI IMG/M metagenome (GOLD analysis project Ga0066646, IMG submission 59511) | Groundwater microbial communities from aquifer - Crystal Geyser CG17_big_fil_post_rev_8/21/14_2.50 | ecosystem: Environmental > Aquatic > Deep subsurface > Groundwater | place: USA: Utah...
CAAGCTGATGCTCAAATTGCAGCTATCTGTTTAGCCCACAATAGCACCATTGTTACCCGAAACGTTGATGACTTTATTAACTGTTCAATTCCAATTGTTAACCCCTGGGATAGTGAATGAAAATTCGCAGAAGCGAAGAAGAACCCCTGTACCCACCACTATCTCCCTTTCCATAGGGGTGTAGTAGATGCTCTTTTTGGGTGTTTCTGTGAGTTCGGAAAAATGAACTCAAACAGTTGTGTTTCCCACACCGTCACTCTTTGAGAGATTCGGCATTATAGAAATGTATCGAATAACTCTTATACAGAACACTTTATATCGACGCATTGAATGAGGAGGAAACAGAAGATGGCATTAGTTCGTTGGAATCCCTACGCTGATTTTAATACCCTTCGTCGTCAGATGGATCACTTGTTTGATGAAGTGACAGGTTACAGTCAATATGAAGCTTCCCAATGGAAGCCTGCGGTAGAATTTCAGGATGAAGGTGATTTCTTTACTCTTAAAGCACAACTTCCTGGGTTGAAGGCAGAAGATGTTGATATTTCGGTAATGCGCGATAGAGTCTCCATTAGTGGTGAGTATCGCCAAGAACATAAAGACAAAACTCGCAGTGAATTTTACTATGGTAAGTTCGAGCGCACCATTGGATTACCTATCGCGATTCAGAATGATAAAGTAAAAGCTGATTACACTGATGGCATTTTAACGCTAACCTTACCGAAAGTGGAAGAAGCCGTTAATCGAGTAGTAAAAGTGAATTTAGCTGGCTCTGAAAAACCTGCGATTGAAGCAGAAACCAATTAATCAACACAATAAATAGTTAACAATAAGCCTCTGGTTGAATTACAGCCAGGGGTTTGCTCTTTGGTATGATGAGCCTCTTTGTTGAATTAATCCAAAAAAATATCTCCCCAGGGATGAGGAGAGGTAAGAAAGGATTTTGTTGAAAAGACATATCCTTAGCTGATGACAAGTGACATTAAGACAAATCCACTCACTAGCATAGCGGCTAAAGTCCCTTGTACCAAATAACGACGTTGCTGTGTATTGGCAGGATATTCGGCATAATACATCTGGGGTTCTTTGGAGAAGTTGTTAATGATTCCTCTTTCGTCTGCGGTGCTGTACATATTCTTGTCTCCTAGTTTTTTGCTTTCTATAGATACTGTAACGCAATGTAACGTTTTGTTACTGTAACTTGACAAGCGTTCCTTTGTGATGCTAATCACACCAACTCCAGGGGGTGCTGTGTAGACCAATAGAACTAGAACAACTTGAGAACTGGAGTACAAAAAATACCCCTCACCTTACCCAATTTACAGAGTCTCAGAAAGACTCGAAGCCTTGCAGGATATGGATTTAGCCCTTTTAGAACAAAGAGAACTAAATACATCCACATCCCGCGACGATGTGCAGCCAGAAGTAACCGAGTCCCCTCCCTTTGAAGATTTCGCGTCGTCGTTAATAATCACATCATCATCAAACTGGACGATCGCGTCACACATCATCTAGTCCAGGGATAGTTGGCTGTTCAGTCTGCATAATCACTGCTAATTGGTCTACATCAGAGTCAGTAAATAAATTAGCAATCACCCATCGGATTTCATTCTCTCCATATTCCCCATCTGTTTGAGTGACTTGCAGTTCGGTGTTATTGGTACAGTTCAGCATCTTGGCTTTGCAGGCTTCGGCACGATTTCTTAAATGGCGTGGGTCATTGCTTCGAGGGGATGGGAAGGTTGAATAATCGACTGTAGTATCTGTAATATGGGTGTCTATTTTTTCGGTTTCAACACACACTCCCCCCCCCTGTCCGGCATGGGTGTCCAATGTCTTTATTTCAGGTTCTATAAGGGTTTCGGATATTTCCCCTTTTTCGTGTCCAGTGGATGTCCAATGAGTGTCCAATGTCGTGTCCAATGTCTGTAACTCTTTCTCTATATTGGTTGTAGCTTCACATTGGACATCCGTGTAACAATGTTGGGGGGGGGTGTGTCCAGTTTCATTGTCTTGTAACACGGGTAGCCCAAAAACTTTGTGACGTTTATTTTTCTGCGATGGACGTTTAATTAACATTCCTCGTTTTACAAGTCGGTTGAGTGCTTTGTAAAGAGTGTCGCGCTCGCAGGGAATTTTCTCTAAGATTTCCCCAGTCTCTAAACGAATGCCAGCAGGTAATGATTCAAACATCTCTAAAACTCGGTCTGATAGAGACTTGGTAGAATCATCGTCTATTTGCCCTCCTACGACGTTGTAATGTCCTGTAGGGGCATCGAGTTGGATTTTGAGTTTTAACGGCTCTGTACCGCGTGTCTTGGGTTGCCAGAAGTGTTTTACCTCTCCCTCTCCCTCTAGCAACCACACCATTGAAGATGCCGCCGCGATCGCGGTACTGCCTCGAAGTTTGTTAACGCCTTTGTTCTCTTTGGATTTGTTGCAGTGGTGAATGAGGATGGCTGCACTATTATGCCGTGAGAGGAGTCGGTTAAGTTGATAGATTGTCGCTTTGGCTTGTGCCGAGTTCTCATCAAATTCTCCATCGGAATGAATCGAGGCGAAACTATCAACAACAACTAAACTGGGGTTTGTCGCCTCCATAGCTTTCTCTAGTGCGTCCCAATTATTAACCGTCCAGTCAGAGAGGAAGGCGAAATTCTCCTCAATCCCTCGATTAATTAATTTATCCTGACTGAATGCTAAGGGTTCATCAGAAGAAACAAAGAGGACTTTCCCTGTAATAGTGGGAGTTTCACCTAAGAACTCATCTCCATAGATGATTGAAGCTGCACAGTCATAGGCGATGGTAGACTTCCCTACTCCTGAATCACCTCCTAACACGGTCACACCCGCAGCCGGAAGAACACCAGGGATTAACCATTTTAACCCTGCATTCTCCATTGTGAAAATGTCGTTAGGGGTCAGGAATTTCCACTGAGGCTTAATGGTCGAAACTTCCAACGCAGCGACGAGGGCAGAAAAATCTTTGTTGCTAGTTTTGTAGGCTGACTGAATTTCCGTTTTGATAGTCTGTCTCTCGAAGATGTCATTTTCTGCTATATAGCGTTGTATCTCTAGTTTGAGGCGTTGTCCTTTGCTCATAGACTCTTCATCCCTTTTCTCCTTTGCTGCTTTTTCTGCCTTCTGACGTGCTTTCACTGCTGACGCGATCGCCCTCTCTATATATCCCATGTAGTCGTCCTTCGTGAACTCACCTTTCATTTCCGAGATGAAATCTGCTAAATCACCTCCCATCCCAGAGCAGTGAGGGTACACCTCCAACGGGTCAAGAATCAGACAGGGGAAACCGACAGCGTTAGCGTTTTTTAATGCCTTTAGTCCTTTCCTTTCCCCGCAACCGTCATGATCCGGATGGTAAATAATTCCCAATACACCAGCATTTTTAAGCGCGGTAAAGGTGGCTTGTAGGTCTTCATCTGTCCACGATCCGCCCTGCCAAGTCAAGGTTACTAAACCTAGATAACGTCCGGCTTCTACACACTTCTCTCCTTCAACACCAAAGATAAATTTTCCTTTGCCGTGTTCCAGGGCTTCATCCATCCGGTAAGCAGTCCAGGGGCTATCTCCTTTCTTGTTGACCTCATTTCCTTCGCTGTCAATGTGATAAGGGATTGTAATTTTGCCGTCCTCTTTGTCGATCCGCACTACCCATTGATGATCCGAATATGGGTAAATGATTTCTGATTTATTCCCCTTCTGAACCTTCTGAGGATGTTCAACAGGAGAGGGCAAAGTTGCCAATTCGATGACTTCCGGTAATGGTGCAGGTTTTGGGGGTGACTTCTTCTGGTCGGGAATGATTTTTGTAGGCGATCGCCGTTGACCTCCTTTGACTTCATCCCAAGGCGCGATCGCTTCTCGAATCTCAGCACAGTCACATCCATGCCAGCATTGATATTTTCCGGTGTTGTCGTCGATACTTAGATCGTTGCCGTTGCAGACGGGGCAAATATATTTCCCTTTGGTTTTCGTGGGAGTTAGGGAGTTGATATGGTTGCGAATATCAAACTGATCTAGGGAGGTTGCGGTTTGTTGTTTTTGGTTTAAATCTGGTAACATGAATCTACACCCCTACTTGGGGGCTATGAATGCCCTACTTGGGCTACGAATATGTTCAATTTACGAATATGTTCAATTTCAGAGAACGCTTAGAGAAAAGTTTGGACGCTACTCTCTAGGCGTTTGAGCTTTTTCGGGATTTTACCCATTCTCGGCTCAGATGTCTGAGCAATGTGGCAAGGTAGGCAATCCCCTTCTCACACATACGCTCAAGGGCGGAATTTCCTTCTGGTGATAGCCTTGTGGCTACGCATTGCATATTGACCATAAGTTATCTTTGTTAACTACATATCATCTAGTTTGACACAAAGTTTGTGTCCTCTACGTTGTCTGAGTTTGCGCTCGACAAGAGAGTTTATTCAAATCAGCTTAACATTTAAGGGATTAGAGGTTAGTACAATAATAAGATTTGTGAACAATCTTGATGTTGATTCCGCTACCGATTTAGAACCAATAGAACATCCACATCCTGGGACGATTCGTTTCAAAAACATTTTATCTCACTCTCGAGTGGAACTACCAAAGCTACCCTTCAACTGTGACCATCGGTTCAATAACCGAATAGAATATCCGTAGTGCGAGCAGAAGAAAATGTTTGAAAGAATTACTTTTGACCCAGAGATCATGGCAGGACGGGCTTGTATTCGAGGAATGCGAGTCACTGTCTCTCTCGTTCTTAGTTTAGCAGCGAACGGCATGACAACAGAAGAAATTCTTACTGAATATCCTGAATTAGAAGCAGAGGACATTGAATCTTGTCTTCACTATGCTGCTTTTTTAGCAAATGAAGAAGTCCAGCCTTTTGCTGAAAGAGTGCCATGAAGTTTTTAGCAGATAAAATGGAGCAAGGAATAGTTAGGTGATTGAATGAAAAAGGAGGAAGTCTCGGCAATTTTGACAGCCCATCGAGACACTTTACACCATTTAGGAGTCAAATCTTTAGAATTATTTGGTTCAGTCGCTAGGAATGACGCAAATTCTCAAAGTGATGTAGATTTTTTAGTAGAGTTTCATCAGGAGGCAGGTTTTTTTGAGTTATTTAATCTTCAGCATTACTTGGAAGAGATTTTAGGGTGTCCGGTGGATATAGGTATGAAAAACTCATTACGCCAGGAAGTTAAGGATTCGGTTTTCAAAGATTTAATCTGTGTCTTATAGAAAGTGGCAATTACGAGTACAGGATATTTTGAATGCAATTGAAATGATTGAGTCTCAGACTCGACATCTGAGTTTTGAAGAATTTCAAGAAAATGAAATTTTAGTCAAGGCGGTCTTATATGATTTTATTGTCATTGGTGAAGCCGCGATTCGGGTTGATGCAGATGTTCAACAACGTTACCCTCAGATTCCTTGGCGATTAATGGGAGATTTAAGGAATGTGGTTGCTCATCAATATTTTCAAGTAAATTTCAACATTATTTGGAATACAATTAGATATAATTTCCCCCCTTTGGTCAGTCAGCTAGCGGTTTTGTTAGCAGAGAACTTAGAAGAGCAAGAATGAAAAGCTGTTCGCTTCAAAGCTCTAACTGATCTTGTTTCTGTCGCTTTTTCCGTTCTTCTTCCTGTTGTTGCAAAGCAAGCCGTACTTGAGGGAGGATGACCTGTTGAAATTGATTCACCGTTTCTATACTTAAATTAGACGCACGTTCTACCCAACGCTCTCCCGTCCACTGCGCCTTCATAATAGGATTGGAATTATCCTCACCCAAAAGGGTTAAACATGGAGACTCCCACTCGACTCGATAATGCTGTCCTTGGAAGGAATTAGTTTTCATCAGTTTTAGCAGGGCTGCACAAATGGGTGCAACTTGATTAACGCGCTGTTGTTGCACCTCAAAACGATGGTGGCGTGCTTCTTGTACGCTTTCCCCCGCAGCGACGGCTTGAAGAATGGGTAAATCAAAGTTAGGCTCATAGCGCAGTCCCCGCACTTGAAGAAGCTTTTTCAAACTACAGTTTTTGAGTTTCGACCCGCGACAGCGAAACCCTTCATATTCAAAACTAAATCCTTTTAAGGTGTCTCCCATAATGGTGGGATAGACATTCACTCCTTGCTCAGTTAGTTGTTCGACAAAGGTACTGACTCGGGGATGACCTTTAGTTGCAGCAATAACCAGACGTTCTAATTTTAGTTTAGTTGGTTCGTCTGGGGGTGTAGCTCGTAATCCCGCTTCAAATTCTGACTGCTCCCGCATCATACGGCGTTTTTGTCCTGTTGTGGGTGCAGAATACTCGGCTTCTGCACTAGGGGTCATTCGATACAAATTCCAATCTTCCTCAATCTGTCGTGTGATTTGTTCGGCTTTGGTTTTATCTTGCCAATCATTGACGCGGGTAAAGCCTTCAACTTCAATGGTATTAATCATCAGATGCACATGAGGTTGAGCATCGGGGTGTTGTTGCAGTTGATTGTCTGTGGGTTTGTGTTTAATGACTAACCAAAGATTGTGAGTATAGCCCAATTCCTGTACCATGTATTCGCAGATATTAAACCAATCTTCTGGGGAGACGCGCGCGCGCGGATGAGGACTCAGGGTAATATGTTTAGTATCCTTATCGGTGCGAGGATTTTGCTGGCTCACGGCTCGCCATTCTGCCATAATCTCAGAATAAGTCTCTCCGGCGATGTTTCCTCCGTACAATTCAAATTCTTTTTCTTCATCCATTAAATAGGACAGTAACCCACTCGCATGACTTCCGGTTGCTACAACTTTAGTTAGCATGAGTTTTCTTGTATCAACTCCTTTGAGAATTACTTGCGTTATCAGTTGAGGCAGGAGGCAGATGGCAGGAGGGAAAGGAACAAATATATTGCTGTCTCTATTCTGTGGTCAATTTTCCGAATCTGATATTAGCATTAATCCCAATCTTCAGCTTGAAAGGTTGACGGGTTTATTTTTTCCTCTTCTTCTGAGGAATTAACGCCTGATAATTGCAATCGGATTGCTCTTAATTCTAACCGCACTTCTTCTAATAAGGTTTTAGTCTCTCTAATAAGTTGAATTAAGTCCTTAAACTCAGTTGTGGCGATGATTTGCTTTTCTTTATAGCCTTTGATAAACGCAGATAAGGTATGATGAAATTGCTGGCTGATTCGTCTTAACTGAATATCAAACTGTCCGAGTTTGACACTGGTTTGTGCATTAATGGCTGGTACTTTTGGAAGGGTAAGAGGATGACTCTCGACGCGCTTTTCAATAAACTTTGATAAAGGGAGTCGATAGAAATCTGCCATTTGATGCCAACGCTCTTTTGTTTCAGGAGTAAGACGTAGTAAATAAGAGGCTGACTTGAGTGCGGTTTTTGAGGACATGGATGAAAATGTTTTGAAACTAGAGAAGTCTTAACTGTCAAAGGGTTTGGCAATAGCACAATCAACAAATTCAGCAATAGTAATCGAATTCTATATGTCTCCTCCCTGCTTGCTTCCTTAATTCAGATATCATGCTAGCGAGCCTGTTCAGGATGGTCTTATGTTAGTGAAGAGGCAGGTTATCGGGGTCTATCCAAAGAAGGATTTTTCTAAGTCAGTAAGGTTGTTTAACAATTGGAATGCGTAACAGAATGTAAACTTTTTTGTCTTTAAGAGTTTTAATTATTTTGTTTCCTCTAACTTTCTCTAATAATAAATCTCACCAAACTGCTCAATATGTTCAACCAACTGTTTCGTATAGCCTCCTTCAGAAAGTTTGTTTAAATTCCCCACTAAAATAAACAATTCTCTTGCACGACTAACCGCCACATTCAGTAAATTCGGTTGGCGATTGAGAAACCAAAGGCTATCCTCTGTTTTTGATTGACGAGTAGACAAAAGAATAACGGATTTCTGTCCTCCCTGAAAGGTATGAACTGTGCCAATACTATCACGGGGGAAGTTCGCAAAGCGAGTGTGTAAGTGAGAGATTAAAGCATTGGCTTGACGACGATAGGGGGAAATGACTCCAATGGTTTTGTCAGGAGAATGAAGATTATAGCCAACAGATAATAAATTCTCAATGAGTGCTTCAATTTTCTCCACTTCTGCTAGATTAATGCCATGAGAGCCATCATCTTCAGTATGATAAGCCAGCAGGTTTGTTCCCAAATAAGAAGGATTGTGAGGGGTGTGAATTCTCATGCCATAGTGACAGAGGCGATCGCAAAAGGTAATAATAGAAGGAACACAACGATAATGTTCTTGAAGAATAATCGGATTTCCAAATTCTCCTGACTCTAAATAAGCACCAGCAGCGCGAGAATAGGCACTACAAGCAGTTGGACTATAACAGTCGAAATCAGTCTCCGTTAATCCCCTAGCCAAAAAAGCCTTTGCTTGATATTCCTCTTTCTTTTGACCATTTAAGGGAATCACAGGCTCTAATTGAAAAGGGTCTCCGACAATTATCCCTCGGTTTGACCGCACTAAGGCAGGAAAAACTTGATGCAGGGGAATTTGTCCTGCTTCATCAACAATTACTTGGTCAATACAGCCACAGTCAGGATAGGGAAATAAACGTCGCAGGGAATGGAGGGTGGTGAGAAAGACGGGAAATAATAAGCTAATGTCTTGATAAATTGTCCGCCAGTCTTTAGCTAACTGTCGAAATGCTTCCCATTCTCCATTCAGCACATTTAAATAGATTTGTATGGATGCAATAACTTTCTCTTTTTGCCGTAAGGCTTCTTGTTGTTGCCATTGCCAGGATAATTGAAATAACTCAACTTGTAGGGCATGATAGTCTCGATAGAAGCGACTATAAATATCCTTCGTGGGATAACTAGCGAGTCGGGTTTGCACTTGTTGTTGTTGAGTCTGCAAAGAATGCAGTTTTTGTTGTAAAGCCTCTAAATCACATTGTTGTTGAGAAGAGGACTGTTTTTGCCACTGTTTAGCAGTATTGAGTTGTGCTTTTACTCTTTGATAAGCATCTGCCAAAGATTCCCGTGTCAGAGGCATTTGCATCGGAAAAGGAGTTGCCAAAGTGGCTAGAATTGGCATCTCGATTTGCTGATGCAGGTGTTTAAGAATCTGGCGAGGACTTCTCTGAGTAATATTTTGCCAAATTTGTTTCAGTTGAAACCACAATCTTCGCCATCCAGAGGAATAACGTTTTAAAGGAATGGGAGGAAAGGTGTGTAATGCCTGTTGTAGATAGGGTAGGATTTGCTCATAGGCTTCGATTGGAAACTGAGAGTAGTCTGAGTCAATGTTTGTGGGGGATGACTGCCGAAGGGCTTTCAAGGCTTCTGTCACGCCCTGAATTTCACCCTGATATTGGGCTAAAAGTTGTTCGTCTGCTACTTTTTGTTGAGGGTAATGTTTCTCTTTCTTCAAAGAGGACTGAAATTGTTTTACCTTGGCTAAGAGTTGTTTTTGAGTGACTTCCCATTCCTGTTGTGAAAATGGCGTTTCCCGCAAGTAATCAATCGCTGTTTGCAGTTTTGGAAAGACTTGAGTGGTGTAACCGTTCACTCCCCCCCCCAAAAAATGCCCACGATGTAGCTTCACTTCGGGTGATGCACTAACTCACCATCGGAAGAGACGGAGGAATCATTCCTTTTCGAGCCGTAGCAATCACTTCAGCAATGAAAGTCCAAGGATTAAGATTTCTCAGACGGCAAGTTTCAATCACACTTAACAAGGCACTATAAGCCAAACTTCCCTCGGATGTGCGAGTCCCAAAGCCAATCCGTCGGGCAATCACCGCATGACGTAACGCCCTTTCTGCCTCATTATTAGTGGGAGGAAGTTCAGGATGATGCACAAATGCCACCACAGCATCCCAATCATTAAGGATTTCTTTAGCTAAAGCCTTTAACTTAGCATGGTCAGCCTTTTTCCCTAAATAGCAGGCTCGGCTTAAGCGGGCAAGAAGTTTCCCAGTCTGGGGAGCCTTCTCACCCGCGTTGGCAATCGTTGCAATTAACTCCCTCAAATCATCTAAAATCCACTGCCCTATCTGGGACGCTTTTTGATTAATTGCTCCTGTGAGGGCGACCGCTTTACGAATTAGATGGGCTAAACACCTCTGCCTTTTGGGATGAGAACGATAAGAGCCATAGCCATCAGTGACTAGCCAACCCATGAAAGTTTCTTTGACCAAATGGGATAGTTCCTCTTTACGACGAGAGCCGATATGAAAGACGGCAGTTTTTGTACTGATGGCGACCCAGAGCCAATGAAGCTGTCCCTTTTCATACCAATGGGTTTCATCTAAATGAAGCACATCTGCTTGTTGAAGTTGTGCGACTAACTCCTCAACTACAGGCAAACAGGCAATTCCCGCTTTCCGGATACAACGGTCAATGGTGCCGATACTCAGTTGGCTTTGTATCCAATCGGCGAGAAATTC
>Ga0066646_10001601_pt1 | contig 10397 bp, 11 predicted proteins | sample CryGeyCG2114_250_3_FD_59511 | JGI IMG/M metagenome (GOLD analysis project Ga0066646, IMG submission 59511) | Groundwater microbial communities from aquifer - Crystal Geyser CG17_big_fil_post_rev_8/21/14_2.50 | ecosystem: Environmental > Aquatic > Deep subsurface > Groundwater | place: USA...
CCATTCAGCGCGGTAGAGTTGCAATTTTTCATCAGAGGAATCTGCCTACCTTCTGGCAGATACAAGGCGCCGGGCGTGCCAATACCAACGGTAGCTTCCCGCTCGATGCCATGCAGGGCTTTCGCCTTGTTAACAAGGGCAACAATGGCCTCCAGTGTCAGCTGATAATTGCCCCGGGGCGTGGCCACGCGCTCTCGCCAACATGCTCGCCCCTGCTCATCCAAAACCACAGCTTCAATTTTGGTGCCACCCAGATCGATTCCCACTTTCATTGCATACACCCAATCTAATTAATTCACCTGCGGATTGCGGATATTAAATACCTATTCTTCTCCGGCCATGCTTTACCATGCCCGCGGACCTGGCTAAACTGATTCTAGCAAGCCTTGTTAAGCACATCACTTTGTTGTACATAAAGTATGTTTTTTATAAATTCCCTTTGCCAATAAAAACACTTTCTGGTATAAAGGCGGGCTCTTTAGTAGGGACGTTCAAACGTCCAGCGATTTGAAATTATTCTAACGTGCCTTCGAAGGACGTTAAGAAGTTGGAGGCAAGGTTACAATGTCTAGAGTATGTCAAGTTACAGGCAAGCGCCCAATGGTGGGCAATAATGTTTCACACGCAAAAAACCGGACTCGTCGTCGTTTTTTGCCGAATTTACAGTCTCACCGTTTTTGGGTAGAAGCTGAAAACCGTTTCGTTAAACTGCGTGTATCGACCAAGGGTATGCGTATTATTGATAAAAAGGGCATTGATAGTGTCCTAGTTGATCTCCGCGCTCGCGGCGAAAAAGTCTAAGGAGCCTTAAGATGCGTGATAAAATTCGTTTAGTTTCAAGCGCTGGTACTGGTCATTTTTACACCACTGACAAGAACAAGCGTAATATGCCGGAAAAGATGGAAATCAAAAAATTTGATCCAACCATCCGTAAGCATGTGCTGTATAAAGAAGCCAAAATTAAGTAAGTTGGGTCAACTTACTTATTAACTTGCGCTTCCAAAAAAAACCGACTTTTGTCGGTTTTTTTGTGGTTAAAACCTAAGCACTGCTTGTTAACAAACAGCGCCTGTTAATATAGAAGGCCTTAAAGCGCTTGCATCAATAACCTTCCGGCAATGAGAATTCCAGGGCAATCGGTAAATGATCCGAAACCGGAAAGGTCATTACTTCGGCACGTTTCACCAGTAAATTCCGGCTAATCAGAATATGATCCAGGGCTTTTTCAGGTCGCCAGCTAGGGAAGGTATGCGTCACACCAGGTAAGGCAACCAGCCCAGCGCCCTGCAAGGGTGAATCATGCAAGAGCTTTTCGGCATGTGTGTTCATATCCCCCATCAGAACAACATGATTGAATTCATCGATCAGCTCACGCACAAACCTTAACTGCTGTCGCTGCGCACTATCACTCAAAGATAAATGCATAATCACCAGCACCAGCGGATCTTCTCTCTTGCCATATTGTGCAACAATCACACCCCGCCCGGGAATCAGGCCCGGCAAACTGTATTCTTCCACCTTGAGTGGCCGATAACGACTTAACAAGCCATTACTGTGCTTAGCCATCGGGCCGAAGTTACGATTCAGCTGCTGATACCAGAACGGAAAGCGGGCCTCATTTGCCAGATATTCAACCTGATTAATGAAACCGCTGCGCAGGCTGCCCCCATCGACCTCCTGCAGCGCCACCATGTCGTAATCATTGAGAAAGACTGCGATTTTATCCAGATTTTCCTGACGGCGACGGTGCGGTAAGACATGCTGCCAGCTCCGGGTTAAATAATGTCGATAGGAAGATGTTGAAATGCCCACCTGAATATTAAAGGTAAGCAGGCGTACCACGGGAACAGCGTCCAAATACGGCATATCCTGCAAGTCATCAGGGTGAGACTGCTGAGATCCGGTATTTAAAGGTGCCAAAAACTGATTTAATTGATTTTTGAATTTTCGATACATGCTGATTAATTCAGGTTGCTCGGCTTTGAAGTATAGCTGATAAGTTCCAGCAACATAAATCCAGGATCAACTTTAATGCTATAAAAAAACAGGGCTGATCATGCCCTGTTTAGAAGTGTTTTTAATTGTATTTGTTGAATATGCCGCTATTTTGCCAAGGCCTGACGCTCTTTTTCCAGCAGGAAATCTACAATCTTCAGCATATTGGAGAAACTGCCCGCATCCTGCACACCTACTTTATATTTGCCATTGACAATAAGTGCCGGCACACCGGTAATACGGAAACTTTTCAACTTCTGTTCGGCTTGTGCAATAGCGTGATCGATTTGTGAAATCTTTCGGAAGCCACCGGTTTCGAACAATTGATCAAAGGCCTGCTCATCGACCCCCTGCTTGAGGAATAAAGGCTTCAAATCGTCCACTTCTTTATATTTCTTAGGATTTGCCTGAATGGCGTCGAATAAAGGTTGATGCATTTCTTTTTGTACACCCAGAAACTTGGCGGCATAAAAGGCCTTGGCGTGCTCCACCCAGCCCCTGAAAGTAGCTGGCATCAAGGTAAATTTAACATCGGCAGGCAAGGACGCTTCCCACTTTGGAAGAAAATCGTTATTGAATTCGTAACAATGCGGGCAGCCGTACCAGAAGACTTCTAACACTTCCAACTTGCTTGGATCTTCCGTCGCTACCACCACAGGCAGCGTTTTATAATGTTTGCCCTCTTGCCAGACATCTTCTGCGATACTGTGAGTACTCCAAAACAGTACACAAAAACTGAACAGCACCGAAAGACTCGTCAACATTTTCTTCATATCAATAACCTTTTAGTCGATTTAAAAAATAACCCTGCTTAAGATATCTCGGATAACTATAGCGCTGAGCTAAACACCCCTCAATAGCGGCTTGATGACCATTTGGTTAGACTTTTACCCGAGTAGCGGGTCATGGTTTGAATTTTGCTGATATTTAGCCAACGGACTTAACATTTTATAGACAATTAGATTGATCATTCAGCGCTAATTTTCTATCTTGAAGACATTATTTTTATTATTAATATTTGTTCAGCATCGCATACCCGGGTACTGGGCACTAGTCTTGCAGGTTTGCTATGCGCAGTATATTTTTGTCTTTCTTCTGGTTGGTTTTTGGTTTAGCACTTTCAGCTTGCGGCGGCTCGAGCGATGACAATTCAAGCAATACGTTTGACCCGATTGAAGACACGCCCGAACCCGTCCTGACCAGCACGATTAATGGCACCATAAATGTGGCATCAAATATTGTCCGGGATGGTGACTTGAATGATAAAAATACTCCTCTAGCAGACAACTCTTCGGTATCCAAGGCGCAAGAGATTCCAAATATCGTGACCGTTCAGGGCTTTGCAACAGCTACGCAAACATCCGAATTAGGCGGTTCAGTCAATGACCGCTTTTATAATTCACTCGATGAGAATGACTTTTATCTGGCGCAACTCCAAGCTGGCCAGGTGATCCAGCTGCAGGTAGTCAATTATGATGCGTTCACCAGTGACAGCAAATACTCGGGCGACCTTGATTTATATCTGCTTAATTACAAGTCGGGCGATCCTTTTTCTTCTACAGGGACAGGTGAATTTGAAACAGTGGTTGTTCCGGAAAGCGGGCTTTACTATATTAACGTGAATGCGTATTTGGATGCCTCCCGTTATGTACTGACGATCCGCCAAGCCGATTCGTCCGGTCTCGAACAGGCAAGCGCCGCTTCCTCCCAAATTGCCGGTCATGACTTTATCGAAAATGAATTAATTATCCAATTTAACGATAGCCTTCACACTGCCGCAGCCCAATCTGAACTGAGCAGCCTGCGAACAAAGCATAGCGGGAAAACGCGCGCAACCCTGGCCAAATTAACCGATACATCCGTTGCTCAATCATCTCTGAGAAGTTTAGATAAAGGCATCGAATCAATCGCCCTGCATTATCCGCAAGCCTATGAAAAATTAATGACCATTCGTAAACTAAAAACCCTGCAGCGCATGCCGAATATCGAGCAGGTCTCATTAAACTATCGACGCCAGGCAATGCGTGTACCATCTGACCCGTTCTATCAACATCAATGGCATTACCCGGCGATGAATCTGCCCCAGGCCTGGGATATTACCACCGGCACGCCGGACAGCGGCTCGGTAATTGTGGCAGTGATTGATACCGGCATTATTTCCAGCCATCCAGACCTGGCAAACCAGCTGGTTGCCGGTTACGACTTTATTCAGGATGATGAAAATTCCAGAGACAGTGAACCCGGTATCGACAATAACCCGGAAGATCCGGGTGATTCGACAGATCTTGGCAGCAGTTCCTGGCACGGTACGCATGTCGCCGGTACGGTCGCTGCGCAATCGGACAATAATATCGGCGTGGCCGGTGTATCCTGGGGCGCTAAAATCATGCCGCTGCGTGCGCTCGGTCAATTTGGGGGCTCTTCTTACGACATCCTGCAAGCAATGCGCTATGCGGCTGGTCTTGACAACGACAGTGGCACTCTACCGGCAAAAGCCGCCGATATTATTAACTTAAGCTTGGGCGGGCCGGGTTCCAGCGCGTTAGAAGAAGAGCTCTATAAACAGATTCATGATCAAGGCATTATCATTGTGGCCGCAGCAGGCAATGAAAATACCAGCTTGCCCTCCTATCCGGCTTCTTATGACGGGGTAATTTCAGTCAGCGCCCTGGACTTCAATAAGCAACGCGCACCCTATTCAAATTTCGGACAGCATATCGACATTTCCGCCCCGGGCGGTGATATGACCCGAGATGCCAACCGTGACGGCAAACCTGACGGTGTTCTCAGCACTTATCTGGACGATAGCAGCGGCACCAGAAAACCCATCTATGCCCAAATTCAGGGCACCTCTATGGCCACCCCGCACGTAGCCGGTATGTTTGCCTTAATGAAAGCGGTATACCCGGCACTCACTCCCGCAATAATTGAAGAAAAAAAACTACTTGAAGGTGGGCATCTAACAGACCCGGCAGGTACACCTGGCCGGGACGATATTTTCGGCTATGGCGTCGCCAACGCCCTAAAAGCGGTACAGGCAGCCTTAACGCTCAATAACAACGGAACACTACCTGAAACCTCTCCGATTTTACTGGCGTCCCCGAGCAGTTTAAGCCTTACACCCGAGAAGCTGAGTGCGCGCCTGAGTATCAGCAACCAGGGTGGCGGGAATCCTTCGCTTATCTCGACCAGCAGCAACAGCAGCTGGCTGGCCGTCAGCCAAACAGAGAATACGAATGACGCTATTCTCGCCAGTTTTGATATTGTTGCTGATCCCGCTGATTTAAGTGACGGCTTTTATTTCGGCACCATTGATTTTAACTTTGACAATGCAACGACACTCAGCGTCAGTGTCAACCTGACGGTTGGCATACTGGAAACTGGCGGTGAATTAGCCAGAATTTATGCCTTGCTCTACGATATTGATCGGGATGTGGTTATCGAGGAAGTTCAGGCGCGTGCAAATCTGAGCGGTGAGCTTAGCTTCAGTTTTACCGAGGTGCCAAAAAGTCGTTATCTGATATTTTCCGGTACCGATATCGACAACGATTTATTTATCTGCCAATTAGCAGAAGGCTGTGCGGTTTATCCACCAAGCAGCCAGACCTCGCCGATTGATACGCAAATACCAGGTACATTTGACCTTGAAATGACCGCGAATATCCTGAGCTCACAAGAAGTAGCGAATAGTACTACTTTTAGCCAGATTGCCAATAAGAAAGCCATACGCTTTCAGGATGAAAGTAAATTTAAACGCGCACAATAATTTTCAAACCTAGCCGACGATAAGTAGTTAAAATGACACACACGCCCCGTTTCAAGTTCAAACTTGCAGGTATGGCCATGCTAGCCACCCAGCTAATGGCCTGCGCCTCCAGCCAGAACGTCGATTTCTCGGTGATCCATCAAGCCAGTCAATGTGGCTATGCCGAAGCTGGCATCAGCCACTTGGATAGCGCCGAGCAACAAACGTTTGTAATTAACAAACTCACCCCCTTTAGTGATGCGTCAGAGCGGCAAGCCTTTCGCAGCTTATTTAGCGAACATGCCCGCAAGGAAAATCTGTTTCTGATCACACAAGGCAGCAAACCCACAGCAGGTTACGGTTTTGACGTAACGGCCAAAATGGCGCTACTTGAAAAGGATACGCTTCGACTGCCGATTCGCTTTAGCCAGCCCGATAAAGACAAAATGCAGGCACAGATGCTTACCAGCCCCTGTATGGTTCTAGGTATTGATAGCAAAGCTCACTACCAGCGTATTGAAGTTGATACACTAAAACTGGATATAAGCAGGCATTTCTAAACTAAAAAGAGCAACGCCCCCAAATAAAATTGAACGCGCTACTCCGGCTTAGGTGAGAACATTCAAGCAACACCTAGGGCGTTAACTTAAGCGGCTTTTTTAAGCGCTTTTTTTAACTTTTTAATTTTAGATTCTTGCTTATCGATCTTGCTTTTTCTTGCTTTAATTTCTTTTTTGATTGAGGTAACTTTCTTGGATGCTTTTGACATAGTATTTCTCCAGACTGATATCGTTAAGGGCTTAGCCTTATCTAATTAAAAATATCTAGTTCTCATCAGGTGCGTTTTCCAGTACAAACTGCCGAATAAACTTGCGAATTTCACGTGCGGCACTGGTATCCAGTTGCTCACAAAGCGACACAAACTCATCACGTTCCTCCTCGTTTATTCTAATAAGGAGTTGACTATTTTTTTTCCGTGCCTTCTTCAACGGTTTCTTTTTCATTTGCTGCTCATCGAGAAAAAATAATCATGCCTATTAAGACTAAATATCATTTACATAACCATCAGCTATGTATATACAAAAGATATACTTTGATATACATTTTGTCAACCGTCTGCCATACGGCTAGCCACTTGTAATATTTACAGCGAAAACAATAGAATAAAGCAGTAAATTGATTAGCACAGAGAACAAGCCATAAAATTTTTATTGCCGTCGCTTGGAAAAACATAAGGGGGTTCAGCCATGTATGAGGAAGTCATACAGTTTTGGTTTTCTGAGATCGAGCCGAAACAATGGTGGAAAAAGGATACAGACTTTGATTTGCACATAGAGCAAAGATTCGGCGCACTGCATACTCGAGCCAAAGCATGTGAACTATTTACTTGGCGGGAGAGCGCTCACGGTAGCCTGGCCGAAATCATCGTCCTGGATCAATTCTCGCGTAATATCTATCGCAATCAAGCCGAGGCATTCGCCAGCGATCCACTTGCACTGGCCTTGGCGCAAACGGCCATCTCAAAAGGATTCGATTTAGCCTTACCCCCGGAAGAGCGAAGCTTCCTGTATTTACCGTTTATGCACAGTGAATCAGTTTTGATTCATAAGCAGGCAATTCACTTATACGAAGCGCTTGGTCTGTCCGATAACCTGGACTTTGAACGAAAGCATAAGGCCATCATCGACAGGTTCGGCCGGTACCCGCATCGAAATGAAATTTTGGGGCGAGACTCAAGCGAAGAAGAATTAGCGTTTTTGAAACAACCTAATTCCAGCTTCTAGGCACCTATCCAGGATATGATTTGAAAATGAATTACAGAACAAAAAAGGCTCTGCAGATGGACCGCAGAGCCTTTTGGCTTTATTTAATGGTCGAGCTTAATACCTGAGCCAGCGTCTTCTGTTCGGCATCACGGATTCGCACATATTTATTCAGGAAAATATCCCAGGAGGTTTTGGTGCTGACGCTGACATCTACATCGCCAGCGATGTGCTTGCTGGTGATTAAGGGCGCCATTGAGTTACCTTTATCATCCCATTGATGGCCGTTGTGTCGGAGGCTTTCGCTCTGAATAAACGGAAAATGGAAAGGATATAAGTACCTGGGCGCATCGCCAAACCACGTGACTTTGCCGTCCAGGGTGCGATTTTTCACACAAGAATTATAGCTTCCAGCACTGGATGAACCACAGGCACTATGCAAGGGTACCACACTATCATCATGGCCTTTGATAAACAGATGAGTAATAAAGCCATACGGCTCATCACCGGCAGAGGCAACCCGCAGATGCGGGATCTGATCCGGATTCGCCAGGGTCGTGCTTCGTGCCACAGAGGCTTGTAAATTATACAGAATACCCGATTGCAAGTGCTTACCCGGCGCCAGGTAGGCGACACCCTGACTGCCAAATAACAGGTTCAGCCAGGTATTGGCAACATTAATTTCCGCCTGTTTCGTAGCAGATAAGACTGTGCTCGAACTGATGCTATTCAGCAAATTGGCGAGCTCATAGAGTACGGTTGCGCCTTCTGTGCCGCCACGCGCTCCGGCTAAATCGACATAGGCCAACACATCAAATTTATTTCGGGCATTGGAATTCAATAGAGTCGCTTTGTTGGCTTCGACATATTGCATAACCAGATCCCCGGTAGAATGGGTCACCACAATACAGCCATTGGTACGGGCACAATAGTTTGGATCATCGGCAAAAAGCTTGTTCAGCTGCTTGGCTATTTTCACGCCATTACCCTGACCGTTGGGCTCTTCCAAGCGGTAAGTCGAATCGTAATGCAGTATTTTCGCGTTGGCATCACTGTAATAAACGGGCTGTTTTGAAGTATCAAATATATTGAATTTTCTCCCGCTGGCATCCTTCAGCAACGGTAAATTCTGATCGAGCAAGGTAAGGCCCGTCGGTGCAGCGACTTTCACCGCGCCATTGCCATTGTTAAACAAACCGAAGCGGTTCCAATAATTGTACGCAAAGCGCTTACCTTCATCGTGGGTACGTGAAATAAAGACATGCTGGAACTGAAACCCCTGCACCAGAATTATATTCTTACCCGCCAGCTTCCCGGCTGAAGCCTGCATGGCACTGGCCATAAGCAGAGCGGTGATGACGTACTTTATTGCTTTCATTGACTTTCTCCTGTTTATTACTTTTGTTTTTATCGTACTAAAACATGGAAGTTACGATCCGAGTTTTCGCAATTCATTTGCGATTCTTTGTGCCTTTTCATTGGTATAGGGTTTGTCCTGATAGGCCGAAAAGCGATAGCCTTCCACTTCAAAAGAACTTTCTTCTACGCGCCCGAATTCAGTAATGTAATCGGGCTCGGAAGGCAGCCGTCTCAGCATCAGATCTTTCAAGTGATAGGGACCTTCAGAACCCGATGCCTTTAAGGCGGAGATATGCGCTTTCAGGGTTAACATGCCGCTGGTGGAAAGCAGTTGCTCTTCGCCGGTCAGGTGCACCAGCGGCGCGCCTGTGGCGGCATCGTACAGATTGGCTTGCAGACGATGAAAGCCGGGCTTATCCGTCGACACGTAGACCGGAATCAGTAAATATTCGCCTTGAACTTCTGCGGCAGCAATATCATCAACCTGAGCAATGGTTTTAAGGTATTCAACAGTGACACTTCGGGTGTATGTGCCATCTGCTAATTGAAACTCCACCTCCATGGTTATATTTTCTTTCCACTGAATCGCATCCAGGCCCACGACATCAAAATTCAAACGATAGCTATGCGCCTGATCTTCAATGGCAAGTACGCTTGCATTCCCTAAGGTCTTGCCTTGCATGACAAGTCGGGCCGAGACATAACTTGTCTCTTCAGCTGGCAAGCCGGAGATCTGGGCAAGGGCACTTAGCTCATCACCATTAAAGTAGCGAAACTTGCTCGGCAGAATGGATAACGAAGGGCTGTCCGGATTCGTTAGATCAGCCGGTAATTCAGTTACGATAGGCATATCCGGCAAATATTTTGCTGCCAGTTCATCGGCAGCTATCGGCACCGAGAAGCTCGGATATTTAGCCTGTTCGGCATAGGCTTCGCTGATATCTTTCAGCTTTAACTTCATTTCATCATCGAAATCAAAACCTTCCTGTTTTTTTTCTATACCGGGTATGGTCACCGGCCCGGGTATAGATCCACCCTCTACTGGTGCAGGCTTTACTGCGGATATCATCGCGATACTTTCATCAGCTTTTTGGGCGAGGCCAGGCTCATCCGAGGAAGAAAAAAAGGCGACCCCAATGACAATACCAGTAAGGGCTACAAGACTAGAAAGGGCCGCCAAAGAGAAAACTTTTCCCGATAGAAAAACAGAGTGTTTATTCATTAAATTACCTTTGCTTTCGCCTGCAAGCATTGCAAGACAGGCTTCAATTCTTTTATTTTTATAAAAAAAGCACTTATATGTCTGCGGCCTGAATCGTCTTAACTGACTTGTCGCAGATAGGCGGATGAAACATTACCTGTGGTTGTGCACGGATACTTATCACTCGCTTGACGCCAAGTTTACGCAATAAAGGTTCATCGGCACGCCCGACAAATGGGGTATAGCGTTTACTGGCGTGACCCAGATCACACTAAAAGGGAAGATTAAACCTAGAAACCTCAGTTGGTGCGAAAAAAGAGTGGTATCCATTGTA
>Ga0066646_10001607_pt1 | contig 10376 bp, 9 predicted proteins | sample CryGeyCG2114_250_3_FD_59511 | JGI IMG/M metagenome (GOLD analysis project Ga0066646, IMG submission 59511) | Groundwater microbial communities from aquifer - Crystal Geyser CG17_big_fil_post_rev_8/21/14_2.50 | ecosystem: Environmental > Aquatic > Deep subsurface > Groundwater | place: USA: Utah...
GTATTGATCACCGATCATAATGCTCGAGAGATTTTTTCTATTGTGGATAGAAGCTACCTTGTCCAAGAAGGAAAAGTTCTTATCTCAGGATCCACAGATCAATTAGTTAATGATCCGCAAGCACGTGAAACGTACTTTGGCCCCGATTTCCAGTTGTAGAGCGATCCGAAGCTTTTTCTTGCGCCGCCACTTGATTTTGAAGTTCTTGAAACTTTTCAGTGATTTGCATCACTCTTTTTTCTAAATCGTTTACCTCTTTTCTAAGCAGACGATTGTTTCTTTCTAGTGCACTTATTTGTGATGTTAGTAAAGAAATAGCACTCATAAAAATTCTCCTTTAAAAATGAGGGAACAATCTACGCTACCCCTCAATTTTTTGCAAATCTTCGTGATAATACCAATCGTCATAAAGATTTTCGACGTTTTGACGCAGCTCAAATGGGAAGATATTTATGACGATTGGTATAAGCCTCCATTAGTCTTTCAACTGATAAATTCGTAAGACAGTCACTTTTTTTACTTCCTCCACACCCATCTTGATAGCAAGGTCTGCAGCTCATGTTTTGAGAGACCACCCTAGCATCGGGATTGCGCCATGGCCCCCAGGTGACATCTGATGTGGGACCAAAAAGAGCGATCACCTTTTTCTTTAGGGCGTTTGCGATATGAAAAGGGAGAGAGTCTACACAAATTACACACTCTGACATTGCAATCACAGCAGAGAGCTCTTCCAGGGAAATTTTTCCACTTAAATTAATTATATCTAACCCTTGAGTAATGTCATTGATCATCTCTTTTTCAAAAAAATCTGGGCCAGAAGTAAAAACAACCCGCTCCCCATTTTGAATCAATCGCTTGGTGAGTTCTCTCATTTTTTCTACAGGCCAACATTTAAAACGCCATCTTGATGTGGGGTGTATAAGAGTAAACGACCCTTCGCCCACTTCTTTTTTCATACTCAACAAAGACTCTTCAGATACATGAGCAAAGAGCTCCCTATCCTCTAAATTCGGGAAAATCCCTATTTTTCGCAAAGGGTCTAAATTTCTTTCTACTGTGTGACGAAGACCTGGGCACTGTTTTGCGATATGTGTATAAAATTTTTTTTGCCACTTTCCTTTAGGGGGAAAGCCTACCCTAACTTTAGCACCTGATATAAGGGCAGCCACAGCTCCCCTGTCCCCTTCTGTTAGGTTAATGACAAGGTCATACCCCTCCCTTCGAATCTTCTTCCACACCCTCCACTCATTATAAAGTTTTGGGAAAAATGGGAGAGACCTCCATCCCCTATTGTAGGTAATTAGAGAGTGGATGGAGGGGTGATTTTTGAGCAGGCTAATTGAATCAGAGTAGATATAAGCATCAATTTGAGCTTCAGGGAACTGATTTTTCAGCACTGTAAAAACAGGAGTTGTCAGAAGAACATCACCCAGTTGCCGAAGCTTAACGACAAGAATTTTTTTAACCCCGCTAAGGTCAGGATAATTACCATAGGTCATTTATTTACTCCTGTAAACGGCCCATTTTAAATTTTTTCACAATTTTTCAGTAGAACTTCGTGAGATTTATTATTCCATAGTTTACAATATCGCTACAAAATACCTATGGAGAACATAATGGCGCCAACCAGCACACAAACTGTGGAGCAAACTTTATCAATCATTAAGCCTGATGCTGTTGGGCAAAATATGATTGGAAACATCATTGAATACTTTGAGCGTGATGGATTAAATGTAGTTGCAGCAAAGATGCAGCATCTTTCTGAAGCCCAAGCAAAAGAATTCTACGCTATACACAAAGAGCGTCCTTTCTATCAAGAGCTTGTAGATTTTATGATCTCTGGCCCTGTTCTAGTGATGGTGCTAGAAGGTGATAATGCTGTCGCGAAAAATCGGGAAATTATGGGAGCAACTGATCCTGCACAAGCAGCTGCTGGAACAATCCGCGCTGACTTTGCAACATCAATTGATCGTAATGCTGTACACGGATCCGATTCTCAAGCAAATGCGAAAACAGAAATTGCATTTTTCTTTAAACCCAATGAAATTTTCCGTAGGTCGTAATGTTTAGAGCGTTGATTTTAGCAGCAACCAATCTTCTAGCTTCTGCAAATCCGCAAGTAGAGCAAACTCTGTCTATTATTAAACCTGAAGCTGTTGAACACGGTCACATAGGTGATATTGAAGCTTATTTTGAGTCAGAGGGGCTCCGAGTTATTGGAGCTAAATTAATCCACCTAAGTACAGAACAAGCAAAAGAGTTTTACTCAGAACATAAAGAGTGTGCTTTCTACCCTGAGCTAGTTGCATATATGACTTCAGGACCTGTCCTTGTGCAGGTCCTAGAAGGCGAAGATGCTGTAGCAGAAAATCGTAAGATCATGGGAGCAACTGATCCTAAAAAAGCCTCTGCGGGAACGATCCGAGCTGATTTTGGGACTGATATTCAGCAAAATGCTGTGCATGGATCTGATTCTTTAAAAAACGCTGAAAAAGAAATTGCCTTCTTTTTTAGCGCAGAAGAGCTCTATCCGAAGGATTAGTCCTAAAAGAGTTATTCTAAAAATTTGCGACACCTCTCAATGAGAATTTTGGAAGGGGTGTCGCTACCTCCAAAAGCAGTATCTGCCTCTTCAAAAAGATTTAACGCTTTAGCAAATTGTCCCTCTTTATATAAAGCTATTGCTGAGCTATATATTTTAATAGCCTCCACCATTTCATTAGAAGCCTCAGATTTCAATCCGCAAAGCTCAAAGATCAGTGAAGTTTCCTTTCTCCCTCTCAATATCATCGAGTCTATAGGTCTAACAAGCATAGTTTTTTCCACCGCTTTAGCCGTTTGTTCACCGATTAAAATCTGGGTCCCATATACTTTATTTACTTTTTCCAACCGGGCAGCGATATTGACCCCATCACCAATTGCGGTAAAGTCCATCCGATCTTCTGACCCAAAGTTACCGACAGTGACATTACCGGTATTGATTCCGATTCTGTGATTCATGTGAGGATGATTTTTCGAAAGCTTGTGAAAAGCTAAAGCAGCTCTACATGCAGCTTCTGCATGGTCCTCTCTTGAGCCAGGCGCGCCCCATAGAGCCATCGCCGCATCGCCCATAAATTTATCTATGATCCCCTTTTCTCTATGAACTTCATCGCTTACTGCACTTAAAAATTCTTTTAGAATTTCGGAGAGCTCATTTGGGGAAAGAGTTTCTGAAAGAGCCGTAAAGTTTGCAAGGTCGACAAAAAGAATTGTAATCTCTTTTCTTTCTCCACCTAGCTTGGGTATTTTTTTTGATTGAAGAAGGGTTTGAACAAGTTCTACAGGGACATATTTTGAAAATGAGCCAAGACCAATCTTCATTTTGTTTGCTGAGATATTCATCATATTGATTTCGCGGATGCGTGAGCGTCTTAAATCATCCGGAAAGTAGAGAATTTCAAGCCTCCCCACTGCATCCATTTCTGCAGCCAATTCCTTAAGCCTTCGGGAAATTTTCCCAAAGAAAATAGCGGACGCTACAAGAAAAAAAGAGCAAGGGAGGAGCCCAATGAGTGAGAGATGAATAATTTTATCCCGAACAGGCTTTAAAAATGTCTCCTCCTGAATCAAGGTTACAATGTTCCAAGGGATCCCCGTTTTAAGAGGAAATTGATCTACATAAAGAATATGTTTTTTAATCTCTAAAAAATCACTTTTCGACTCAGTTTGAAGATAGTTTTTCAAAAGCTGATCAATTTCTCGTTTAAAGGTTGCGCCGCCAGACTGAGCGATATATTTTCCATCGTCAGAGAGAATATAAATAGATCCCTGATTGCTTAATTTAAGTGATTCTAAATAGTTCGATAAATCATCGATTTGAAAGTCTACAGCCCAGTATCCAGAAATCTCATTCCCACTTTTTTGAGCAAGGACAAAGGTAAATCCAGTTGCATCTTGTAGAGCAAATCGATAAGGGTCTGTCCAGGCACCTTGAGGATGTTTAAGACCCACATCCCAAAAGGGGCGCTTTCTAGGGTCGTAGCTTGTTACACCACTTCTTAAGGGAACCCATAAATGATTTTTCCCAATCGAATAATCTTGTACTTTTGTTTTCCCATCCACCTCAAGAGTTCTACGGGTCCCTATAACCGCATCCCCCTCCCTATAGACAGCATAAAAGTCCCCATTTTCTTTCGCATAATAAACACTTGTAAAGTTCGAGTTTTCTTTTAATGACCTATAACAAATATCTAGAATTTGCTCAGTGGCACTTAAGTTTAGAGCTTTTTCTTCTACAAGCCCTTCGATGGTTTTAAGAGTAATAGGGGCGCTAGAAAAATAATTGATTACTTGCTCTGCTGCAATGTTAGCATCTTGTCTAGCTAAATCCTTCCAAAGATCCCGAACTCTATTTTTCACGTCTAAATAAACGGGAAAGCCTACCAGACCAAAAATGAGAACGACCATTAAAAGAGCAGAAAGGACAACAGATGTAACTAAAGTGGCTCTTAGAGGAAATGTTACATTTTTAAGATAACTCATATGAGTTTATCTCTATCATATGCAACAGGAGAGAGAAAGCTTTTTTACTCTGCTCCTATTTATTACAGTTCGTATTACGTGATATAAGATTCCAAAAAGTAAAGCTTGCTTTATCCTTAGAAGTTTTTAAATCATCAGGACAAGATCCAGAGATAAAGCGCCCCTCCCCTATTTTTAATAAAGAAGACACTCTACCTGGATTGCCCCCTAGGGTGCAGACGGAGTGTTTTTGTCGAACATCCCAGATTTTAATAGTCTTATCATCAGCTCCACTTGCAAGGAGGTTCATCCCTACATCAATCACACTCCAGACCCTTTTTTCATGTTCTGCATACTGAATGACAGTCTTTTGCGAAGTAAGATCAACAATTCTTACAGACCCATCAAAAAAAGCAGCAGCTAAGTGCTCCTTTTTTGTAGGAAGTCTCAAAATAGAAGAAATATGAGGTCGTTGAGATCCACCCGAAAATGACAGCCCATCTACTACTTTCGATCTCTTTGGGGAGGCAAAGTCTGACATATCCCACACCTCGAGATCTGGGCCGATCACTACAATTAAATTATTATTCTCTAAAACTTCAATACAGTAAACCCAGTCATTTTGACTAGCCTGATGATACCAAATAATTCCCCTTTTATCTGAGTCCCACAATTGGATAAATTTTGCTGTTCCAGTATAAAAAAGAAGACTATTTTGAGACTGAGAGTATTCCGTAATGCAGTTAATTCTTTGCTTGTTTCGGTCTTTACATGTATACCCATTCATAGAACGCTGTGAAGGGTTATATTTCATTGCAACAAGTTCTTCCCCAGTCTCATCCCATATAGAAATATCACCATTTCGAGTACCCGAGGCGAAAAGACCATTGCTAAGTGGTGAAAGAGCAGTCACCCAGTATTCATATCCTTTTTTTTGAGAACTTATATAAGGCCTAAGAGGCTGGATATACTTCCCCTCAAGATCCCACATTCTAAGCATATTATCTTTTGATCCGCTGATGATATTTTTACCACTTAAAATAAGGCCATGGATATCATCAAGATGAACGTTTTTGATGACTTTTTCTTTAGTCGCTTGAATAGTTCCAAACTCTGGCTCTTTAACTTTTTTTTCATAACTATCTTCTGCGATCTTTTGTCCAATCGAATGGTGAGAAATCCTATCTCTCAATCCTGGGAGAGGGATTGCATCTGCTAAGGAGCGCTGATCTAGAGGACATTTAGAATATTTTTTTAAAACAGCCTCATCAAATAAATGGCCGCACATACCAAGAAACGGCTTTTCCATAACTATATTAGAAAAAGCGCACCTAAAGGCAGGGGGAGTAGAGTTCCCTTGCTCTGATCTCTGTATAACTGAAGAGTAGGACTGGGCCGCGCTAGACATCCGAAACCACCTGAATTTTAAACGCAACTACACCAAATTTCTCGGCATCCTCTTTGTATTGAGGAAAGCTATGATAAATGTTTACCCCCTCCTCTATGCTATCAACACCTGGAAGGCATTGAAAAAGGCCTACTTGCTCAATCATTTCCTTAAAGCTTTTAAACTTATGAATACCAAGAACCTTTGCTATCACCAATCTTGAAGAGCTCTCTTCTGGTGCAAACTCAATTGAGTCTCCAGATTTGATCTTCTGATACTTAGGTTTATTGACTCTCCCCTCAAATGTTTTAATCTTTTTTTCTATCAGATCAAAATACCTTGTATGAACCTCAAGCCTATGCGATTGAACTTTTTCCATCATTTTTTAACATCGACAAGTTGTAAATGAATAGCAGCTACCCCATAAGTTTTAGCTAGGGTCAAATATCCAGGGATCCGGTGATAGGCCTCTACAGCCTCGCTTAATCCAGAAACATCTGGTACGCAAGTAGAGTAACCACAAGATTGCAACATCTTTTCAAAGGAAGGATATTTCTCAATTTTAGTGATTTTACATTTCACATCATCCATTTGATTTTGGTGATAAAAAAACCGGATGCCATCCCCCACTTTTAAGTTATTTACAAACCCCTTAAAAATCCTCCCTTCAACAGTTTTTGACTGATTGCGAATCATCCAAATATATTTTTTAGGAAGAGATATCTGATGATTTTTTGCAGCTGCAGAAGGGATAATTTTAACCTTTTCTCTCTTGCTAATATCTTCATTGGCTAAGCTCGATTGAGAAGAAGGAAACTGTGTCTCTAACTCTTTTCTTTTTTTACTAAAGCTACTGCTTTGACGCTCATCTTTAGCCGCATCAAGCCTCTTGTAAAATAAGAGAGAGGCGTCATCCGATTCCTTCAGCCCTTGTTTTTTAAAAAAGGGAAGATAGGGCGCTGATTTTTCTCCTTTAATGTGAATCGCTGAGGCGTCTCTATTCTTTGCCTTTTCTAAAGCTCTATTAAAAAGGGCATTGATCACCCCAGCTTGCTCATCTTTCTGATTCAATATCACAAAGTTTTTGAGTTCAAAACTATGTTGCGAGAAGGGGTGCTTTTGGAGTTCTTTGGCATAGGTGATAAGTCCGATAGGTGCTGAGTTTTTTAGATAAATTTCGGTCCTCTCTCCTCCGCTACTTGATTTGCATCCATAATAAACCCCCTTATTTTGATCGAGAGTTTCTTGAATCGCCTGAGCGTAATTGGATCCTTTGAGGTATTCAAAGCTAGATGTAGATTGAGAGGACATAAATATAACCTGCTGTTTTAAGAAAGGAAGGAAGATGTCAGAGGCTTCTATTTTTTATCAAGAATCAACTTGCAAGATTTGAAAAAAGACTATATAAAATCCCCCCTTTCCATTCTTTGAGGTGATTATGTCTTTAGTTTCTAGTTCAACGATAAAGTTTCCAGAAAGCTATGAGCATAAGGAGCCTACTATTTCCACCACTTTTACACAGCAAAGAGTCTTTCATAAAGTCGACGGTACTGATGATGAAAAAATGAGAGTGATTTCAGAAATTTTTAACCGCATTTTAACCCCACTCTACGGTTCGCAAGATAAGGCCATCGAACAGATTAAAGAGAGTAAGGACCGACTGGCCTATCTACTCTATGAAAACAAAACTCCAACGGGAGTGCTTGTATTTAAAACTGAGCTAAGTGATGAGTTTAAGGACTTCGGAGTTGACAAGAGCGTGGAGATTAAATCGTTATTTATTGACCACTCTATTGAAAATTCTGGACGAGGACTGGGATCATCTTTAGTAGACAAACTTAAAACAGAAGTTGCTCAACTTGGCTTAAATGAAAAGGGAATCCATGTGACTGTGAGTGAGACAAAGCAAGAGTCTCTTTCATTTTTTCAGAAGAAGGGGTTTGTTATTTCTCATGCCTGGAAGGATAGATATGTCAAAGGGGTGACAGAGTATCTCCTCTTCTGCCCTACAAAGATCAATCAAATTGAAAAATTTCTATTTGCAGAGGAGTTTAAAAGCTCCTCTTCTTCATCTATTCAGATTCCAGAGCTTGTTCACATTATTCACCATGCTCATTCAGATGATATTCATAGTTTGGAGCCAATTGACAGGAACAGATTCTTAAGTGGATCGAAAGATAATTCCATATTGATGTGGGACTCCCTTGGAAAATTAGTGTTAACGGTGGATGATGTTGAGCCTACAGAAAAACCATCGAGCGCCGATTGGATTACCTCTTTAAAGGTGATCAGTCCAGAGTATTTTGTCTCAGGCAAGCGGAATGGAAATATTTCTCTATGGAGAAGCGAAGGGACGTACGTAAAGGATCTTTTAGTAAAACTTCCTAAAAGGGATGATCATATTGCCCATCAATACAATATGCGAAGGGTGAACTGTTTCGCTCCTGGATTACATCCATATAAACCCTCTATTTTCATTGGATTTCCGACCATGTTCGATGAGTTTAATCTCATTGAAGGACGCACTCAAACATCTACGATAGTGAATAAAAATGACTGGGTCTACTCGATCTGTCCGACTGATGAGCACAATAATTTGGTGGTTGTTGGAGGGAGAGTAGAGATATGGTCTCAGCAAATGGATGGGTCATGGGGAATGAAAGATACAATCATCAAGGAAGGGGCGAAAAAGTTAGTTCAAGTAGGCAGTCAACAAAAATTCCAAAGACCCTTTATTTCTTCCATGGAGCTTTTGAAGCTCTCCTCCCCTCAGATAGCCGTCACTCAATTTGATGGAACATTTAAAATCTGTGATCTGAGCACAAAAAAAGTGACTCATATCTGGCAAGCCCATCAAGGGCGCATTTGGGAATGTAAGGAGCTATCAAACAAATTGCTCGCTACCTGTGGGGATGATCAAACAGTTAAGTTGTTCGACTTTTCTCAAAAAGAGCCTATCCATACGATTAAAGGGCATCCTGGCCCAGTGAATTCTATAGCTTCTTTAGGAGAGCACACACTCCTTTCTGGATCTTGTTCGCTAGACAAAAAGACAGGCGGCGAGATTAGGTTTTTCGATTTGCGAAAATTATAACTAATCGCAGTAAAGCTTAAATTTTATTGACCAATAAGTTGTTTTTTAGCACTTTAGCTTCCTTTAATTTTTGGAGAAAAAATGAGAGGCTACCTCACAATCCTTTTAATACTATTTATGAGTGCCATCTACCCTGATGCTCACTTACTTGAATGTGTGGATGTCCTTTCAGGGAGTCTTTCATTTTCTACAACAGATCTTGTAGTAGACTCTGCTTCTCCTTTAAATGTAACGCGCTATTATACAAGTAGCGGTGTAGATTATGGTGGTTGGACCCTATTTCCTCACTTACAAGCCTCATCTTATCAGTCCGCTGAATCTTCAGAAATTCGAATTACAGAGCCATCTGGGGTATCTGTTCGTCATGTCCACGACAAAAAGTCTGATTCCTACATAGCTGCTCCAGACCGTTTCTGCACGAACTTGTCGCAAGTTGAGTTAAATGGAAAATCCAATCCGATGAATAACAAGGTTGAATTTACCAACAATTTTCAGTCGATACTCGTCACCTTGCCCGATGGAGGATCCCGTTTCTACACGAGAAAAAACCCTGAAAATCTTACATTTATGCTAGAAGAAGAAATCCTCCCCACAAAGAGAAAAATCATCTATAAATATGATAACTTTGGGAGACTAGCTGTAGTAAAAACCACAAATCCCAGTGGAACTAAGACCTACTCAACCCTTCAATTTGACAGACCTAAGCAGAGAGAAAAACCTCAATTTAATGTATTTACATCCGATGGGCAGGTTGTCGAATACAAATGCCATCCAAAAGATGAAAGACTCATCATCGGTCACATTCAAAATACATCAAAACCTTTTTCCTACCTAAATTACCAAGCGGATGGGAAAGGGCTCGGACCCATAGTTAAAGATCTGATTGAAGGCAATGAGCTCATATTTAGCGCTCAATTTTTCGTCCCAAATGATGGGACTATCAAGAAGAAAAACGTAAAGGATCTGCGCTGTAATCGGGTGCGCACCCTTTCTGCACCACTTGGGCCCGGTGGAGAGTTAATCCCCGTCTATTCATTTACCTACCATTTGGGTGCTTCCAAGGGACTTGGCCTTGCTGAACCCGGCCGAACAGAGGTTCGAGACGCCCAAGGGATTTTAACGTGCTACCACTTTTCGCCTCACTATATTTTAGAAAAAATTGAGCGATTTGGCAAAGACGACATGCTTCATACGCAAGAAACACTTGAGTGGCAAGAGGGATACCTGATCAAAAAAACACTAAGTGATAGCAAGGGAAATCCATTTTTTTCACGATCCTTTGCTTATGATCACATCGGCAATATCACCAAAGAGACTTTTACGGGAGATTTAGAAGGGATAGGCCAAGAGAGTTCCTATTCTAAAACCTACGAGTACATAGGGGTATTTCCG
>Ga0066646_10001611_pt1 | contig 10369 bp, 9 predicted proteins | sample CryGeyCG2114_250_3_FD_59511 | JGI IMG/M metagenome (GOLD analysis project Ga0066646, IMG submission 59511) | Groundwater microbial communities from aquifer - Crystal Geyser CG17_big_fil_post_rev_8/21/14_2.50 | ecosystem: Environmental > Aquatic > Deep subsurface > Groundwater | place: USA: Utah...
GTTGATATTAATATGATTGATGCGTTTAAGCGTATATTTAGCATACCGGAATTGAGAGTAAAAATACTCTATACCTTGATACTTCTCGCCGTTTGTCGAGTAGGATCTTATGTAACTGTGCCAGGAATAAACTCTGATCAATTGATTGGTCTTTTTAAGTTTGCATCTGGCGGAGGACAAAATCTATTCCAGCTAGCAGATGTATTTTCTGGTGGTGCTTTTGCAAAGATGACCGTGTTTGCGCTAGGCGTAATGCCATACATTACCGCATCAATTATTATGCAACTTTTGATAGCTTTGATTCCATCCTTTCAGAGAGATATCCGTGAAAGCCCGGATCAAGGACGTAGAAAACTTTCAAAGTGGACCCGTTTAGCAACATTAGTTATTGCTATGTTTCAGTCCAGTCTCTACGCAGGATTTGTTCTAAAGGCTAGTAAAACAACTGCACCTGGGATACTTGTACCTGAAATTGTGAATGTCCAGATGTTTGGTTTTTCTTGGCTCTTCTATCTAACAGTAATCATTACAATGACAGTTGGAACATTGCTTCTTATGTGGATTGGTGAACAGATAACTGAGAAAGGGGTTGGAAACGGAATTAGTCTAATCATAGCAGTAGGTATTTTGGCTTCGTTCCCAAGTACAATTGGAACGATCATTAGCCAATTGAATTTAGGGTCACAAGAAGCTGGACAGCTCTCTTTTCCTATGTTGATTACACTATGTGCTCTATTTGTATTTATTACAGTCGGTACTATTTTAGTCATTCAAGGGCAAAGAAGGATCCCTCTGCAGTATGCAAGAAGGATCGTAGGAAGACACGAGACTCAAGGTGGGAATTCACATATTCCTTTAAAAGTAAATTATGCTGGTGTTATCCCTGTTATTTTTGCTTCTTCCTTAATGATGTTTCCTGCGACAATTGGACAGTTTATGTCACGAAACTCATGGTTTGCACAGTTTAGTAGCTATTTACTTCCTGGAACGTGGGTTTACATGGGATTATTTGTGCTGTTAATTATCTTTTTCACCTACTTTTGGACAGCTACACAGTTTAAGCCCGAACAAATTGCTTCTGATATGAAGAAAAATGGTGCCTTCATACCTGGAATTAGGCAAGGCAAGCCAACACAAGATTATCTAGAAGCGACGATGGGGCGCATTACTTTATCAGGTGCTGTATTTTTAGCACTGATAGCCATTCTTCCTACTTTAGTCGGAAGGCTCATGGGAGTCGATGGGAACATTAGCCAATTTTTTGGCGGAACCTCGCTCCTAATATTAGTAGGAGTTATTTTAGATACAACAAAACAGATTGAGTCTCATCTGCTTATGAAGCGATATGATGGATTCATGACTAAGGGGCGACTACGTGGTCGTTGATCCCTTGTTTTTAAGTAGTTTAGATGTTATTTTATACGGAAGGATTTAAATATGCCTAGAGTCATCGGGATTGATATTCCAGACAATAAGCGCTTAGAAATTAGCTTAACTTATATTTATGGTTTGGGACGTAAGCTTTCAAATCAAGTGATTGAAAAGTTGGGACTAAACAAAGATGTTCGCGCAAGAGAACTGAATGAAGACGATATAGCTCGTCTAAATGCGATTTTGCAATCTGAATATGTTGTTGAGGGGGACCTAAGACGTCAAACCCAAAATAATATTAAGAGACTTGTTGGTATCCAGTGCCATCGTGGAATTCGACATAGAGTTGGTTTGCCAGTTCGTGGTCAAAGAACGCGAACAAATGCCCGTACTCGTAAGGGTAAGAGAAAAACAGTTGCCAATAAGAAAATGTAAACGGAGAAGATGACCCTTGGCTAAGCAAGATCAAAAGTCGCAATCAAAAAAAGTTGGAATGCGAATAAAGAAGAAAAACAATCGCATAGTACCTGCGGGTATTGCGCATGTAAGAGCTACTTTTAATAACACTACGGTTGCTATTACAGATTTGGCAGGAAATGTAATTTCTTGGTCAACAGCCGGAAAAGCAAATTTCTCTGGATCTAAAAAATCATCTGCATTTGCAGCAACAGTAGCAGCGCAGAATGCTGCGAGAGAGGCAATGGCTTGTGGAATGAAAGAGTGCGAAGTGAATCTTAAAGGACCAGGCGCAGGTCGTGAATCGGCAGTGCGTGGTTTAATGAGTGCAGGGCTTTCTGTAAGCATCATCCGCGATAAGACTCCAGTGCCTCACAATGGGTGCAGAGCTCGCAAACGTAGACGTGTATAAGAAAAGAAATTGAGGAGACCTAACATGGCCGTAAAGTATGGCAAATTTGAAATGCCAGAAAAAATTAAAATTGATGACGCGAGTCAAACAGCTACGTTTGCCCGTTTTGTTGTAGAACCATTTGAGCGCGGATTTGGGCACACAGTTGGTAATGCACTACGAAGGATCATGTTAGCATCGCTTGAAGCTCCCGCTATTCTTTCTGTTAGAATTGAAGGGGTACCTCACGAGTACATGGCGATTGATGGTGTAATTGAAGATATGATCTACATCATTCTAAATTTGAAGGGAAGTTTGTTAAGACGTCATACAATGGCGGAAGATCATCACCCAAGAGAAATTAGAATTGTAACAAAGACACTAGAAATCTCTGATGAGATGATTGAGAAAGGATCTGGCTCTTACAAAGTAACATTGAAAGATCTATTTTCAGATTCAGAATATGAAATCGTCAATCCTGATCATCATATCTTTACAGCTACTAAGCCAATGACAAAACGGATTGATTTCCGGGTTGCAACAGGCCGTGGATATGTCCCTTCAGAGAGACATACAAATTTTGATGTAAATGTAGATGAAATTGTAATTGACTCGGCATTTTCACCTGTCAGACTTGTTAACTACCATGTAGAGAACACACGTGTTGGTCAAGACACAGATTTTGATAGATTGATCCTTGAAGTAACAACTGATGGACGTATTTCGCCTGTTGAAGCGCTAACATTTGCAGCACAAATTGGAATTATGCACTTCCAGGTATTTGAGTCCGTAAAAACACACGCTGTTATGTTTGATAAGGGTGAACTTCAAACAAATGAAGATCGCGATGAAGTAATTGCTAAGCTTGCACTACGTATTAATGAGATTGAGCTCTCTGTTCGATCTACAAATTGCTTAGAAAATGCAAATATCAATACTATTGGCGAACTTGTTGTAATGCCTGAATCTGAAATGCTCCGTTTCCGTAACTTTGGAAAGAAATCCTTAACAGAAATTAAGCAAAAATTAGATGAATTAGAGCTTTGTTTAGGTATGGATTTAAGCAAATATGGGATCGATCGAGATAACATTAAAGAAATAATAGATAACTATCACTCTCAAAAAGCTGGAGCTACTGAAGCATGAGACACGGTAAACATACATTTAAAGTAGGACGTACAGGTTCTCATAGAAGAGCTATGATCTGCAATATGGTCAAGTCTCTTATAGAGAATGAACGGATCGAAACTACAATTGTTAAAGCAAAAGAATTGCGTAGACACGCAGAAAAAATTGTTACACTTGCGAAGAAAAACACACTCGCTTCAAAGCGAAATGCGGTTTCAAAGCTAAGAGTATCATTTAACCCACTATCAGCAAAAGAAGCTAGATCAGCTAAAGCTGGAGATAAGGGAGCGTATAATCGTGACCGTCTTGTAATGGATAAATTATTTGGTGAATTACGAGAAAGATATTCAGAGCGTAATGGGGGATATACCCGCATTATTCGAAAAGGGTATCGAATCGGCGATAACGCACCTACGTGCTATATTGAATACGTCAAGTAATTCATTTTTAAGCGCCTTCCAATTTCTGTTGGTAGGCGTTCTTTCTTTCTTTACAAGCTACATTTCTTTCAGTATTCTTAACTTTCTGAGTAAGAAGGGTGATATATGGTCAAACGGGTAGCAATAAATGGATTCGGTCGAATAGGTAGATTGGTTACAAGGATTGCAACGGATCATCCGGAGCTTGAGATTGTAGCGATTAATGATCTAGTCCCGACTGATAATTTAGCCTATCTTTTAAAGCATGATACTGCCCATAGAGAATTTCAAAAATCAATTTCTTATGACGAAAATAGCCTGACTGTAAATGGTAAGAAAATAACAGTTACAGCAGAAAAAGACCCATTAAATTTGCCTTGGAAGAAGTTGGAAGTGGATTATGTTGTTGAATCAACTGGCCACTTTACACATTTAGAAGATGCAAAAAAGCATATTACAGCTGGTGCTAAAAGAGTGTTGGTCTCGGCTCCAGGAAAAGATGCAATACCGACATATGTAATGGGTGTGAATCATACCCATTATGATCCGCGAAAGGACTTTGTCCTCTGCAATGCATCTTGTACAACAAATTGTCTTGCCCCAGTTTGCAAAGTTCTCTTAGAGAGTTTTGGAATTGACGAGGGGTTAATGACAACTGTTCATTCACTTACAGCAAGCCAGCCTACAGTTGATGGTCCTTCTAAGAAGGATTGGAGAGGTGGTAGGGCTGCTGGATTTAATATCATTCCGGCGTCAACGGGGGCAGCAAAAGCTGTGACCCTCTGTTTGCCTGAATTAAAGGGCAAACTAACCGGCATGGCCTTTCGTGTCCCAACCCTTGATGTGTCTGTAGTTGATCTAACAGTTCGGCTCAGCAAAGATACAACATACGAGGCGATTTGTGAGGCGATGGAAAAGGCCGCAGGGACCTACCTTAAGGGGATTTTAACAACAACCGATGAGGAATTGGTCTCTTCAGATTTGATAGGCAACCGCTATTCCTCCATTTTTGATAAATTGGCAGGAATTGGTTTGAGTAGCCGTTTTTATAAATTAATTGCCTGGTACGACAATGAGATGGGTTATTCTCAGCGCATTGTTGACCTGTTGGAGTACATGGCTTCAAAAGAATGAAACTATACAACCTTAAACTGACAAATAGACATTGGAGCTTGGATAAGAGGTCCACTGATAACGGTACATTTACCCTGTTGAACGAGTTTTTTTTGATGCCAAAAGTAGAAGTCTTAGGTTGGATAGAGCCCCATGACTCCATTTGCACAAACCCTAAAATTGGAATATCCAGTGAATTTTACACGAGAACCTATAATAGAAACAGTGATAACCCCGCGCGAGGGATGTAAATTAGTTGTCCGAAATAGCAAAGGGAATGGACAAGAAGACTATTTTGTTGATGCCATAGAAGTAGTGTCCTTTGGACATTCATTTTTCTTCCGCTCTCAAGAAAGGCCAAAATCTTTCCTAGTCCCAGTAAGTGATTATGAGATCCTTGAGCTTAAAGAGACCCGCATGGTCCTCAAAAACGTGGCGAGCGATCGCCCTGTTAAAATTGGAAGAGGGCGTGAAGAATCACATCGTTCTCAAGAGGCGGCCCCAAGAGAAGAGAGCCAAGATGCGACTCTAGCTGAGTCTCGTCCAGCACCTGAAAAGTCAAATGATCCAACTCGTCCTGCATCTGGAAAGAAAAATGATAAGAGACGGAGAGGTCGTAGAGGGAGAGATCGTCAAGATCTGCCTGAAGAAATGACAGCTTCTAATGAGTCTGAAGATCGCTTACCCCCGGAGGGAGATCAGCTACGCCATAACAAGTCCAATGGTTCAGGAGAAAATGGAGAAGAAAAAGCCCCTTCATTTATTTCAAAACTTTTTCCACCGCCTACAACGCTTATTAAAGACTCGCTAAGTCGTTATAAGCAGATGGAGCCTGGCGTTCCTGTAGAGGAGAAGCCAGCTTTTGAAGAATCGATTTTCGAACATCCAACTCCTGATACGGAAGTGGAAAGAGACAACGAAGAATAAAAAAAAGTGCAAGCCCGTAAATACGGGCTTGCACCTTTCTCGTCTTCTGATTAAAATAGTTATCTTATCGCGCTTGGATGGTGAAATGGTAGACACTGGGGACTTAAAATCCCCTCCCAGCAATGGGGTGCGGGTTCGAGTCCCGCTCCGAGCATTTTAGTATAAAGGAGTCGCTTTAGTTTCGCTAAATGGTGACGAGTTTAGACATCTCTTATTACCTTTCATATTTTTTACGCCAATAATTATCCACTTGAGGCTAGACTAGAGTGGATCTCCCCATTTACTCATACTAGGTTGTCTGCTGAGGGTTAAATGGGAGTAAAGTGCTTTCTTAGTTTTGCCCAGAGAGTATAGCCTCCCTTAAACAAAGGACAGAGGCCAGGCGCCTGTAAAAGTATCGAGAGGAAGAGGAGATTCGTTCGTGCATAGACTGCAGAAAGAACATCGATACCAGTAAAGACTGTACTCTTATCCTCAATAGCATGAATTTTCCCGATTGCTTCCTCAAATGTAAAGGGGTTTTTAAACTGATCAATTGAATCTGTACTCAGTTCTACATAGTGAATTACACCTGTCTCGTTTCGTTTTTTTAGGTTCGCTATTTCCTTAGAGCTGATGGGGCATTTTGCATCATAAAAAAGGGTTAAAAGTTTTCGGTTTAAAAGAGTTAGTAAGGAGAGACTCGAATTTAGGTTCATTGAAAAGAGAATATCAAGGGGGAGGAGCTCTTCTCGCATTCGTGCTTTGGAATCCTATCGACAGCAATGGAATAAACGCCATGGCTGTTGGTCTAGCCACCCGCTTCACAATCAAGTATCGCATAGAGTTGATACTTTCAGAATTCTGTCTGTGGGCTTAAAACGGGTTGAATAGAGGGGGATGACATCTGAGGATATGAAAACCCTGTATGCGGATCGCACGGGATTGTCGTGCGGACACCGGCCTCATACGGGGTGTCCGTACAGCTAAAAATTAGGAGAAAATAACTCTATTAGGCGCAGTAATAGTGTTGTTAAAATCCGCTAAGGTTACTGGTCTGTTCAGTGCCCCTAGAGCTTGTGTTATTTGGGCTTGCGGCTTTTGGGCAATTTCTTCCCCATACGCAGACAATATGACTATTTCATCATTGTTACGCGCAGCTCTGTTGCTCTCTCTTCGTTCCTCATCCATATCTATGAATTTATGTATTCTTATTTCATCTGTGATATACATCGCCAAGTTTCCGGCAATTGGGATTGCTTCAACTATTCCTCTTGCAATGTTTTTTGCTCCAAGCGTGGATTCTTGGACGTGCTGAGCCTGATTTTGTCTATCGAAAATAGCGCTAACTAGGTGCACGATAGTATGGATAATACCCAAAAGAGCTCTTCCTAATCCAGTGATTGTGCTCATTACAGGCATATACCCAAATTTATTGAGCTTGCAAATGCTTGAGCTGGCTCTCATGTAGCCTGGCCGTATTGTGGTGCAAATCAGAATATCTGGCCTTTCGCGAGAACCGGGCAGTAGACTCCCTGTAGCAGAAAACATATGATCTCCTTTATCTGTTATTTAAAGAATTTGCAAGAAATGCTAAGAGATATGCCATTAAAAAGCGAGACGATAAATTGCTAGATATATAATAAAATTTTGTCCCTAATTTAAATAAATCATGTTTAGTTTGATGGTTGTCCGTTTCTGTAAATTGCTAATAACTGATTGTGTTTATTTACATAAAGACTGGGTTTATGGATCACTAAAGTCGTCCATACGATCCATCTGTGATCAAATTTCTTGTTGAAAATATTTTCAAAAGTCAAAATTGGCTCTCGCATTCTATTTGTAGGATCGCGCCATGACAGATGCTTCCAAGGAAAAACAAGGGGTATTGCTACAGGGTAAACTTGTCGTTTTTCAAGACAAGAATATCCGCCGAAGTTTCCGTAAAGGCGCCTGCTGGGGAAAAATACCTTACCGATACAGAAACCATTTTCAGCATCATTCAGACTATTCCTTTCCCAAAGCCGAGCCTTTCAAGTGATGGGTGGCCTAAGTGAGATATGAGCGTATTTAAGAGATCGAAGATCCTGGGCTTGCCACACTGCGTATTTGTGAAACGATCGTTCAAGCAAATTGTCATTTGAAAAAAAAGTTTTTATTTTTCTTCTACTATGTATAATCTCTTTTTTAATTTTTTTGACGAGGGATCATGCTAGGACGGATAAAATCACACTTTCACTCATCACATCAGTTATGTGTATGTATGGCTCTATTTCTTATGCTGACGCCCTCCCTACAGAGCGACGAAATGTATGTAGTTAATCTTGGGACTTCATCGGTAGACATTATTGATACAGCGACAAACACTGTAATCAAAAGTATCCCTGTTGGAGCCGCTTCTACCAACATTGTATTTACTCCTGATACCAATTAGCCTATGTGAGATCCTCCACTCGTATAGATATCATTGATACAGAAACCCAAGAAGTCGTGAATTCAATCTCCGGCCTTTCTTCTTCGATTGGCACGCTTATTTCAAGTGATGGATCCAAGGTTTATGTTCTAGAATTCAGTGATGGCATTTCTGTATATCCTACAGGAAGCATAACTCCTACGGTCAGCAATATGCCGGTAGGTGGCTCCCATTATACCTTTGCTTTTTCGGCAGATGGAGACTATATCTATATAGCAAACCGACTAACTCCTGGCAAGGTGACTCAGTTTAGAACTTCTGATAATACAATTAGTGGAACAACAACATTGAGTATTTCATTCCCTGAGAGTTTAGGTGTTTTGCCAAATAATAGTGGTGTGTATGTATTTTCGAGTAGTGGTCTATCTATAATCGATCCAGCTCCAGCTACAACTGAGATAGCAACTGGTATTTTGGGGGGAAATAGAGCTGTCGTAGTAACCTCAGATAGCTCTCGTCTTATTGCAGCCAATGCCTCTGCTTCGTCAGTGCAGGTATATGACGCCTCATCGCTTGCAACTACCCCACTATCTTCACCAGCCATAAGTAACCCACGTATTATGCAATTTACCCCAGATGAGCAATATGCTCTCATAGGAAATGAAGACGATCCCTCCACCTTTATGAGGTTGACAGGGCCAGGTTTTGATGCTGGTAGTGCTAGTAGTATTATATTGTCTGGAGATAGAGTTGGAGGAATTGCTGTAACATCAGATAATCAAACAGCGTATATAACTCATTTCGGCGGCAATGTAAGTGTCGTTGATATAGAGACTATGGTTGAGACCCAACTTATTACACTGCCAGGTGTTCTAAGAGAGATTGCAACTAAGCCAGCGGCAGCGCCAACGCCAACTCCAACGCCTGCTGATATTGAGGTGGCAGCTGATACTACCCAAGGAGAAGAGATTGTCGGGCAGAACCTTCAAGTCATTAGTGATCAAAACACGGTGGCAATCGAAGAGGTTCAAAATACTGGAATCTTGAGTCCAACAGTGGGTACATATCCAGATACTCAAAGTATCTATATTATTGATAATATAACGCCGTATACAATAGGGCCCCCTATTCCCCCTTTCTGGTGTAATTAGCGCTTTTCTCTATAGAGGAGTAGTATAAGACTCGCTATGGATTATTTACTTCAAATGAAAAATGGGTTCTCATATTTCTAATAGATTTTTATCTTTAAAGAGTTCGGAATAAAACTATAGGCAATCTCCTATTGAACCATTTGTTTCATAGACGATTTGAGGGTAGGGAATAATCGGAGAAATTTGACTATCTTTCACTGATCTTTCATAGTCTGCAAGCCTTTATTTCCCCTATTTCTTTATTCATTATGGATGGGGTTTCTAACCTTTGTCCTATACATGGCTCATAGGTATTTCCATAGACTCATATTAGGTTGCCTGCTGAGGGTTAAATGGGAGTAAAGTGCCTTCTTAGTTTTGCCCAGAGAATATAGCCTCCCTTAAATAAAGGACAGAGCCCAGGCGCCTGTAAAAGTATCGAGAGGAAGAGGAGATTCGTTCGTGCATAGACTGCTGAAAGAGCATCGATACCAGTAAGGACTGAGCTCTTATTCTCAATAGCATGAATTTTCCCCATTGCTTCCTCAAATGTAAAGGGGGCTTTAAACTGATCAATTGAATTTGCACTCAGCTCTACATAGTGAATTACACCTGTCTCCTTTCGTTTTTTTAGGTTCGCTATTTCTTTAGAGCAGATGGGGCATTTTGCATCATAGAAAAGGGTTAACGGTTTGTCCTGGGAGTCTTTATAGGTGGACCAAAGGGTTAAAAGTTTTCGGTTTAAAACAGTTAATAGAGATAAGTATAAACCCCATGCAAGAATAAGGGGTAGGTAGGAAGCAGTAGATCGCAGCACAACACCCCCTAACTTTTCCCCCGTTAGATAGGATGCAAGCGCTCCGACCCCTCCAAGAAAAAAAGAGAAGCAAAGACTGCTATTTAAAAAGGAGAGACTCGAATTTAAGTTCATTGAAAAGAGAATATAAAGGGAGAGGAGCCAGAAGGGGGGGAGGACTCCTTGGCCTGGGTAGGAGAGTAAGTTGAATCGGATAAAAAGTGACTCTTGAACGAGGGCTAAAGT
>Ga0066646_10001627_pt1 | contig 10319 bp, 7 predicted proteins | sample CryGeyCG2114_250_3_FD_59511 | JGI IMG/M metagenome (GOLD analysis project Ga0066646, IMG submission 59511) | Groundwater microbial communities from aquifer - Crystal Geyser CG17_big_fil_post_rev_8/21/14_2.50 | ecosystem: Environmental > Aquatic > Deep subsurface > Groundwater | place: USA: Utah...
CCAATGTTGTAACCCTGAACATTTCCCCGCTTCCTTCACAGTCAGATCCGGTGATGATAGGAGACTGTAGGTATATAAAGCCTCTTTCCTGGAAAAATTTATGTGTTGCAAAGGCTAGCTTGCTTCTAACTCTTGCTATAGCGCCTTGTGTATTGGTCCTGGGCCTTAAATGAGCTATTGTCCTTAAAAACTCGAATGAGTGTCGTTTTTTCTGAAGCGGATATTTTTCAGGATTGCATGTCCCTAAAATAGAAATTTTTTCAGCTTTAATCTCAAGGGCTTGGTTTTTCCCAGGGCTTTCAACAATTATTCCTTCAACTTTAATGCTGGCCCCAGTCGTAACTTGTTCGATCAAAAAGTCAAACTGCCCTATGTCTTTATCAAAGATAATTTGTAGGTTAGAAAAGCAAGAACCATCATTTAAGGCCACAAAGGCAAATGCTTTCTGTGCTCTAATGCTTCTCACCCATCCGAAAACTGTTATTTTTTTGCCAATGAGCTTTTTGGGATCTTTTGCTTGTAAAACTTCTTTAATTTTTGTTCTCATACTGTCTGGTGATCTTTTATTTTTGCGAAGGTTTTTAGTTGTTTGATTTCATCTGCCCAATGGGTTTCTCCGTTGGGAGTTTCAAGATATTTAGGTAAATCTTTTGTTATTGGAGATTGCATCAGGTACTGAAAACTCTTAATGCCTATTTCTCCATGTCCTAGGTTGGCATGTCGGTCCTTCCTAGCTCCCAGTGGATGCTTTGAATCATTAAGGTGGAAAGCAAAAAGATGCTTAAGTCCAATGTTATAATCAAATTCCTGCAGTGTTTTTTTCCACCCTTCAACACTTCTAATGTCATAACCGGCTGAAAAAATATGACAAGTATCAATGCAAACTCCAATCGGAATTTTTTTCATAACGTTTTTTACTATATAGCCGATTTGCTCAAAAGAGTGTCCAACAGAGTTCCCTTGCCCAGCAGTTGTTTCCAAAAGCAGGCGAGTTACTCCTTGATTGATTAAGTCTTGCATTGAAAGCAGTGATTCAATAATTGTGTCCAAGCATCTATCAGTATTCTTGTCTGTTGCAGCACCTGGATGAAAATTTAAATAGTCCAGGTCAAGTAAGTGGCATCTTCTTATCTCTTCTCTAAAAGCATCTTGAGACTTGGCTAAAAGTTCTTCTTTATGAGAGCCTAAGTTAATTAGATAGCTATCGTGGCTCATAACATGTGAAATACCAGAGCTTTTTAATGATTCGTGCCATCTTTCAATATCTGACTTAGGGATGGGCCTTGCTTTCCACTGTTTTTGATTAGCTGTAAAAATCTGGATAACATTGGCCCCTAATTTTTTACCCATCTCAAGGGCATTGAAGACTCCGCCAGCAATTGATGTGTGCGCTCCAACTAAGACATTCTCAGACATTTTTTTTAACTTGATTACTTTTAAGAATCTCAATTTTATACTAATGCTTAGATTTGAACAATGCCCTATCAGAAAAATCTAAAGCTAATACCTCAATATATGAGCAAAGATAATTTTTTTCACCTTGCAAAGCGTTTTTTTTATGGGACTTTTGCATCAAGAATACTTGGGATGGTAAGAGATATTGCCATGGCTTTTTATTTTGGATCATCGCCTGAAATTGCAAGCTTTATGGTAGCCTACCGTTTGTCAAATTTATTCAGGAGATTATTTGGAGAAGGGACAATAAATGCCGGCTTTGTTCCCCACTTCGAAGCATTGAATCATTCCAGTAACAAAAAAAGTTATGAGTTTTATCGAGACCTTCTTTTTTCTTTAGTAGTGTTGTTGCTAATTCTCACAGCGATAATTGAACTTGTCTTGGCTTTAAACATTTTTTCAAGTTTTGACTCAACTCTGCTCTACATTATGATTATGCTGCCAGGTCTTATTTTTATTTGCCTTTATGCTTTGAACTCGGCTTTTTTAAATTGCCATCGCAGGTTTTTTTTGCCTGCGATAGCCCCAATTTTTTTTAATATAGTTTGGATTGTTACAATTATTTTAGTTCAGGGCCATAGTTTGAAAAAACAAATGACACTTCTTTCATTTTCAATTGTTGTAGCTTACTTTTCACAGTTTTTAACAACTCATTTTTCAGCTCACAAGATCTACTATCAAAACATTGGCAAGGAAAAATGGCACTTTCCTAATTTTTTTTCAAAGCATGTGAAGTTGATGTTGAGGCCGCTAACTTATTCGATCATTGGGGTTGGAGCGCTGCAAATCAATTCAGCTATAGATGCTATTTATGCTAAAATAGCCGATCCATCAGGCCCAGCTTATTTGTGGTATGCTATCAGACTTCAGCAGTTACCATTTGCCCTGTTTTCTGTTGCTCTATCATCAGCCCTATTGCCTACTTTGTCAAAGGCTCTTCAAAAAGGTCAGTCAGATACTTTTAGTAAGAATTTGCAAAAAGCGATTTCTTTATCATTTGCTCTCATGTTGGTTTGTACAGTTGGAATTTTTGTAATTGGTGGATATGCTGTTAATTTAATATATGGCAGGGGGGACTTTACGGGGGAATCGATAAGCAATACTTATCAGTGCTTGGTTGGCTATTCAATAGGACTGATTCCTCAGACAGTTGTTTTAATCATTGCAAATTGTTTTTATGCAAAAAAAAAATATAAGGTACCTGCTTTCGCTACAATCGCTACAGTTGTGATTAATATTTTGTTAAATGGATTTTTTGTCTTTGGTCTGAAAATGAATGCATTTTCAGTAGCTCTTGCAACTTCAATTAGCGCATGTTTTAACGCTGCAGTTCTAGGGGCCCTTTTGAAGAAAAACTATAAAATAATGTTTTTCCCAAAATCTTTTGTGAAAGTAATTTCCATAGTAGCTTTTTCAAGCTTTGTTACTCACATATTTGGAAAGTACGTATTTGATGACCCTTCTTTTTATATTTTACTGGAAAATTCGGATTATGCTTATCCTAGTTATTTTTTTCAGCAGGTTATTCAATTTTTTTCAATGAGTTTTATATTTCTAGGAAGTATTACTGGATTTTTTCTTATAACCGCTTTTCTTACAAAGAAAAGCTTTTCCAGCTTGTTTTGAAGTTGTGGCAAAAAAAGCCCCTTCTAGGGTTAGAAGGGGAACTAACTTTAAGCTGTGTGAGCTAAGAACTCGCACACAAGTGGAACATTAACTGGAAGAGAAAGAGGGATCTGGTCGGGTTCTGGAGCTATCTCCAATTTTCCAGTACATTTATCTGCAGATAAAGATAAATATTCTGGGATATCCCTAGCAGAAGCTTCTTGTGAAATTTGAACAGATTTTATTTTTCGAGATTTTTCTCTAATAGATATTTCCATTCCAGCTTTTACAGCGAAAGATCTGCGGTCTACTTTTTTACCATCTACAAGGATATGTCCATGAGACACCAACTGTTGAGCTGCAAAAATAGTAGAAGCAAATCGAAGTCTGTACACGACATTGTCCAGTCTTGTTTCTAAAGCTTCCATCAAATTGTGAGCAGAACTACCTGGTCTTTTCACAGCATTTTTGTAATAGCGAATCAGTTGCTTTTGAGTGAGCATGCCATAGATAGCTCTAAGCTTTTGCTTCTCCTCTAACTGTAAACCGTAATCTGATTTCTTTTTTCTTTTCGCGCCGTGCTGTCCAGGAGGGTTTTGCTTATGCAATAAAGGGCTGCGTGCGCGGCCAAAAATATTTGCTCCAAATCTGCGAGCGATGCGATTCTTAGGTCCTCTATATCGAGCCATTTTGTCTCCGGTAAAACAATTAATAGATAAAATAATATAAATCGAGAGTCTTATTTTCAACAAGAACTATCAAAATTTATATCTTTTTGTAACTTTTCTCTAAATATCATTGCGTTGAAATATTAATTTTAAGTATAACGTATCCAAAAAATCTAAAACTTTATGACAGATATGAAAAATTACTATGTAGTTGCCTATTACTATTTAACCGATATTGAAAATGTTCAAAAAGAAATTATAGATCAACGGCTTTTTTTTGAGGATAAGGATATTTTAGGAAGGATCTATATATCCGAAAAAGGAGTTAATGGGCAAGTTAGCTGTCATAAAGATTACTATGAAGTTCTAATAAAATATTTATCTGAAAAATATCCAAAGATAATTTTTAAGATAGACCCATCTTCTGAGCATGCTTTTTGTAAAATGACGATTAAATACAGGCAGCAGTTAGTTGCATTAGATGTAGATGTTGATCTAGAAGAAAGAGGGGAGCATGTCAGTCCTGAAAAATGGCAGCAAATGCTGGAAAATAAGGATGATAATACTGTTTTAATAGATGTAAGAAATGATTACGAATGGAAAGTAGGACATTTTGAAGGTGCCGAGCTTCCTAAATGCACTACATTCAGAGAGTTCCCGGAATACACAAAAAAATTGAAAAAGAAATTAGATCCTAAGAAAGCAAAGCTAATGATTTACTGTACAGGTGGCATCCGTTGTGAATTTTATGCTCCATTATTAAAATCAGAAGGTTTTGATAACATATACCAATTAGAAGGCGGGATTATTAATTATGGGCACCAGGTAGGCTCAAAGTATTGGAAAGGTAAAGTTTTTGTTTTTGATGATAGGTTGACAGTGCCTATTTCAGAAGACTGGGATAAGGACATTAGTTCTTGTAGTTTTTGTAAAAGAATTAGCTCTACTTATTATAATTGTGCCAATATGGATTGTAATGAATTATTTTTAGCCTGTAATGATTGTGCTGCATCGAATATAGGGTGCTGTTCAAAGAGCTGTCAAGACCATGGAAGGGTTAGAACATTTGATCGATCAATTTCACCAAAACCTTTTAGAAAACTTTCTTTTCAAGAGAAGTGTAAAATTTCTGCTAGTCAATAATTCTAATAACTTTTAGATTAATTAAATCGAAAACTAATATTATCAATAATAATGTGCTAAAAGCCATAATAAAGAAGAGGTAGAATATGCACTTTAATAGATATGATCTCCACCACCGGAAATTTTCATAAATACCGTTTATCACAAGAAAAGTCGTATATTCACAAGTAAATTTATATAAGAAATAAATTGATGATAATAAAAAAAATTATATTTGAGGTAGTCGCATGTACTTATATTCAAGTATGCTTAAGCAAGAGATAGAAGCTACTATTGTAAATGCTACAAAAAAAACAAAAAAAATTATTAAAGATCATCCTGTAATTACTAAAGTGGCTTTAATAGGAGGTGCTATAGCCTTTAGATATTACTATCAAAAAGTATTTTTTAAACCCGACCCAAGTAAATTTGAAGTGTTGCAAAAAATTTTAACGAAGATTGCTGGGAGCGATTCAAATAGTAATTTACCAAGCTGGATCAGCACATCCCTTAATATTGTCTCTTTATTTGTTATCGGGGTGGGGGTTAGGATGATTAATGCAAAAAATCGTCAACTTGAGGAAAATGAGCATCAAAAAAGAAATATGCAAGAGGAGCTTAACAGCTTAAAATCTAACGCTCCTTCTACTTCAGGTGATCCAATAGTCAATGCATTAAAGGAAGAATTAAGAGAAACAAAAGAAGAGTTAGAAGCAGCACAAAGAGAGATAGATAACCTCAAATTTGGAGTTCTTAACAGACCGATGCCTCCGGTTTCAGTAGGTAGTGATTCTGATACTGAGTCAGGCACATCAGAGCTTGTGAGTGATAATAAAGAAAAAGAAAAAAGAATACAAGAACTTGAAAACCATGTTAATAGTTTAAATGAAAAAATTCAGGAAGTTTCGAGAGAGTTAGAAGAAAAAGAAAAAGAATTAATCTCTTCGAGAACTGCATCCAAAATTAGACTAGATAACAACTCAGAGTTGCAAAGTAAGTTAGCAGCATCAGAAAGTTTTGTAAAAGATTTGAGAGAAGAGTTGTCTGCTAGCAATGAAAAACAATTTGAAACGCAGCGTAGAATTATTTGTTTGGAAAGCGAGCTAGGCAAAAAAAATAAAGAAATTAGAGACTATATAACTAGTAAAGAAGAAACAGACAAAACTAGAGATGATGCGCTTCAAGCTGCCAAAAAGAAAGCAGGAGAGCTGTCCGATGAAATTGAAAAGATGAAAAGAGAAATTAGGACGGTGATTGAAGAGAATGAAAGACTAAAATTGGATATTGCACAATTAACAGAGACAGAGCAACAAATAACAAAAGAAAGAAGAGATCTTTTAGAGAGAATAGGAATATTTTCAGAAATAGATCTAAGACAATCTCATGAAAAGCTTTCGGTAGAAGGCGCTTTAGGAATTTTGGATCGAGTATTTCATTTTAATAATTTAATGAAGGGATTTGAAGATAGATTAATTGAGCTTAAAGATCTTTTTAAAGATGTTTTTGGAGATTGTGATCTAGATCAATTTTTAAATAAACTTAGACAAATGGCAGAAGCGCCAAGACCTCCAAGCCCTGCTGATCTTGATGGGGATGAAACTCCTTCATCCACAGGCTCTTTTTCTCCCAGAGGAGCTCTTTCTCGTCCTAGGGGACTTCATGAAAGAGCTTTTACCATGGGTGACTTAAATAGGTTTGAATGACATAAGTATTGCATTTAAGAGGGCTGCAAAGATTAGTTCACCGACTGTATCATAGTAAATTAAGAGCTATAACTTTGCTTCCTATTTAAAATCGCACCGGTTGTTAATTAAATTTTAAATTATCTATAAGTGTGTAGTGTCAAAGAAATTTTCAAGTTATGATTTTAAATCTATTATATTTCTATAGATGATGTTACGAATGTTTTATGACGTAATTTAAATTATTGCATTATTTTTTTTATTTAATTAATAAACTTCAAGTATTATGTCTTAATAATTTAAACTAAGTTAAATTATTATAATAAATAAGTTTTTTCTGTTTCTTAGGATTATGTTTTTCAAAAAAATAAGGTTTTTTATAAAATATATAAGTTCTAACAAAAGACTTTGAGGTAATAGTAATGTCGATAAATTTATTTAATATTCGGACAGAGGCAACCCTACCTAATATCCGTGCGTCCTTTTCAGAAATATCACAATCTAAAGGGACTGTTTCTAAAATAATAACTTTAATGAAAGCTGTGATTTTATTTCCGATTAACTTAATTAAAGATGCTGCATATCATGTAGCCAGACCATTAAAAAAAGTTTCAGATCCTTCATTTAACGATAGAGTCGTTGTTGCATTAAACATTGCAAAAAAAAATGTTAAAGAGGCGACTAAAAAAACTAAAGAATTTATTTCTTCTAACAAGTTTACGATAGCTAAGATATCTTTTGCGGCACTTGCATTAGGTGGAGCTTATGCTGGATATAAATATTATTCAATATCAGAAAAGCCAACTAGATGGTGGCCATATGCTCTTGGTGCATCTGCTCTTGTTGGACTTGGTTATTATAAGTATTTTTCAAAACCCAAGTATTCTTATATAAAGCCTAAAAATTTTTCGAGTACTGACAATGGTGATCATTTATCCTCTAGTTTTTTACCACCACCACCTCCTCCTCGCCGGCGGAGATATCCCAGTGCTGGTCGGAATTTTAATCCAACAACTTTTCAGTCTCCTAGCAGATTGAGACCTGATGGTCCCCCTCCTAGCCGGTTGAGACGTGAACCTATTGGTTCAGAGGTTTTTTCCTTCTCGGATTCAGACAATGAAGATGAACTAACTATGGCAAGCAACAGCAGTGTTTATCTTTCCAGACAAGCTCCACCTCCTACCAGACAAGCTCCACCTCCTACCAGACAAGCTCCACCTCCTGCCAGAGCTTCGAGACCTGTTGGTTCAGCGGTTTTTTCCGTCTCGGATTCAGACAGTGAAGAAGAACTAACTAACAGTGAAGAAGAACTAACTATAGGAAGCAACAGCAATGTTGATCTTTCCAGACAAGCTCCACCTCCTACAAGAAATGCTCCAGTTCCTACCAGAGCTCCGAGACTTTTTAGTATGTTTGGTAATAACCAAAGACCTGAACCTAAAAAGAAGCCTTTTATATCAGCTAGTATTGTCAGTGAAAATCCTTTTAACCTACTTACTGACCAGCCTAACTGATTGAATAAGTACGAAAGTATATTAAGAAAAGTTTTTCATTTTAAGAACAAAAAGCCTTCAATTGAGGGCTTTTTAATATAAAACTCTAAAAAGAGAGTTTGATGTATTATAAACTAAAATGTACTCAGATTATCTTGCTAATATCCATGGTTCATTTTTCAGAGAAATCACAATCCGATCCTTGGTAAAAGCTATACTATTCTCTAATTAGAAATGCTTGATCCAGACGTGAAATATCTAGCATAAAAATATTTCTTTAAAGTTAAAAAAAATTTATTCATAGAAATTTCGTTTAAATATTTTCTAAAAAAGATTAAAGTTAGTCACTTTTTTTTGCTTTTAATTATTATCTTGTTTTTTTTATTAAATTATGATAAAAAATTACTAATTTTATAATTAAAAAATAAATAGTTAAAAAAAAGTTTGAAGTGCCAATAGATTTATTAAGCAGAAATTCAAAACTTGCAAATTTCCCTAACATCCATGGGTCGTTTTCAGAGATATCGCAATCTAATAGAACAATTTCAAAAATAATAACTTTAGTAAAATTTATAGTTCTATTTCCGATTAATTTAGTTAAAGATACAGCATACCATGTGGCTAGGCCATTTAGAAAAGATGCTAGCGAAGTTTCATTCAAAAATAGGATTATTGCTGCTCTAAGCATAGTAAAGCAAGGGACTAAAACCTCAGCTGAAAAAATTAGAGAGTTCGCTAATAAAAATAAAAAAACACTTGTTAAGCTGTCTACAGCTTCATTGGCATTAGGTGGAAGTTATGCCGGATACTCATATTTAATGCAGTTAAAACCGGCTCCAATAAATAAGTTGATTATTGCCGGTGGTGTTAGTGTAAGTTTTCTTTTAGCTTGTTGTATTTATAAGTGTTGTTCAAGTAAAAATGCTAAGACTGATTCAGTCGGCCCTAAAAAAGCACCTACACGGTCTCCATCATCTGAAGGAGAAAAAATGACTCCGATACCGCCATCTGAGAAAGAAGGAGCACAAGAGAGTTTACCTTTGCCTCTTCCAAAGTTAGATGAAAATGTTGTAAATTCTTTCAAATCACAAAGAGCCTGGGCGCAAATGAGACGTATTAGAATGGGAAATCCAAGTTTTCAGAGCCATAGTGGTAAGAAAGATTCCATTGAAAAAATAACTTTGCCGGGTTTTGAACAACAAAAACCTCAATTAAGGGAAAAAAGAATTGTTCCAACAAATGCTCATTCACGGAAACCGGTGCTTGATAACTTTAGTGGGATATAAAACTGAAAAAAGAATTTTTTGTGGTAAAAAGGGTAATCTTTTATAAGATTATACCTAAAAAAACAGAGGTTGATCTAAGCGAAAGCTCTTTTTTAGACAAATTAGGGGAGCTTAAGTGTTAGTAATATCAAAGTTTTTTTGTTTGACAGATGAGAGAATTAAAGCCTTTAAGAATAACATATTCTTTAAAGCAAAGAAATAATAGCAAAGTTAAAATTATAAATTTTATTTGGTTTTAATGAAACATAAATTTTAATCATTTTTTTGACTTTTGCTAAGTTTTTTATTCTTTTTTTAAAATTTAGGATGAAAAAAAAGAATCGAATAAATATAATTAACGGACAAATTAATAATATCTTCCAGAAAAAGGAGTCAAAAATGCAAATAAATTTATTTAACAGGCAATCAGCGCCAGCAAATTTTCCTAACATACGTGGGTCTTTTTCAGAAATTTCAGAATCTGAAGGGACTGTTTCAAAAGTAGTAGCGCTAGTGAAAGCTATGATTTTACTACCTATTAACTTTATTAAAGATGTGGCATATCATGTAGCTAAACCATTTAAAAAAGCTGCAGAATCTACGTTTAAAGATAAAGTTTTCGTAGCTCTAAACATTGCAAAAGAAAACGTTAAAGAAGCTGCTGAAAGAACTAAAGAATTTATTGGTGAGAACAAAGAAAAAATAGCTAAAGGATCTGTTGCAGCTACAGTAGCAACAGCTATAGGTTATGTTGCATACCAAAAATTAAAGCCAGAACCTGTTACAAACTGGTGGAAATATGCTACTTATGCTGCTTATGTAGTTAGCGGTGTTGCAGTTATTGGAGGTGCAAAAAAGGTAGGTCCAACTGCTGCTCTTCGAAAAGCTAAGGCATTAATGCCATCTTCTTGTTCATCATCTTCTTGCTGCAAAAAATCAAAAGCTCCTGTTGAGCCAGAAAGACCAAAAAGAACAGACAGAACAGACAGAACAGACAGAACAGACAGAACAGACAGAACAGACAGAACA
>Ga0066646_10001635_pt1 | contig 10297 bp, 9 predicted proteins | sample CryGeyCG2114_250_3_FD_59511 | JGI IMG/M metagenome (GOLD analysis project Ga0066646, IMG submission 59511) | Groundwater microbial communities from aquifer - Crystal Geyser CG17_big_fil_post_rev_8/21/14_2.50 | ecosystem: Environmental > Aquatic > Deep subsurface > Groundwater | place: USA: Utah...
AAAAATCCGTGACCTGCTTGATAATATTCAAACTGAATATTATCTCTAAACGAGAGGGGTAAATCAAGGTGATCAAAGCAATACTCGGTAGCTGCAAAGGGAGTTCTGCAGTCATAATATCCAGATCCAACAAATACTTTTAGACGAGGGTGGATTGCCATAACTTTACGAATTCTTTGGAAGATGTCAGGTAGATCCGAGTCGTATGTGTCAAAATTCCATCGGCAGATGAGGTCTGTGCTCCATTTATAACGGGCAAATTTGTAGTCGGTATCCAATTCCTTTTGTAAATAGTTTTTTAGAGCAGGAACAAGCCCAATACAATCATCGTAACTTGGGTCACCTGAGTTGGCGGGGTTAATTGAATAGACCTCACGGCTATAACGGGTGTCAGGGCCCCCGAGAACCTTTCTTTCATTGCGGAAGAACTCAGATTTGTAAATGGATTCATCAATTCTGCAGTTATATCTTTGGACTGTTTCTATGGGCAGTCCAATGAGTTCTGCAAGCTGCTCTTCAAACATTAGCTTTTCCGCAAGGTTTAGCCTTGATGGCTTCATCATGACTGAGGCGTAGATGTCTAGTGCAAAGTGACGGGCGTATTCGAGGACCTCGTCTAAAGATTTTTCAGGCCAAAATCTTCCGTGATGCCAAGCTGTTGCTGCTAGAGTGGGAATGAGGAGACAGTCAGGAAGCGACTGGTCTCTTCTTGTTTCGAGAAGAGAATAGTCGAGGGCACATCCGTTGAGAATAATCCCCTTCGCTGCAATGTCATATTGGAGCAAATTAAGGGCTAGGGCTCCGGCTCGAAGAGATCCGTAACTTGTGCCACCTAAATAGATGGGACTGTTCCATCTTTCAAGAGAGTGGATGCATGTGTAAATGCATTCGCCAAGAGTTTGAATATCCCCCTGGACACTATAAAAATAGTTTAAATTAGCCTCTGGTGTAGATTCACTAAATCCACAGTCAACAGGGTCGATAAAAATAAGATCTGTATGGTCAAGAAGAGTCTCTTTGTTGTCGATCATCTCAAATGGAGGGAAGATGGTCCTTCCTTCATCTGGTGTTAGGATCCTTCTCGGGCCTATAGAACAGATTGACTCAATGGTAGCAGGGCCTCCTGGTCCTCCGGGAAAAATAAATGTGAGGGGTCTATCCTTTTCCCCATCTTTTATATAAGCAATGAAAAATAGCTCAGCTGTTTTTTCTTTTCCTTTATTAAAGACAGGGCACTTGCCAGTTATAGCTGTATATTCAAGGAGACCACTTTCAAGCTCAATAGAGTGGTTGGTGATGTTTAAATGAGAGGCAATATCATCATCCATATCGAGGGAATCTTCTGTTTCACCTAATAAGAGGAGAGGGAAAGTGAGGATGGTCAGGAGGAAAAATCGTAGCATAGTGGATGTCCGTAGTTTAAGGTGGTTAAAATAATTAGCTTAAAAGTATGTTAAAATCAAGGAATTGTTGCCAAATAGTAGGCGGAACGGCTAAAATAGGTCGTTTGTTGTGGACTGATAGCTCAGTGGATAGAGCACCCGCCTTCTAAGCGGGTGGTCGCAGGTTCGAGTCCTGCTCAGTCCAACTTTTTATAAGGGCTATGAAGAAATTACTAGGTGATTATCAGATTCATGTCGGCCGTTTTTCTAAGCTTGAATCTGCGATTAAAAAACTCAAATCCTCTAAAACCTCTGTAGATCGCGAGAGGAGTGAAGAGGTCAATCGGACCTTGTTAGAGTTGATTCAAAAAGAAGAAGAGCCCTGCTTTCTTCTCCCGGCTGTTCTTGAATTTGTAGAGCGGATTGATTCTGAAGACATTTTACATCACTATACATTTACGAGTTTTGAGCTTTGGCTCAATCAGTTTTCTGGATTGAAGTTCGAAGATAATTTTAGAATTCGAGCTAAAATTGCCGGAAAAAGGATTGATCGAGGTGCTTATCAAGCCCTTTTCCCCATTGGAATGGGTAAAGTCTACGAAGGGACTCATTTTGTTACAGCTCATAAAGCCCCAGATTTAGATACGACGATTGCTTCTTTTTGGGGATGGGTAGACGCCTTTGCTGCCAAGGTAGGAGATGGGCTTCATATTTGGAATTTGCCTGATGGACCTCCCGCAGCCATTGAAATTGATTGGATTTTTAGAGATGTCCTAGGGGCTGCTATCTTTACCCACCTGCCTAAAACTCGCACTACGCTTAGCTTGCTTGGCAATGATTTAATGAATCAAAGAGGTTTGATTTGTAAGAAGGAAAGTGATTCCATTGCAGATATTGATCATGAGCGAGATCAAAATGCGACAGTTGTTGTAGATGATGAAGGGTTTTACTTAGGAGACTGGCGATCTTCAGACTCTGAAGGGGTAAGACAAGTGATCATTTTGCTCAGCAGTTGCTTAAGGTGGTTTGAAAGCAAGTTACAAGTTCAACTTATTTCCCTTTTTTCCAAGAAATCTCTAGAACTTTCTGATGTGGAAACTTCAATACAGCAACTTCTCTCTAAAAAGGTAAAAAATTGTGAGCCGGCTGAGGAGTTTTCTCATAAACAGCGCAACCAGGTAGATCAATTTTTGAAACTAGTCCTTCATGTTAAAGAGGGGCTTGACTCAGATTTTGACACTCTCGCAAAAGATCTTTGTAAACTTTCAGATGTTCCATATGGGGCTCTGAAAGGACTCATTAAGAAGATGGAGAAGGGGGGGCTTTTTGACTCTAAGGGGAAGTTGATAGACGATCGTCCTCAAATTTTCACTTTTTTAGAAGAAGTGATTGAGGCCTTACACTTAGGGATTCTTCAAATCAGAAAGCGTATGGAGAAACTAGATATCGCTTTGAGCGCTAAATTTCAAGTTTTCAAACACTCAAAAAATACGATCACCGTCCGCTCTGATGTAGAGGAAATAAGAAATAAGATGGGCCATTACTCCTATCTTACAGTTGTTTATCCAGATAAAGATCGACTTTTTCCAGTTGGAGTAGTTCAAGCTCAAGATTTAAGAAAGGGGGCCCTTGGAACTGTTTCTTTGAGAGATTTTTGTAATAGAGATGAAATGGGGATCCCTGATTATTTAAATGTAATTAGTGTCATCGATCATCACAAAACAGTGCTCAATACGTTTGCCCCACCAATGGCGATTCTTTCGGATGTGCAATCTAGTAATACTCTTGTTGCTCAAAAAGCCTTTGAGATCAATGATGTCCATAGTTTTCGGGGGCAAAGTGAAGCTCAAGTGGAACGACAGATTGAGCAGGTTAGTAAAAAATCGAGCTCTGAAAATGTAAGACTTCTTCAGCGTCTTTTAAATAAACGGCTACAAGTAAGTAAGACCAATCTCTACTTTATTCATCAGGATCGAGAGTACTTAGAATATCTCCATTTTTTATACGGTATCATTGATGATACAGATCTTTTAACAAAGGTGAGTGTTTTAGATGTAGAGTGTGTTGCCTCTCTTTTAAACAGAATGAAATCAATTGTAAGCTCTAAAGAAGTGGAAGTTGTTTCTTTAGATGACCTCCCGAGAGATCGGAGCTTTCCTAAAAAGGCAGCAGCACGCATTTTGCAAAATGAGGATATGTATTCTCTTTATGCAAAAGTGTATCAATATCGGGAGAAGGAAGTAGAGAAAAATATTTCCCTTTGCGCAGAGAAGAAGGAGAGTGATCTTTTTGCTGATACCAAAGAGCAAAATGGATGTTGTAGGGTCGGGCAGACTAAAATGTTTGCAGCTAACCTTTCATTCTATAACAAACAGGCAAGTAAGGTGCGAGAGGCCTGGCTGCAAAAAGCGTTAAATGTCTATAAGGAAAAGCCAGAAATCGATCTCCATATTCATATGATTAGCACAATTGTCAATGCGGATGAAGTTTATCGTGGAACAGTTGGAAACTACTCTCATCAGGATGAGCTCTGGATTTGGAGTGCTGATACAGAAACAGGATCTTCACACCTAAGACGGTTCCTAAATGCTTTCCAAGACTCTCCAGGAGTCAAAGATAATGAGCTTGAAGTGGAGTTTTTAGGAAATAATAGTGAGGAGCTTTCTCACATTTTTACAGAAAGCTTTTTAGATATTCCTCAAAAGGTTTCTAAGAAAGATATGCCGATAATAGTATTGAAGTATAAGGCTGGTACGATGAACTCAAGAAAGTCTATGATTAGTCCGTTCTTGCCGAAGCTTAGATAAAAAAAAGCTCTCGTAAAAACGAGAGCTTTTCAATTTTTTTAAAACCGATATTTTACTTGTTTGTTTCTTCTCTTTGCTCAGTCGCTTCTTGCTGATCTTCTTCTTTGTCTTCTTCGATAATTTCAAGATTCACACGAAGGCCGTTACGGCTAGCTACCGACATAAGGAGTGTCCGGATGGCGTTTATTGTTTTCCCTTTTTTACCGATAATTTTACCGATATCAGATTTTTCTACTCCAAGCTCAATAATTAGGGTATGAGTCCCGCCAATTTCATTGATTCGAACTTGATCAGGATGGTCAACTAAATTTTTAACAATGTATTCTACAAATTCTTTCATATGTCATGCCTCGTTTTACGGGTATTTTGCTTTAGTCACTCGAATTATTTTCAAAAAAAATATACCCACTTTGGAACAAGTTTACAAGATTTATTGTTTAGAGAGAAGTTTTATTTAGCCTATCAATGGATGGCTGAGGCGCAAAGAGAGGGGCCACAAAGTTTTTGCAAATATGTTTTCATGTCTGCCGGAATGGGGGCGATGAGACGGATAGGAGCATTTGTAATAGGATGATCAAAGGAGAGTTTGTAAGCATGTAGAAGTTGCCTTTCTGGGCCATTAGGATCAGGTTTTGCGTAGATAGCATCTCCAAGAACAGGGCAGCCTAATGCTTTTAGATGAACCCTAATTTGATGGGTCCTTCCCGTGCGGGGTTTTGCTAGGACAAGGCTCATTTTCTCATTGAAAGCGGCTACTTGAATCTCGGTAAGGGCGTCTTTGCCATCTGGAAGAACGGTCATTTCCTTTCTTCTGCTTGGATTTCTTCCAATGGGCATGTTGATGATCTGGCTGGCTGGTCTGCCGTGGCAAACGGCTAGATAGAGCTTTTCAATTTTTCTGTTTGAAAAAAGCTCAATTAATTTTTGGTGAGCTGCGAGCGTTTTAGCTGCAACCATGACACCTGTAGTATCTTTGTCTAAACGGTGTACGATTCCAGGGCGTAAAGGGTCAGATCCCGGGGCAACGTTTTGGCAGTAGCCTAAAAGGGCATTGACAAATGTTCCAGACCAGTTCCCGGGAGCGGGGTGAACTACCATTCCTGCAGGTTTATTTACAGCTAGAATGTGCTCGTCTTCATAAAGGATGTCTAGGGGGATTTGTTCGGGCTCTAGGGAAGCTTCCGGGGTAGCTTGGAAGATGACTTCGATCTCATCCCCTTCATCTGCAATCGTCCTTTTTTTTACCGGCTCTCCATCTATAAGGACAGATTTCATTTCAATTAGATTTTGAAAATAGGTGCGGGAGTACTTTGGGTAGCGTAGGGCCAGGAGTTTATCTATACGTGTGCCCGCTTCTTCTAAAGTAGTAATAAGAAGTTCAGGTTCTTCGTTTGATTGAGTAGACCGATTCATAAAAACCGGGGGTAATAGTATCTTAAGAAATGATTGCGATCAAGTAGAGATCGCGGCTTAAGGTCTAGTCACTATCTGAAAAATTGAATTTGATAGGGGGCTTGCGCTTAGAGCTAATCTTTTTTTAACTCTGGAGGAGCTTTTAACATAAGTAAATGGCTTTTTCTAATTATAGTTGCGTTTGGGAAGTGGATGGCAGCTACTTTGTGAACTGTTTTTAGAAGGTTGCTTTGATCCTCAGTAGTAATGCCTAAATCTTTTGGGCTCCCTTCGTAAAGGGTTATAAATTTGACGAGGGGGAATTGATATGTCTTATTTGGTTTATTGGAGATGAGGGTCCCTTTGGGCATTTTTATGAAATTTCCTCTCTCATATTCGGTAAGTCCTTTTTTTCCCCTAAGGTTCATCGATAGCCAAGAGACTGCTTTTGCCGAGTCATTTTCCCCAATTGCCTTTTCCATGCAAGAGAGTAATGATCTGCCTGGTTTTTTTTCAAATTCAGGGTATGAAGTTTGAAATGTGATGCAAGTTTCTGCCCGCTCTTTAAAAACTTGGGTTGAAGCTATTCCAAAAGCGTCAAATTTCCCTTTAGGATTTAATGTTGCTTGAAAGACTGTTGAGCTAAAAGTAAATAGCAGATCGGGTTTTGGGGGTATGGAGCTACTCATAGCATTTACGCTCTTTTCTCTTCTTGAGTTTCGAGTTTTATTTGTGCAGAAGGAAATTGTTCAGTTATTTTTGAAAAAATAAGAGTGAGAAGATGTTTTTCAGTTGATTGATCAAGTTTTTCACTGCTTTCTGTCCCTATGCAGCATGAGAGATCTTCAACTTTAGGGAATCTCCAAAAGAGTCTACTTTCATCATCTGAAGATTCTTGTAACTCTAGGTAAGAGTCCTCCTCCTCTAGGCTTAATTTGTCTGCAACAGATATTGTTGTTGAATCGTAAAGTCCACAAAATTTCATACAACTACCCAGCTTTTGCGCACTATTTTCTAACATTTCTTTTGCTGGATCTGAGGCGCTAAAATCTGGAAATGTTTTTAGAAAGGCGATTTTGACTTTAGCTGAGGTGGCATTTACTTCATTATCTACTAGAGCAAAGCCCTCAAAGTTTTTTTGAGTAGAAGCTTGAAAAGCTACGTAGTTAAATAGAAATAAAGGGTCTATATTCGTTTTGAGGGGCGAGGGGGGTAAGCTGCTCAAGAGATTTTCCAATTTTCTGTGTTAGAAGGGGGGAGAGCTTATCTTGGAATTTAGATTTTTAGCAAGAAAAATGGGGGATTACTCATCGTGTTCTTTTCTTTTTCTTTCCAGCTCTTTTTGGGCTTTTAGGGCATGTTGCAGGACCCGATTCATTCCACTCCAAACATTTTTGACAAATTGATCTGTCATCTCGGAGGCATCTTTTTTGGAAATATGTTGATGGAAAAGATTATCCCAAAATTTTTGAAAAGCAGGTGATACTTTATATTGCGCATGGTATGAAGGATCCTTTGACCCGGAAGGATTGACTGAGTCGACCATATTTACCTCTTTAAGGGGCTGTTGAGATCTAAAAGCTAAATTGATTTTTTAGGGGTTTTTTCTTAAATTTGGATTTTTAGGAAATTCGCATACTCTTTAGAGTAGGGAATTTACAAAAAATTCAAATTTAAGGAAAAGACCCAAAAAGCGATCAGCTTTTAGATCTCAACAGTCCCTTTAAATAGATATTATCATAGGATCTACGTTATGACAAACGATTCTGAATTTAAGATAGCTAGAAAATATGCGTTTAGACTGCTTTCACTGCGTAATTATCACAGCGCTGTCTTGTTGCGTAAACTGAAGGGGAAAGGATTTGCTCCCGGAGTTTGTGGAAAGGTGATTGAAGATTGCATTCGGCTTGATTTTCTAAAAGATGATTCTGCCATTTTGAGTGTCTTTAGAAGGGGGTATGGACCTCGCTATATCGCGTTTAAATTACAAATTGATTTGCAAGAGGTTCGGTGCGTGATTACAAAAGAGATGCAAAAAGAGAAGATGCAAGAGCTTACCCCAAAACTTAAGACAAGGGAAAAGGCTATGCAAACCTTTCAGAGGAAAGGATTTGATCTAGAACTGATCATTGAAATTTTTTCTTAAGTAGGAGTACATTGAAGAAATGTATTATCTAAAGCTTGGAAATAGTCACGACTTAGGAGTGAGTCAATCTGATTTTTTTAGCGGAGTCTCGATTTCAGTTGGGGTTATTGGGCTCAATTTTAAAACAGCAGAGCTTCATTTAAGAGAAGAGGTGGCCCGTACTGTCCAAAGGCTCGAAGGAAATAAAGGACTCTTTTTTCATCCCCCTTCAGTTATACTATCTACTTGTAATAGGACCGAAATCTATTTTAGCGCTAAAGATTTGGCTGCAGCTCAGAGCACTTTTTTAACTTATTTGCGCGAGCAGATAGAAGATTCATTTGAGCATCATCTTTACTCTTATTTTGGAATTGACTGTTTTGCTCATCTTTGCCGGGTTACAGCTGGGTTAGATAGTGCGATTTTTGCTGAAACTGAAATCCAAAGGCAAGTGAAGATCGCCTATACCAAAACAAGTGGTGCCGAAAAATTGCCGGGGACTCTTCATTATTTATTCCAAAAATCACTCAAAGTGGGAAAGCTCATACGAAATCAATTAGAGCAGGGTGCATCTACCCTTTTTGCTCGTCTTTGGGAAGTGACATGTTGGCAAAATAAGCGGATTTTATTAGTCGGTTATTCAGAAATCAATCGTGGTTTTGCCTCCTATTTACAACATAAAAACATAGGAAATCTTTCTTTTTGTACAACAGATCCTTCCCTAATTCAAAGGGAAGGAATTTGTTTTTATAACAGAGAAATTCTTGAAAAGTGGCAAGAGTTTGATTTAATTGTTTGTGCAAGCAAAGCAGATAAATATCTTATTACAGGCATAGGGACAGGTGCTCAAATCATTTTTGATTTGAGCGTTCCCCGTAATGTGGATCCAAAAGTGTCCCAAATTGGAAAACTTTTCAATATCGATGAGCTGAGCAAAGGGGAGATCCAATCCCAAAATTTAGATAGGTGTGAGCGACTGGTTTGGGAAAATGTGGTTAAACTCTCTAAAATTTATCGCCTCAAAACTCAGCATGCCCGGGAAACCGAGGAAATGGAATTACATCTCTAATATTTTCCATCCCAGTTACAAATAAAATAAGCCGATCAAATCCTAGTCCAAACCCAGAGTGGGGGATCGAGCCGTATTCTCGTAATTCGAGATACCACCAGTAGTCTTCTTTAGGAAGTCCCATTTTCTCAATTTTTTTCTCAAGAACATCTAATCGCTCTTCTCTTTGAGATCCTCCCATAAGTTCCCCAATTTTAGGGACGATAATATCCATCGCAGCTACTGTTTTTTCATCGCTGTTTGCCCTCATATAAAAAGCCTTGATGCTAGCTGGGTAGTCGGTAATGATCACCGGCTTTTTAAAATGCTCTTCTGCTAGATATCTTTCGTGCTCTGACTGCAAGTCAATACCCCAATTAACAGGAAATTCAAATGTTTTAGGAGCTTTTTCTAGGATTTCAATGGCTTCAGTGTAGCTCACATGAGCAAAAGGGGAATGGACAACATTTTTTAGTCTATCTAAAAGACCCTTTTCAATGAACTGATCAAAAAATGCCATGTCTTCAGCGCAATTTTCTAATACATAGTTTACGCAAAATTTGAGATAGGCTTCTGCGCACTCCATATTTGCTTTAAGATCCGCAAAGGCCATCTCGGGTTCAATCATCCAAAATTCGGCTAAGTGGCGAGAGGTATGGGAATTTTCAGCGCGGAACGTTGGGCCAAAAGTATAGATATCTGATAGGGCGCACGCCATAATTTCCCCTTCTAACTGACCTGAAACAGTGAGGAATGTTTTTTTGCCGAAAAAATCTTTAGAAGGATCTTCTGTAGGTTTTTCTAAAGTGGTAACACGGAACATTTCTCCCCCCCCTTCACAGTCCGATCCGGTAATGATAGGCGTTTGAATGTAGAGAAACCCATTTTGTTGAAAAAAGAGGTGTGTAGCAAAGGAAAGAGCGTTCCGAACGCGCAAAACAGCCCCTTGCGTATTTGTACGAGGACGAAGGTGGGCGATGGTTCGTAAGTATTCAAATGAGTGCCGCTTTTTTTGGAGGGGGTATTTTGCAGCATCGCAAAGTCCCACAATTTCCACTTTGGAAGCGTGGATTTCCAACGATTGATTTTTTCCGGGGCTTTCAACTAAATGGCCAGTAATGGTAACAGAAGCGCCGGTTGTTAGGTTATCAACAGAACCATCATAAACAACTTGGATGTTTTTTAGAGTAGATCCATCATTTACTTCAATGAAAGTAAATGTTTTTTGATCTCGAACAGTTCGAACCCATCCGTGAAGAGTGACTGAGTCGTTGACTTTTCCCTTTAAAAGGTCTTTAATTTTTTTCTTTTGCATATTCTCTTAAGGTTGCGATTTCTTTTTTCCAAGATTCAGGTCCGTTTGGAGTCTCTAAATATTTGGGTAAATCATTGTTTTTCATTAAAAACCTAAAAGATTCGGATCCGATTTTCCCCTCGCCAATGGGGGCGTGTCGATCTACTCGGGATCCTAGATCTTTTAGTGAATCATTGATGTGAAAAGCGGAAAGATATTCAAGACCAATGAGATCATCAAACTCCTTAA
>Ga0066646_10001636_pt1 | contig 10293 bp, 10 predicted proteins | sample CryGeyCG2114_250_3_FD_59511 | JGI IMG/M metagenome (GOLD analysis project Ga0066646, IMG submission 59511) | Groundwater microbial communities from aquifer - Crystal Geyser CG17_big_fil_post_rev_8/21/14_2.50 | ecosystem: Environmental > Aquatic > Deep subsurface > Groundwater | place: USA...
TTTATAGTATGATTTTAGATGTTTCAGTGGCTCAAACCACGGGAATTACGGTAGAGCCATAATTTAAACTTCTAATTTTTTCAGAAAATATATTTTGTAATGATTCTTTTTGTAACCATTCAAAAATTAATTTCATTCCTTCTTGTTCGTGATTTTTTATAAAATTATTATGCTGCATTGAATAGTATAAAATAATTTCAAACTTTCTATTTTTTTCTTCATCAGAATTAGGGGCAGTATCCAATAGTCTTTTTAGAAACTTAAGTCTTGATACTGCTGAAAATGTTTTATATTTTAATCTATGAAATTCACATATTACTTCATTAGGATGAATGTTTTGTTTATGGCATTCAATAAGTGTATAAAAAGCACGTAAAGCAGATTTTTTATTTGCATAACCACAAGTTGGATATTTTTGATTTGAAACAGTAGTATCCACATAGCAAAAACTATCAATTATATTTTGCTTTAAATTTTCAAATTCTAATTTATTAAAACATAAAGGATTACAATTTAATAATGATTCTAAAGAAGATTTTGATAAGTTTTTTTTTAACTTATAATATACTATACCTCCATCCGCATGCCTTCCAGCGCCTCGATTAATCACTGCCAAGTATTTATGAAAAATCATAATTGAAATAGTATGATTTTCCCATTGTATGGGAAAATATAAGAAATGTTTATTATTTATAAAATCATCTGCTAATTTACTAGCTGCAGTTGGAAATATTTTTCCGCTGATATTTAAATTTTTTTGAATGAAAATAATTTGCTCTAACCAATTACCAAAAGCCGAATTCATGATTGTATCATTTCTATCTAAAATCGAATCTTTTGAATCTTGAAGAGCTGCAAAAAGCCACCCCAAAGAATCTTTTTGGATCGATCCCTTAGACAAATGATGTTCAAAGCCTAAAATATGTGATGCTAATGAAAAAATCGCATCATTTGATAAATCTATTTGCAGATTTGGTAATTCTAGCATTTTAATTTGTTATATAATTTTGATTGCAAAAAAAGAAAATTATACCTTATAAACATTAACGTTTAATTAATATTGTTAAAAATTTTTAAGCCACGCCTTATTTATTAATATAAAATTAATTTTTATTTGGTAAAATTGCCCAAATTTTATATTAAAGAGAAGATTAGAATGTCAGATAAAGTATATTTAGCAAAACTTAGAAAATTTATTGATTCATTAAAAATTTCAAAAAAATTTATGTCGACAAAAATTTGTGATTTTTCCGACAATTATAGGGAAGATTGGAAAGTTTATTTACAGCTTTCAAAACTAATTGATTTGATTGAAATTGAAAAGGCATATTTAACCAAGCAAGATATTAGTGATGAGGGGCTTTATTTTGATAGTGATTTATTAAAGAATTTAATGATATTAATTAGAGATGCAAAATCATTAGCATTAAGTTTTAATTTATTAGATTGGGCCATAAAGAAAAAAAAAGATGATGATGGAAATGATATTTCAGAGTCAGAAGTAAAACGATATAATCAATTAAGAAGTGAAAGTTTAGATGCTGTCGATAAATCTTATACAGAACTAAAGTCGCATTTAGCTAATTTGAAGCCAAGTACGCCCTTATTAATTGAAGTTGAAGAAGCTAAAAAAGCATTAAAAAAATCTAAAGAAATTGAGCAAGCTAGTAGAAAACTATATGACATTACACAAGAGAAGCTCAAATGCGAAACAATAGCCTTAGAAAGAGATAAAGAAACTCACCAGTTGAGGTTGCAAATTGAAGATGTAATGCAAAAAAGATTCGAATTAGGGAAAATTTCTTTTACTCGAGTTGAATTGAAAGATATGCTTGGACAATTAATTAAAGATGAGAGTATTGAACGGATAAATAATGAAATAGAAGCTCAGGAGGAATTTAATCAAATTTTTATTCCTCACACTAGAATGCTTAAAATACTTTTAGAACAGCAAGAATCTAGAGAAAAATTACATTATGATTTAGAAAAACAAAGCTCTAAAAGACAAGAGGTTATTTGTCATGGGCGAGAGTTACAAAAAAAATTAAACAAATTTCTTATAGAATCTACTGAGGAAAAACATGGAGTTTTTACTTTTAGGGATAAAACATTGGAAAGAATTGAGCAAGAAATAAAAACGATAAATTCTGCTTTACTATCTCTTGGTAACCCTTCAAATTTAGAACTTAAAACTAATTTAAGAGATAATTTGAACCACAAAAGACTAAAAGATAGTAATGATGACTTGATAAGTACATTAAATGAAGCGAAAGACTGCATTGAACAATTATCAGCATTTAAAGCGGCGCTAGAACCAATAGTTGAAGAGGTTATAATGGAAAGTCCACAGCCTTTTGGTAGTAAATTAGACTTGTAAAAATTAATATTTTTGCTTTTCAGTAATAATATGAGCCATAGGTATATCCCATGGCTCTATTAGTAAACTATTATTTTTTTGAAAGTCAAAAGCTAGCCAAACCAATAAGGTTTTATTATCAGGCTCTAAATTAGCCAAAGCCCGATCATAAAAACCACCACCCATACCAAGACGCTCTTTATTTTCATTAAAAGCGACAATAGGAATGAATATTATATCAAGAGCATTTATATCTATTTTATTTTCAGATGTAGCTTCTGGCTCTAATATTTTATATTTATTTGAAATTAATGTGGTGTTCTGATTGTACAAGTAAAAATCAAAGGTATTATGATTATTTGAAATTACTGGAAGATAACACTTTTTTTTAGACTCTAAAATTTCTTTAATAATATCAGTTGTATCTAATTCATATTTTGTTGAAAAATAGATACCGATATTTTTAGCTTTTTTAAAATATTCCCAGTTTTTAATATTAGTGAATACTTTCAATTCGGCTGATTTTTTAGATGAGATATCTTGATTTTTTCTAAGATTAAGAATTTCTTTTCGAATTTGTTCTTTAGTCATGACTTATTAGTAGAAAATTAGGGGTGCTACTGAATGTACCGTCGCAGTTGCGGCTTTGAACCAGTTGGTTCAGGTGGGAACTTCGGTCACACCGTAGGCTTCCTACTAAAATGCAGGCTTGCACAAAAGTATGAGCTCTTTGCTCCCTAGCTCGTCAAGTATCGGCTCAAAACACTTATATCTGCAGTCGTATACTCAAGTAGCACCAAAACTACTTATGATCTCATTCTATAACAAATTATAGTAATTCTTCAAGAGATATATTTGGTTTTCTAAGTGGAGGAGTACTTGCACGAACAATATCATCAAGATCAGAATTTAACTTATTAATCTTATTATTAGCATCTTCAAGCTTTCTTTCAAGTTTAGCTACTTTTTCTAATAATTCATTAGTCATATTTAAACTAGTAATAGCAGCAAGGCTGTCGTGATGGTCTATATTTTGTGTAAAACCTATTGGCTTGGTTTTTTCATTTATATATTTTGCTGTTCTAATTAGTTGATCTTGTTGATTTAAAGGGCATTTAATTTGATATTCCCTTTCAAATATTTTTACTTTTACAATCGCTGTTTCAGTCATACTTTACTTTTTATAATTTATTAATATTTTTTAGTTTTTTTTGATAGAAAAAAATATAGTTTCTTCTTCCTTGATTTCAAGTACTTCATGACCATTAATTCTGCACCAAGTAGGAATATCATGAAGTGTTCCAGGATCAGTGCATTCTGCATCCAAAATATCACCAGTATTTAATTCATTTAATTTGTTTTGAACTCTAATTACTGGCATCGGGCATAATAGGTTTTTTAGATCTATATAGTGTTTCATATTTATATATTTTAATTATTTTAAATACCAAGCTTCTAAAACTTCTTCTGCTTTAAAAGGGTGAGTTTGGACTATTTTTGATTTTATAGCACCCTCTTCAGGTTTAAAAGTTACTTTGGTTTCTACTATATCATTAGATTCAGCTTTTGAAAATCTGCCCAAGATTTTACATGCTAACTCTAAATCCTGATCACTTTCTATTTTACCATCTATCAAAGCAATAGGGCCGCCAGTATTTTCTAATTCTAAACTAATAAAATTCTTTTTATAGCCTTGTAAGAAATTATTTTCACCTTCTTCTCTTGCTACAATAATTTTAAAATTATCCTTAGGTCTTATATGCCTTCCTACTTTTAAAAGCATAATATCATCTAATTCATAATGTTTGGAATTTCTATTAGTCCATAAATCTTGAAGTTTATTGCTATAAGCTTTATCAGTTAAGAAGCAACAACCACCAGCAGGTTGCGCATAATCTTCTATATTAAATTTTTCAGCAAGTGCGAACTGAGGTTTTCTTGAGCGCCCGGTAAATCCTAAAAGTTTTTCTCTATCAACCCAGCCTTCTAATTCTGGTTTAGTTAGCTCTAAGTTTAAAGCTGATAATGGTCTTAATAATAAATCTTCTGCACCTGATTTTTCAGCAACAATTGGCATACATGCTTTTCTTTGTGACTTTGGTCTTTGACCAATTACTTCACCTGTAATAATAAAGTCAAAATTATTGGCTTTAATCCATTCATGAGCTTTTTTTAGCATGAATATTTTACAGTCTAAACAAGGGTTAAGATTGGCTCCATAACCATGTTTAGGATTTATCACTATATCTTTATATTCCTCGACTATATCTATAATATGTAATTTAATACCTAATTGTTCTGCAACCCACAGAGCATTATTTCTCTTTGCCTTATTCTTATCTTTTTTGCGAATAGCATGAGTGTGCCCCTCAACGCAAAAACCGGTGAAAAAATTTATACCTTCAACATGAATATTTTGCTCAAGTAAAAGTTTAGCTGCAAGCATTGAATCAAGTCCGCCAGATATAAGAGCAATAGCTTTTTTAGGGTTATTCTCTTTGTGAATATTTTGCATATTAAGAGTAAATTAATTAGTAGTTAAAAAATAATAGGCCAACATTTTATCCTAAAATAAAAAATATATAAATTTTTTTTGACAAAAATTTATTAATCTTTGTAATATAATGTATAATTTTTATTAAGTAATTATTAAGATTATAATTTTTTAAAATTAACTAGGGGATTATTATGGCAAAGCCTGCTAAATCTAAAAAGAAAAATGTAAAAAAGACTACAACTGCAAAGAAAGTAACAGCTAAAAAGACTGTAGCTAAGAAAGTAGCTGTTAAAAAGCCAGTTGTGAAAAAAGCTGCTCCTAAGAAAGCTGCTGTAAAAAAAGCATCAGCAAAAAAAATTCCTGCAAAATCAGCAGTTACTTTTAATTACGATGTAGAGGCTCTTCTAATCAGTATACTAGAAGATAATACTAAAGAAGTAATGAAAGCTGAAGCTAAAGCAGCTAAAGAAGCTGAAAAATTAGATAAAAAAGCTAGTGTAACACAGGCTAAAATAGCAAAGCTTAAAGAAAGAAAATCTGCTCTAAAAGCTAAAAAGGCTACAGCGGTAACTAAAAAACAAATAGATACTTGTACTAAAAATATTGCAACTGAAACAGCAAGCCTTGAAGCTATTAAAACTGAACTTCAAGCAGCAAAAGCAGAAGCTGCTAAATTAACAGCTACTATCAAAATTACTAGTGATATTAGTAAAGCAATTGAAGCTGCAAAAAAATTAAGAGAAGCAGCTGAAAAGAAAGCAGAAGCAAAAAAAGCAGCGACAGCTAAAGCGCGCGAAAAAGCAAAGAAAGCTAAATTAAAGGCAGAAAAAGCAGCTAAGAAAGCTCAAGCAAAAACAAACAAATCTGCAAGTATAAAAAACTCATCAAAAGCATCTAAAGCAACAGTAGTAGTTCAACGTGCAACTGAAGCCGATACTGCTGCAAATGATAATTTATCAGAAGCTAATATTGCTGAAGTAGTATAGTTTTAACACTACTTATCTCTTATCCACTGTAATTAATATTTTTCTTATTAATTACAGTGGTAATTTAAAATAATTTTCCCTATTTTAGGTTTTTAAGTGCAAAATTTTTATCTCGAAATAGCTGTATTAGTTCCACTTAAAAAAACATTTCTCTATCATCAATTAACCAAAACCACCAAAAAACAATATAATATTGGCTCTAGAGTATTAGTACCATTTGGGGCTAGAAAAAATTTAGTTGGGATAATTGTTAATATTATTGATAGCGAGCAAGAATTAAAAACTTATAAGGTAAGTGATAGTAAATTAAAATCAATTACTGAAATTTTAGATAATGAAGCATTATTTGATGATAAAAATTTACATCTGGCAAAATGGCTATCTGAATACTATTTTGCACCAATAGGCGAAGTATTTTCTTTATTTTTACCAAAATTACTAAGAATAGGTAAGCTGTTAGAAAGCATAGATTCAACAGCCACATTGTTTTTAAATGTGGACTTAAATATTTTAAACAAAACAAGTATAACTAGTACACAAAGAGCTTTATTAGAAAGGTTAGCAAAAGCTAAAAATGGTTTAAAAGAAGCTTTATTACTTGATATTGGATATAAAAAGACAAGTATTGATAAACTGCTCCAAAAAGGGTTTATATATAAAGAAAGAGTTAGTGTATCTAATGTTGAGATAACAAGCGCTATAAAAGAAGAGCAAAATAATATTACATTAACTGATGAGCAACAGGCGGCAGTAAAAAATATCGTAGATTATATAAATACTTTTAAAGTTTTTTTATTATTTGGAATAACAGGTAGTGGTAAAACAGAAGTTTATCTTGAAGTAGCTAGAGATGTATTTAAAGATATTAGGAATAATTGTCAAATATTAGTTTTATTACCAGAAATAGGTCTGACGCCCCAAATAATTAAAAGATTTGAAAGAGCATTTAATATTCCTGTTATTACAATGCATTCTAAGTGTACTGATAATGAAAGGGCAAGGCGATGGAATTTTATTAAATCTGGCGCAAGGTGCATAGTTCTTGGAACAAGGTCAGCCGTCTTTGCGCCGTTTAAAAATTTAAAATTGATAATAGTTGATGAGGAACATGATTTATCTTTTAGGCAACATGATGGTATTGTTAGATATTGCGCAAGAGATTTAGCGATAATTAGAGCAAAAGAGAATAATATTCCTATTATTTTGGGTTCAGCGACACCTGCTTTTGAGAGTTATCAAAATGCTATATCTAAGAAATACCAACTTATAAAAATGGCTAGAAGACCTGGAGAAGGAGAAATCCCTACTATAAACATAGTAGATATCAGAGCTCAAAAATTAGAGTCAGGTTTATCCGTTCAAGCTATTAAAGCAATAAAAGATGAGATTAATAAAGGCAATAAGGTAATGATTTTTTTAAACCGTAGAGGATTTGCTCCTATATTGCTTTGTCATGATTGTTCATGGATTGCGAAATGTAAAAATTGTGATTCTTCCTTAACTGTTCATTATTTTACCAAATCTCTTATATGCCATCACTGTAATTACACAACAAAACTAGTTGAATCCTGTGGTAAGTGTGGCAGTTTAGATATTAATTCTGTTGGTTTTGGTACTGAACAGGTTGAAGAGTATTGTAAAGCTAAACTTTGTTCTCAGTTAAATTTATTAGAAAAAAATATTATCAGAATAGATAGAGACACAACTAGTAAAAAAGGAAGTTTAGAAAATGCACTGCAACTAATAAATTCATCAGATGGGCCACAGATAATTCTTGGCACTCAAATGCTTGCTAAAGGACATAATTTCGATAAACTAAATCTAGTTGTTATTTTAGAACCAGATTTTACCTTTTTTAGTTCTGATTTTCGAGCTGCAGAAAAATCTATGCAATTATTTCTTCAGGTTTGTGGCCGTTCAGGAAGAAAGCATGCTGGAGGACAAGTTCTTTTGCAAACTCATTTTCCCGAACATGATTTGTGGCAATATTTAAAAAAATCAGATTATAAATCTTTTATTGAAAATAACTTACCACAACGTGAAGAGTCTAAATTTCCTCCATTTGGCTTTATTTCTTTATTGAGGGCAGAGTCATTTAAGTTTAATGATGTTATGGATTTCTTAAAAAATGCAAAAAAGCAGGGCATTTTATTAATAAATGATTATAATTATATAAATATAATAAGTTTATTGGGGCCAATTCCAGCTCCTATGGCACGAAAGAATAAAGTTTACCGGGGTCAAATACTTGTAATTGGAACTAGTCGGAAAGTATTACATGAATATTTAAAAAAATGGGAAGAAAGCTTCTTAAGTAAACAAAACAAGATAAAATGGTTATTAGAAATTGATCCAAAGGATACATATTAGGATTTAAGTTTATGGCTCAAGACTTTGCTAAAAAAAATAAAAATTATCCAAAAGTAACAGCTGCTAATAAGAAAGCAAAAAATACAAAAACAGATGGAAAATCTAAGAAATTATTAATATTCTTTTTTACTCTTAGTATTATTATTACTTGTTGTTTAGTTATTTATATTCAAAATGGCATGACATATAAGTTGGAACTTGCAAAAAATGATAAAGATTCAAGTTTAAGTCCTAAATTTGAATTTTATAAAATATTGCCTAATATGCAGGTGAAACGAATAGAAGAAAAGCCAAAAGTTGAAGCAAAAGTTAAGTCAATGCCTCAACCTATTCAAAATACAAAAAAAATTAGTTTAAATAATGAAGTTAAAATACAAGATTTAAACCCACCTTCAAATAATAAAAATCTACAAGATAAAAATGAAATTAAAGTAGAAAGTAAAGTAGAAAGTAAAATTGATGAAAATAAAAGTATTAAAAAACCAATATCATCAAATAAAAAAGAATATTTTTTACAACTAGCATCTTTTAAAGATTATAAAGACGCTGATAATTTGAGAGCTAAACTAATTTTATCTGGTATAGATGTTGATATTTATAAAGCAAAATTAGCAAATGGAGCAGTTTGGTATCGGGTAAGAAGTAAAAAAAACACAGATTATCAAGAAGTTGATAACTTAAAAAATAAATTACTTGCATTTAGAGTAAAAGCCATCATATTAAAGGACATTGGTTAAAAAATTAAGAAGGTGGTAATTTGTGACAACAATCTTATCTGTACGTAGAGGAAATGAAGTAGCATTAGGTGGTGATGGCCAAGTCTCTCTAGGACAGTCTATTATAATGAAGGGTAATGCAAAAAAAGTTAGAAGGCTTTACAACGGTAAGGTTATTTCAGGTTTTGCAGGTGGTACAGCAGATGCTTTTACACTGTATGAAAGATTTGAAGCAAAATTAGAGAAGCATCAAGGTCACTTAGTACGTTCAGCTGTAGAATTAGCAAAAGACTGGCGCACTGATAAAATTCTAAGAAGATTAGAAGCATTATTAGCTGTAGCAGATAAAGAAAATTCATTAATTATAAGTGGTAATGGCGATGTTATTGAACCAGAACATGGCATAATGGCTATTGGTTCAGGTGGTTCTTATGCACAAGCTGCTGCAAAAGCACTAGTTGATAATACAGACCTTCCTCCAAAAGTTATTGTCGAAAAAGCATTAAAGATTGCGGCAAGTATTTGTTGCTTTACTAATGATAATTTAATAATTGAAGAAATTAAGTAATCCCTATAGATCTTTTCAAGAGGTATTTATTATGTCATCTATGACTCCAAGAGAAATTGTACAAGAATTAGATAATTTTATAATAGGTCAAAGTGATGCTAAAAGAGCAGTAGCTATTGCATTAAGAAACAGATGGAGAAGAATGCAAGTAGACGAATCACTTCGTTATGAAATTACTCCGAAAAATATTTTAATGATTGGGCCAACAGGTGTTGGTAAAACAGAAATTGCAAGAAGATTAGCAAAACTAGCTAATGCTCCTTTCATAAAAGTTGAAGCAACTAAATTTACAGAAGTTGGTTATGTTGGGCGCGACGTTGAACAAATGGTAAGAGATTTAGCTCAAGAAGCTGTTAAAATGGCCCGCGAAGGAGAAATGGAAAAAGTAAAATTTCGCGCAGAGCAAGCAGTTGAAGATAGAATTTTAGAAGTATTATTACCACAAGCTAGAGATGTTGGATTTGATAATGAGCCTGATGATTTATTATCCGATAATCCAAAACCTAAAGAAGAATCATCTGCAAGAGCTGCTTTTAGAAAAAGATTGCGTGAGGGAGGCTTTGATGAAAAAGAAATTGAACTTGATGTTTCTGCTCCTTCTGGAATGGGTATGGAAATTATGGCTCCTCCAGGAATGGAAGATTTAACGAATCAATTACAAGGCATGTTTAAAAGCTTATCAGGAGGCAAAACTAAGAAAAGGAAGCTTCCAATTAAAATGGCTAGAAAAGTATTATTAGAAGAAGAATCTAATAAATTAATTAATGAAGAAGATATTAAAAACATAGCAATTTTTAATG
>Ga0066646_10001653_pt1 | contig 10252 bp, 8 predicted proteins | sample CryGeyCG2114_250_3_FD_59511 | JGI IMG/M metagenome (GOLD analysis project Ga0066646, IMG submission 59511) | Groundwater microbial communities from aquifer - Crystal Geyser CG17_big_fil_post_rev_8/21/14_2.50 | ecosystem: Environmental > Aquatic > Deep subsurface > Groundwater | place: USA: Utah...
ATCGAAGATTTTCGACGTTTTGACGCGCTCAAATGTGAAGTTATTTACTGCGATTGGTATCAGCCCCCCTACCACAAACTATCGGGATTTTATCTACACAAGGCAAGCTAGCTGGATAGGCAAGTATTGTCATATAATTTTTTTGAAAAAATAATGCATTAATTGCCATTTATCGACCAGTTCAATTAAACTACCTTCCCTATGAAACTTCCATTATGGCGTAAAATACAAAAAACCAATTTCTCCCGTATTGGACCTCTTCTTGATTTTTTGGAGTTATCCCCTACTCTTAAGGAGCAGGTCTTTTTAAAGCCCCGCTTTGTTCTAAACCTCCCTTATCGACTTGCGGAGAAAATTCAAAAAAATACTTTAGATGATCCGATCTTAAGACAGTTTGTCCCCCTTATAGATGAGGAAGAAACTACTCCAGGCTTTGTAAAAGATCCCGTACAAGACAAAACTTTTCAAAAAACGGAGAAAATTTTACATAAATATAAAAGTAGAGCCCTTGTCATTACGACAAGCGCGTGTGCTATGCACTGTAGGTACTGCTTTCGGCAAAATTTTCCCTATGAGACAGAAATAAAAGGGTTTGAACAAGAGCTCACCTATCTCCAGCAAGACCCAACTATTTCTGAGGTCATTTTAAGTGGAGGAGATCCTCTTTCTTTAAGCGATGAGGCCCTTGAGTCTCTTTTTTCTTCGCTAGATAAAATCGGACATGTAAAAAGGGTCCGGATACACACCCGATTTCCCATTGGGATCCCTGAAAGGATTGATGAGCCATTTTTAAATATCCTAAAGGCCTCATCCAAGCAGATCTTTTTTGTAATCCACGCAAATCACTCTAGAGAACTCGACTCTGATGTAATGGGAGCTCTAAAGAAAATACAAAAAAATGGAATCCCTGTGCTCAATCAATCTGTCCTCCTTAAAGGTGTAAATGACAGTGAGAAAGAGCTCCTTGATCTCTCTATAGCCCTCATTAACGGCGGGATAATCCCCTATTACCTACACCTCTTAGACCCTGTTGAGGGGACAGCCCATTTTGATCTTCCTGAAGTGCGAGCAAAAGAGATTCTCAAATATGTTCAGGAAAATTTATCTGGATTCGGCGTTCCTAGGTTAGCACGTGAAGAGCCGGGACTACCGAGCAAGAGTTTTATTTAGTAGCAGAGCGTCTGCAAGAACAAGTGCCGTCATTGCTTCCACAACAGGAGCAGCCCGAATGGCCACACATGGATCATGGCGAGCCGTCTCTGGTAGCTGAAAGGTTTCTTTTCCCCCTTTTATACTCACTGTCTCTTGCTTAATTTTAATGCTTGAAGTCGGCTTAAAAGCGACTCTAAAAGTAAGAGGAGCTCCTGTAGAAATCCCCCCTAAAACGCCTCCAGAAAAATTTGATCTCGTATACACATTTCCCCTTTCATCAATATCAAAAGGATCATTATGCTCTGAGCCCCTCATCCTAGCAGCTCCAAATCCAGAACCTATTTCAAACCCTTTGCTCGCCGGAATAGATAACATGGCAGAGGCAAGCATCGCCTCTAACTTAAAGTAAACGGGATCTCCAAGACCGATAGGAATATGAGCGATGCAGGATATAATTGCCCCCAATGAATCATTTGCCTCTTTCTCCTCTTTGATTTTTTCCATCATCTTTGCCCCTTGTTCCTCTGAAGGACAAAAGATAGGGCTTGCTTTGGTCTTCTCTTTTAAAAGCGTCAGGTTTGATAAATCGGGCATATCGATCCCAATCCCCCCGATTTCCGATACAAAAGCTACGCAGTCTATCTTGAAACTCTTTAACATTTTTTTTGCAACTGCCCCTGCGGCAACTCTTGCAGCTGTTTCTCGAGCTGACGCTCTCCCCCCTCCTTGATAGTCAAAAATCCCATACTTTTCTAAATAGGTAAAGTTGGCATGACCGGGTCTTAAAAGATGCTTTGTCGATTCATATTGGGAGCTATCTGCATCTTTATTCCTGATGATAATTGCAATAGGGGCCCCTGTGGTCATCCCTTCAAATACCCCGGACAGAATTTCTGGCAAATCTCCTTCTTTTCTAGGAGAGGTATACATATTTTTACCCGGAGCTCTCCATTTTAGCTCTTGCTCAATGTCTTCTCTTGATAGTGCAATAGCCGGAGGACAACCATCAATAACGACACCGACTACAGGGCCATGCGACTCTCCAAAAGTTGTGATTCTAAAAATTTGCCCAAAAAAATTAGACGCCATACTTAGATCCCTTTACCCTTTTTAGCTCTTCTACTATCCTCTCATCATCAAGAAGAGTTAGATCAATTTTCTTAGCAGGAATTTTTTCATAAATTTTCATTCGATCTAAATAGGTTTGATAGAGAGATTTTGTTAAAAAAGAAGCGCTCTGCACCCTTTTTTCTACTCTTGGAAAATCGGCAAATAGGTAAGCGAACTGACCTATTTTTTGTAAGTGCTCTATATTTTGAGAGGATAAGGGAGCTCCACCACCTAAGGCTATGATTGAGGATGAGTCGATGAGCTCCAAAATTACCTTCGTCTCTATTTTCCGAAACTCTTCCTCACCCACTTTTTCATAAATCTCTTTTACTGAAAGTTCAAATCCCTTTTCAATTAGATCATCTGTATCGATAAAGGGGAGTTTTAAAGCGTCCGCTACAAGTTTCCCAAAATAGGTTTTACCAACCCCCTTAAAACCGAAAAGAATCAAGTTCGACATTTGGCACCTATTCTTTGGAAATCTATTACAAAGTTAGGGTAGGTTTTTTCTATACACTCTATGTCACATATTTGGCTCTTCCCCTTAGCCCCCATTGCTGCAATTGATAAGCTTAAAGCAATTCGGTGATCATTATGACTACTGAGTACTGCCCCATGAAGATTAGAAGAATAAATAGTAAGCCCATCAGGGGTCTCTTCGATTTGAGCCCCCATCTTTTTTAACTCACAAGCTATTGCTGAAATTCTATCAGACTCTTTTTTTCGAGCAATAGCTCCATTCATAATTTCAGTTTTCCCCGAGGCAAAGGAGCCGATAACTGCTAAAATGGGAAGAGCATCTATTGCGTCATTGATGTCGAGCTGTATCCCCTTTAAAGAAGCTCCTTTTTCCACTCTTATTGTCTTTGACTCTTTATCAATGACAAATTTAGCCCCCATCTTTTTTAAAATAGGAATGAGCTCCTTATCGCCCTGAATATCATCCATATCGATATTATGAATGCAAAGTTCTGAATTTGTAATGAGAGCGGCTACTATAGGAAAAGCAGCTGTACTAAAGTCACCAGGGACGCTATAGGTAAACCCATGAATTTGAGATCTCCCTTCTACCTTGTAATGGGTATAATCTTCCGCTTTATATCTAATACCGAGTCTCTCTAACCAGTTTAGAGTTAAATCAATCCAAGGTTTTTCACCTGGGTTTTTTACAAAAATCTCTATTGGGTGAGGTGCGAATGCTCCTGCAATAAGGAGCGCTGAAACAGGCTGAGAGTCTTCACCATCTAATGTAGCCCTTTCTTTAATAAAGGGCCCCTTAATCAAAATGGGGGCGTACCCATCCCCACGGCTAGACTCTGCAAATACCCCCAGTTGATTAAGAGCCCCTAATAGAGGTACTACAGGTCGATTTGTCCGAATAGAGAGATCTCCTGTTAAAATGCAATATTGAGGAATTAAACCGGCGATTGCTCCAATAAACCGAAGGACCAGACCAGAATTGCCGCAATCAATCACATCTTCTGCAGGCTTTGGAACCCCGCCAAAACCATTTATGAATAAAGTGTCCCCCTCAACCCTTACCTCAGCACCTAAAGCTCTCACCGCTTCAATCATGGCAAATGTATCGGGTGACAAGAGAAATCTCTCCACTTTAGTTGTCCCTTTTGCAAGAGCTCCAAAAAGGATAGCTCTTAAGGTATGGGATTTAGATGAAGGGACTATGAGATTACCCTGAAGTACTGAGGGCTCTACTTCTAAATCAGCCATATGTTATTTCCATAAAGTTTAAACTCATTTCTAACTCATCTAAAGAAACAGCTCTACAGTAATTTTTTTCAAACTCGATTGCGTGCCCAATCCGATCGATTAAAACAAACCGAAGCTTTCCTTTAGCCTTTTTCTTATCATGAGAAAGGGCCTCTAAAAACTTATCCCGATCGTAGCTTTTAGGAAGCTTAAGAGAAAATAGGCGATAACCCTTCTCGATCTCACTAAACTCACTTTCTGATAAATATCCAAGCTCTTTACTCAAATGGGCCTCGACAAGAGAACCGATAGCAACAGCTTCTCCATGCTCTATCGAATAATCTGCGACGGCTTCAAGACCATGAGCAATTGTATGACCAAAGTTTAATATGCGCCTTAACGACTGTTCATTAGGATCTTCCTCTACAACGGCTATTTTTTCTTTAACGGCCATTTCAATCAGCTCTAAATCTTTCCCACTTTTTTGAGCTAAATTCCAAAGAGAGTGATTTCGAATCAGTCCCATTTTCAAAATTTCTGCAAGACCGTTAACCCATTGGTTTTTTGGAAGAGTGGATAAAAAATTTAGATCTGTAAAAACAGCTTTTGGAGGATAAATTGTCCCCACTAAGTTTTTGCCAAAAGGGGTATTGATTCCAGTTTTTCCCCCTATCGAAGCATCAACCATGGCTAAAAGAGTGGTTGGCATTAAAATCAAATCAACTCCCCTCATATAGATAGAGGCAATAAATCCAACAAGATCAGTTGTGACCCCTCCACCTAAAGCTATCAATACGGTATCTCGCCCCAATCCCCTTTCTAAAAGTTTAGTAATGATCTCCCCTACGGTTTCTTGACTCTTTGCTTTTTCGCCACTTAAGGTTACAAGAAGCTCTCCTGATAAAGTCTCAGCAAGCTTTTTTCCATAAGAATGTTCTAGAAAAGGATCAGTAATGACAACAACTCGTTGACCCAACTTCTGACAAAATTCCTTTACTTCTTGTAGAAGATCTTTTCCTACATGAACTTTAGGGATCATAAACATTCCTTCCAAAAAACTCTTTGCGCTGCAGCTTGATTGATAAACATCTCCTCTCCATACACAGTAGGACACTTCATAATTGCTCCTAGTTTTAAAATGGGAGTTTCTTTGGGAAAATAAACAACATCCATCACAAGAGCCCCTTTGCAAAGGGTTTTCAAATCCATATTTGGAGAGCAGTTTATTAAAACATCATACTCTAAGGGGATATTTTCTAAAGAGCCGGCCTCACAATCTAAAATTTGACCAAGCTCTTTTGCTCTTTCTACATTCCTGTTTAAAATGTATAATTTAGCCCCTCTTTTTTTTGCCTCAAAAGCAATCGATCTGCCAGCTCCCCCAGCACCGAGAATCACCATTTTCTTTCCTCGAACAAGCCCCTTTTTCTCGATGGCATCCAGAGCCCCTACCCCATCTGTGTTTGTCCCTATAATCTGATCTCCTTTAAAAGAAAGTGTATTAAAAGCTCCCACATCTGTTCGCGCTACATCAACAAATGGAACTATTTTTTCTTTTAGAGGAATGGTAACACTTAAGCCTCGAATGGCCATTTTTTGAGCAAGTGGAATAAAGGCATTTAACTCATCTTCATCCAGATCCATTTTCACATAAACAGAGTTACCCAATCTCTCCCTGTTATGGTAAACATGGCCTGGGCTATTTGAAACAGGGCTTCCTATTAATCCATAAATAGCTGTCTCCCGATTCAAAGACCGATAATTATAGGTATTAATGATCTCAGAAAGTGTAAGTTGCCCAGGGGCTGTTTTTTCATCTTTTTCAAGACAGGCATAATCAATAACATTTCCAATTACAGGCCCCAAAACCCTTGCAAAAGACCCTTTTTCTCCCATGCAAATCACACTTAGTTGTGGATGACCTTTACCAAATAAAACCATTTTAAGAGCCTCATTTGTCGAGTGGACCTTCGCTGCTATTTTATAAGTACAAGCTTCATATTTGGTCATTTCATGATAAATTTTATCTAACTCATCTGGAACCCTTTCAAAGTTATGATAAGAAATGACAAATTGAGTCTCAGGATAACTTACTAACATCTCCTCTAAAAATTGAGGATGCATATCATATTCAAGATCAAAAAAAGGGGGCTTTAAAGATAAGAGAGTCTTAATAAGAGCCTCTCTTTCCCCCTCACTTCTGTCATTATTCCTACGAAGAGTCAACATCAGAGGCTTTGGACTCTTTTTAAGAAATACTTCAATAGCCTGAGTATTTATAGAGGGGAGTAAATCAAGACGCAATTCAATTCCATCTGCATCTTCGCACGATTTCAAATCTATATCGAGATTACTGATTGATACAAAAAGCATAGGGAAAAATAATGTCACCTTTTTCCACTTAATGTCAAAGTAGACACCCTCTTAGATAGAAAGCGAGAGTTTCAGCTAGAATATCCTCTTGAATAAAGGGAGATAAAGTGATAGAATCACCTTCTTATCTATGGAAGAAACTCTCGAAGAAGCCACACGTAAGCGGCGCACATTTGCTATCATCAGTCACCCAGATGCTGGAAAAACGACTCTAACAGAAAAACTCCTCCTCTATTCTGGCGCTATTCAGACTGCCGGTATGGTAAAGGGGCGAAAAGGACGTAAGTCTGCTGCCTCTGATTGGATGGCTATGGAGCAAGAACGGGGCATCTCGATCACCTCATCTGCCATGCAATTTACCTATAAGGGAGTTTTAATTAACGTCTTAGACACCCCTGGTCACGAAGACTTTTCTGAAGACACCTACCGAACCCTCACTGCTGCAGACTGCGCAATCATGGTAATCGACGCCTCAAAAGGAGTTGAAAAGCAAACACGCAAACTATTTGAGGTTTGTCACTTACGAAAAATTCCAGTTCTTACCTTCATTAATAAGATGGATATGCCAAGTAGGGAACCTTTGGATCTGATGAATGAAGTTGAAAACGTTCTTCAAGTTCACTCTTGCGCAATGAACTGGCCCATTGGAAGGGGTAAGGAGTTTTCTGGGGTTGTCGATAGAATAACAAATGAGTGTCTTTATTTTTCCAAAACATCTGTTGGTGGGGCCCAAAAAGCAGATATTACTAGATCGCCCCTTGCAAGCGCTGATCCCGAGCTTATTGAGGAGCTGGAGCTTCTGGAAATGGCAGGTAATTCCTTTGATAGAAATAAATTTTTGAACGGAGACCTAACTCCTGTTTTCTTTGCATCAGCTCTTATTAACTATGGCGTTGAGCCCTTCTTTGATGCCTTTATCGATTTAGCCCCTTTCCCTCAACCTCGTAAGGCTAATCTTCCAGATGGATCAGAAATTGAAATAGATCCGATTAAAACCCCCTTCAGTGGCTACGTCTTCAAGCTTCAAGCCAATATGGATAAGCGGCATAGAGACAATATGGCTTTTATTCGGGTTTGCTCAGGTAAGTTTGATCGCGATCTTACGGTTAAACACCACCGTCTCAAACGGGAAATCCGCCTCTCTAGACCTCATGGCATGGTGGCAGGTGACAGAGAAACAGTAGATTACGCCTATCCGGGTGATGTGATTGGGGTCATCAATCCTGGTCTTTTTGCAATTGGGGATACGATTTCTACAACAGGTGGATTTAATTTCAAACCTCTCCCCCAATTCCAGCCGGAAATTTTTGCAAAACTCCATCCAAAAGATGTAGGAAAGAGAAAATCTTTTGATAAAGGGACTCTACAACTGACTGATGAAGGGGCTATTCAGCTGCTTCGGTCTTATGAAAGGGAAGGGGATCTAATTTTTGCAGCTGTTGGTAAACTCCAGTTTGAAGTAATGCAATATCGACTTAAAGATGAGTATGGAGTGGAAACCATTCTCACTCCCCTCTCCTACCAATGTAGCGCCTGGATTATTGGGGACATGAAAGCCTTTGAAAAAACAACAACCTGTCTTCTTGTCAAAGATCGGCACGAAAACCCGATGGCCCTTTTCACCTCACAGTGGGAAAAGCAGTACTGCATGAAGCAAAATCCCAACCATCAGTTCGTCGAAGTTTTAGTGTAATTTTATTTTCGATCTTGTACTGTATTTCCAAAGTTTATGCCTCAATTATCAATCTTATTTTTATTGATCTCTTTTGGCTCTGTCGGGGCTGTTCTCTTTACCCCAGCTCTTCCAAAGATCCAAAATTTCTTCGGACTCACTATTGGGCAAACACAACTAACGATCACTTCCTACCTTATTGGATATGCTATCGGACAACTCCCCTATGGCCCTCTAGCTAATGGTATCGGGAGAAAAAAGACTCTTTATATAGGTATCACTGTCGCTATTATCGGGTCTCTTCTTTGCGCTCTATCTGCATCACTCCATTGCTTTCCTCTTTTAATTATCGGAAGATTTGTGCAAGCGGTTGGAGCTTGTGTGGGAGTTAAAATCAGCTTTACAATGATTGCTGACTCTTATGAACAAAGATTAGCGACTCAAAAAATCTCCAAGCTTATCATGGCCTTTGCTGTAATGCCTGGCGTGGGGGTAGCTATCGGAGGCTATATTACAGAACTTTTCAATTGGGAGGCCTGTTTTTATTTTCTAGCCCTTTTTGGCTTATTCAACCTACTCATTGCATACCTCCTTCCAGAAACAGCCAAAAGCATTGATCTAAGTTCAATAAAATTAAGTAAAATTTATGAAGGTTACCGGGCTAAGCTGAAAAATAAACAATTGGTACTTTCTGGTCTAATAATGGGATGTGGCACAGGTGTAGTATATCTTTTTGCATCAAAGGCCCCATTTATCGGCATTCAGCTTATTGGACTTGAGCCAGATGTATTTGGCACTCTTAACCTAATCCCTTCAGCAGGAATGCTAGCAGGATCATTTTTGGCATCAAGATTAGCAGAGCACTTTCCTCCACTCTCTCTTCTACAATTGGCAATCATAGTCTCGTTGACATCAACCTTTACAATGATTATCCCCTTTCTATTACAAGAGCCAAGTATATGGTCCTTATTCTTCCCCACAGCTCTCATTTACATTTCTGCAACTATTATTTTTGCCCATATCACATCTTTTGGCCTCTCTACAGCCAAAAATAAATCAAACGGCTCTGCAATGCTTAGTTTTCTAAACTTAGGGACCTCTTTTGTAATCGTTCTCCTATCCCAATTTATCTTCCCAGCTTCCGCTCTCGTAATGCCCATTTCTTTTGCTATTATATTTCTGATTATGCTGTTTCTATTTTTCAGCCTTAGAAGGGCAACAACTCACCTTGGATAAAGAGTTTTACTTCTTATTAATAGGACAAGAGCTCTTTCCTATGATCTGATAAAAGATGCACCAACTAAATAAAGCCTCGCAAAAGACAAAGATCCCGCCAAAAAAGGCTAGATAGCTATTTTCATAATAAGCAAATGCAAATAGAAAAAGAGCTATTGCAAGTCTTAAGAGGCGATCAAATGTTCCAATATTTTTCTTCATGACTTTTTTTTCTCCAGTTCATCCCATCTAAGATATAGTTGTTCTATTTTGTTTTCAGCAAGAGCTAATTGAGCGCACACTTCGGATAATTTTTGAGAGTCTTGTGCAATTTCAGGAGCCCCAATTTTTTTGTTAAGGATCTCTACTTCTCGTTCTAATTTTTCAATTTTCCCTTCAATTTCCTCATACTCTCTTTTTTCTAAGTAGGAGAGCTTTTGCTTTTTTGCCGTTGGAGCTTCTTGGCTTTTAGCTTCCTGTTTTTTTTGGGGCTCAGCCTGACTTTTTTCCCACTGGGCGTAATCGACAAACATTTCAGGTACTTTGGAATCACCCAAAGATAAAAAATGATTACAGATCCGATCTAACATACATCTATCATGAGTAATTAAGACAACAGCCCCAGGAAACTCTTTTAATGTCTCTTCCAAAGTCTCTAGGGTAGCAATATCAAGATCATTACTCGGCTCATCTAAAAGAAGCAGATCTGCCGGCTGAAGCATAAGGTGGGCGATCGAAATGCGAGCCCTCTCTCCACCCGAAAGATTGCCTATCGACATATCTAAAATATCTGGAGAAAATAGAAATCTTTTACACCATCCATTGACATGAACCTCTTGTCCTCGAAATGATACGTAATCCCCTTTAGGGGAAAGGGCCTCTCTCAATGTAATGTTTAGAGGAAGTTGAGCCCGATGTTGATCAAAATAGACAATTTTTAAATCCTCTGCTTTTTTTATTGTCCCTTGATCGTGAGAAAGCTCCCCTGCCAAAATTTTCAGTAAGGTGGTTTTCCCCGATCCA
>Ga0066646_10001698_pt1 | contig 10147 bp, 19 predicted proteins | sample CryGeyCG2114_250_3_FD_59511 | JGI IMG/M metagenome (GOLD analysis project Ga0066646, IMG submission 59511) | Groundwater microbial communities from aquifer - Crystal Geyser CG17_big_fil_post_rev_8/21/14_2.50 | ecosystem: Environmental > Aquatic > Deep subsurface > Groundwater | place: USA...
GGTCCCAGCCACCGCTGCGGTACAGGGCCAACCACCCATACACGGTGGATCGGTTCACGCAGCCCGCGCCGCCATCGCCAAGGCAAAGGAGACGTTGTGACCGGACCAACCCTGCGAGTCTACACCGTGAAGCTGACCGAGACCCTGGAGCACGAGCTCCGGATCCTGGCCAGCTCACCGGAGCACGCCATCGACCGGGCTATTGACCAACGATGTGACGATACCGTGACCGGATGCCCAAACCTGGAAGCCGAGATCGTCGGCGAACCAGCACCGCCGGCGCCGGGCCCTGACCAGGTGCGGCCGAACTAGGAGGATGCCATGCCGAAGAAGGAATAAACCTGCCGCTTCTGTGGGAGCAACGACATCGCCGCTCGTGTCTGGGTCAATCAGACCATGGACGTGACCGCTCAGGAATGGTTCGAGCAGGGCCTGGAGGACAGCGAAGTCCCGGTGATCTGCCATGGATGCGGGCTGGAGCTCGAGCGTAGCGAGCTCGAGGAACACGAGATACCCTAGAAAAGGAAGTCCGTCGCGTCCGGCTTGGCGTGGGGCTGTTCCGGACCGGCGTCCGGTCGGGCCGGCGGGCTTTCTTTGACCCCAAGGTCGGTCCGACGCCGGGCATCCAGGAGCCTGCACTCGTGCAAAATTTGCGGAAGCTCTGATGTGCGCCACATCTCACCACCATTTTTCCAACGATCAGCTCCGCGAAGCCAGCAAAGAAAGGAAACGATGCGCTCCTCGCCGATTGCTCGCCGAGACAGGCGTAACCGCTCCTCCTCTGTCGTGAACGGCCAGCGCAAAAAGAACTCTCGAAGCCAAACATGGATACGCCAATACTGAATATTCCAGGCCCCGGGAATTCGGCCTCGATAACCACCACCGGATTCCCACAGAGCATCCATCCTATCTCGGATCGCTGCACCATCCCAACGGCGCAGGTGCTCGATGTTGTGGCCCCACTCGACAGTAGCGTCAACACGCTCGTGATTCATGATTCGTCATCCCATCCGAATTCTCGATGAATTTGGTCCTCGAGGGCCTCGGCGTTCGGCACCCGGAACGATTCGGCTGATTTGATGCGGGCCACATGGGCCTCGAAGTCCTTGGCCCGGATCAGCGAGGCCGGCACATGCTCGGCCGGGTCAACCCACTGGCCCTTGAGGCGGTCAGAGAAAACGGCCTTGAAGTCGGAGGCCGTGGCGGCCGGCATCTTGCGCCAGGCGGCCCGGACCGCTGAGGTCAGGCTGTCGGTGATCGAGAGGTTGCGGCCGAAGTGATCGTTCCATAAATCGGTCAGCTGCTGGGCCACGTCCAGGTGCTTCTGAGAAAACTTCCCGTTGGGCTTCGTTTTTCCTGCAGATGCACCACCCCCCGCGGGGGGGGTAAGGGGGGGTTCTTTTTCTGCTTCTGATTTTGCCTCTGCATCTGCCTCTGCATCCCCCGGGACAGTCCCGTGACTTGTCCCGTGACTTGTCCCGTGACGTGTCCCGTCTCTTTGCCGTCGTTTCCTTATAGCTTCTTTGTTTACTTGCATTTCATCGAACCCAACAACACCCCCTTCATTATTTAACAGGTTATGATTTATAAGTGTCGCACGTATTGTGGAAAACTTGGGGATATCACAATGGCATAGCGGCGCGAGGAAGTAGTCCGGCTGCCGGTGGATGCCCTTGCGCTGGAAAGCCAGGAAGTGCCAAAACACCAGGCGATGATCGTTATCTGGGAGGGTAACATATTTTTCAGAAAGCAAAATCGACGTGTAGGCCTTGAACCAGCTGTCCTTCGCCATGGGAACCTCCTGACGGGAAGAAGCGGGGAGCACCGCCCGTCACGGTGCCCCCCTGAGATCGGGAGCGACCCGACCCCACCGAAGAATGGCGGCGGGTGAACTCACCGAAAACCCGCCGCCAAGCAGGGAACCAGTACGGTCGCGGCGTACCGATCCCCCGGGGAGGGCAGTCAACCCCCCGTTTCCAAGGGAGAGCGATGGTTGGCATCACTCTCCCCGGACGCCGATGCTGGAGGAAACGCAAATCCCCACACCAGCGCCGGAGCGGTCACGGCGTTCCATCCCTGGGCACTGCGCTCCGTTTCTACCAAAACCATACTACACCACCAGCACAGAACCAGCAAGAAAAAAATGTAGCACGTGCTACATTTCCTGTTGACGCCACCAGTAGCACGCGCTACAATTCTTCCGTTGGGCGTCCGTCGTACTTTCACGATATCGAAACGGGGCGCCCACAACATCAAGGAGAAGTGATGCCTGACATTAATGAACCAACCACGAACGCCGGCGAAGACGATGTCATCGACATGACGCAGTTCGAACGCTTCATGGTCTATGGGGTGAAAGAGGGGACCGGGGAAAAATTTATTTTTTCCTCGCCGAAATTCAATGCCGAGGACATCTGTTACCTGTACGGCCAGTTCACCATGAATCTGATGCAGACGGCGATGCAGGCCCAGATCGCCGGACTCAAGCCGAAGGCTCGATCATGAGGCGGCAATCGCGCAGCCTGCTGGCGACAACAGCATGGGCTATGTTGACCATCGTGGTGACGTTCCTTCTCCTGTGCGTGTGGGTCCTGGTCGTTGATTCCTGTGCCCATGCGCAGGAGCTGGTCTACCACGAGGCGCATGCCAGCTTCTACCGTCCGACCATGGACTTCTGGGCTTTGAGCGACAAGTTCGCTCGCCCGAATTGCTGGACGATCCGGGTCAATCTTCTACTCGATGATGGATACTGCCTGCGTGTGAGAGGGGCCGCCTCATTCTCGGCCAAGCTCCGGAACAGACGCAGCGGAGAGACTATCGTCGTTCAAGACCGGGGGATCATGGTCAGAGAGGCCAACACAATCGGTGGCTGGCGTGATACCCTGTTCGGCGACGAGGCCGTGGTCCATTGGTCTGATGATGGGGATATGAAGCGCAACGCACGTGACCATGGCTGGCAGGGTCCGCTCCCGGTCCGGATTCTGATGTACCTGCCTGACCGGGATTTACCAGGTGGAGGCAAGTCGTGGGACATCCTCGACGTGTGGCCCCTGGCCAACCGAACGGAGGTTGAACGATGCGGAAACTGATTCTTGCCCTGGTGCTGGTGGTCATGGTTGTTGGCGCAACCGCAACCCAGGCTATCAAGGTGGGTGAGCCCATCGACGGCAACGACAGTCCTGCTTTCGCCTATGAAACATCGTGTGATCCCGACCACGATGGGTACATGGCTCCGGTCGAGGCGTGGCTGTGCGAGATCGCGTGGATGGTTGACGCCTGGTGGGATTATCCCTGGTGAACAATGGGTTGCCAATACCGGCAACCTCAACTACGGCCCGGCGTGTGGCCGAAGCTCTGACCTTGCGGAGAGTCAAGCTGGCGCCGGGCATCAACAAAAGAAGGACATCATGAAGCAGCATCCTAGCAAATCCATCCTGACCAATTCGAGCATGGGCACCTTCCGGTCATGCCCCTGGAAGTGGTGGCTGAAATACGTTTACGGTCTGAGGGAGAACGAAAAGGGATACGCTCTCAAGTTCGGGAGCCTCTACCATGCGGTTCTTGAGCGGATCGGAAAACAGGAACCGATGATGGGTCTTTTCACCGGAGAGGACGAGTTCCTGGATGAGGCCGTCAAGGCGGTGGTTGCCGGGCGGCTGGAATACTACGGGAACAGGCCCGAGGAAATCGTGTCGGTGCTGGCGGCAGAGGAAATGTTCGAGATGCCCCTGCGCAACCCGACAACCGGGAGGCCCACGCAGAGCTTCACTCTTGGCGGGAAGCGGGACGCCATCGTCAGGCTGCACGGGATCCCCGCGATCCCCAACGGATCACTGGCCCTGCTCGAGTACAAGACCACAGTTCGGGACTTCTCTCCAGGATCGGATTACTGGATGGAGGTCCGCATGTCGCAGCAGGTTTCGATATACCTACAGACGGCGCGCGACGCCGGCCACGACGTTTCGACCATCCTCTACGATGTGACCAAGCGCCCCATGCAAAGGCCAAGTCAAGTGCCGGTGCTGGATGAAAACGGTATGAAGATCGTCCACGATGCCAACGGAGAGCGGGTCAAAACCAGCAAGGGCAAATGGCGCGAAACAGCGAACAAGGACGAGGGGTACGTGCTGCAGACCAGGCCCGAGACGCCGAAAGAATTCGGCAAACGGGTCAAGGCCGCGATCGACGAGGATCCGAGCAAATGGTATCTCCGTTTGCCCATCGGTCGAACGGATCGAGACCTCAAGGAATGTGCGCTCGACGTCTGGCAAACCCAGCGCATGATCCGCATGGCCATGAACGACGGATACTACTACCGCAACCCTGGATCGTGCCGAACCATGTTCGGGTCCTGTGAATACGTCGGGTGTTGCATGAACAAAGACATCGGCCAGGTGATCCCCGATGGGTTCCATCTGGTAGATGACGTCCACCCTGAACTTTTGGAGGAAAACCTTGGGTAAGCCAAGCGCACCTGGCGCCGGACCCGGCGCTGCGCCTCCTGGCATGGGTAGCAGCCCGCCACCCGCCAGAAGGCAAGCAACATCTGAGTCGAAGCAGTTCACGTTCACGTCCGGACGGATCGCCTCGGCGTCGAGAGCGATTCTGTACGGGCCGGGGAAGGTGGGCAAGAGCACGCTCTCGTCCCTCGCCCCGGGCTGTGCTTTCATCGACTTGGAGGGCGGCACGAATTTCATGGACCTGAACCGGGTCGGCCGGGACCAGGTCCAGAACTTCGACGATCTGCTCGAGTGTCTCCGGTCTCCCCTGTTCGAGGGGCCGGGCATCACCGTGCTGGACAACCTGACCAACGCACAGGCCATGTCCGAAAACCACGTGATCGGCACCGTCACCACGAAGGAATGCCAGAAGCCCCGCTTCATCGAGGACTACGGATGGGGGAAGGGCTACCGCTACAACCGAGACAACATGGCCCTGCTGCTGCAGGAGCTCGACCGTCACGTGGCCCGCGGCCGTCCTGTGATCGCCGTGGCTCACGAGGTAATCTCCGACGCACCGAACCCGAACGGGGATTCGTACCTGCGCCACGAGCCGAACCTGCAGGCCATCAAGAACAGCAACGTGCGCAACGACGTGATCCAGTGGGCCGATCATATCGTGTTCCTGGACTTCGACGTTTCCGTCGATCGCTCTGGAAAGGGCACCGGCGGCAAAACAAGAACCATTTACACCACGTCTGCTGCGACGCATATTGCCGGGTCACGTGACCATCCCGGCCTTGTGCTTCCGTTTACGGATGTCGCATCCGGGGTGAACTTCTGGAAGACGCTCTTTAACCTGGAGGGATGACATGCCGGTCATTGACAGATCAGGACGATTCAGGGCCACGCCCTTCGATTGGGAGGTTGTTCGCAACCCCACCACCAAGTCGGTCGGGTTGGTGATTCATTTCCACATCCTGGCCCAACGCTACTTCGACGACCAGACCAACGAACAGTGGGACGCTCGTTGGTCGACCGAATGGAAAGAAGCCAATGGGCTTTTTACCGTCTCGGGCTACTTCAACCTTATCACCAAGAATGGCAAGGCCAATACGTTTTCGATTCAGCAGCTCGCTGACTGCATCAATTTCCGATTCCATTCCTTCGCTGCATTGAAGGATGGCCCGCCGCAGGGCGAGGTTTGCGAGCTCGACGTGATCCCGAACACTCGCCCCAAGGGTAAAGACTTCACGATCGAGAACATGTGGCCGATCGGCGGCCGCAAGATGGCCGACCTCGAGGATCTGGATGCAGCGTTCGGCGCCGAACTGCGGGCTGCCGCATCTGAGGCCGAAGGGAGCGCACCGCCGGCGCAAGGCCGGGCCCCTGGAGCATGGCCGTTCAACCAAAGGCAGGCGGGACCGGGCCCGGATCTCCAGCACGACGATACGGATGCACCGCCCCCGGCCAGGAGCGCCGCGACCTCCACTGTTGCGCCGCCTCCCGGCAGCGGAGCGGCACCGCAGGGCCATGCGGGACCCGCGAGCGAGGAGCCGCCCATCGGCGATCCCCCGCCCGAACGAGGCAGTCGTGGAGGGCTGCCGTTTTAGGATGATGCTCCTGTAGCTCAATTCGAATCCAGCCAGGAGCAAACATGATGGGCGCGCGCCTTCGGGATTCTCCCTCAAAATCCCCCCCGGAGGAACCACGCGCGCCCACCACCAAGAAAGCTGAGTGATGAAATACTACGTCGGAGCCATCGTGAAACGGGACGCATCCGCTTTGGTGCTCAGCCAGGGCGACACCGTGCTGGCGGCCGAGCTGGCCCGGGATCGCTCAGAGCATGACCGAGCCAGAATATTTTTTCGGATGCAGAGATGGATGAACCTCGTTTTGGTGCGATGGATTCGTGCCCACGAGATCACCGAGCTGGGCATCGTGCTTGTGGAGGACGATCCCGACGGGCTTTCCCGAACCGCCAGCAACCAGTTCAAGCTACGTCTGGCCGGCGCCATGGAGACGGGCATCTACCAGCTGGTCGCAGCAGGAACGCTCGAGTGCGATATCCGGCTTGGCCGCATCGGATACCGTGCAGCCAAGGCCGTGTTTACCGGAGACGGCAACGCCTCCAATACCAAGCTGATCTTGGCCTCAAAGTGGGAGCGATCCCGCGGAGAGAAGTTCGAGCGGGAGCGTTCGATCTTGGCCATGGCCCAGGCCGCCAGCGTGTGCAGGCCAACGATGATTACCGTCGAGGACGCACCATTCCTCGATTCCTACTACACCGAAGCATTCACAGGAGGTTGAGCATGCCGTCGAACATGGACCGCTTCGATGAGGCCCGCGTGGCTCTGGCCAACATCGAGATCATGGGACCCAGGGTTCTGCTCTTGAGGGACGAGACTCCAGGAAAAATCGGGCACATCATCGTCCCCGACGAGGGCAAACGTCGAGAGAGCACCGGGCGCATCCTCCAGCTGGGGCAGAGCTACCGGGCCGAAGCTACAAAGCTCGGAGTAGCCGGGCTTTCGGTGGGGGATTGGATCACCTTCAACGCCTACGATGGAGTGGACCACTCCATCAAGGCCGGCGGCAAGGATTGGGTCGTGGTCGTTTTGCATGCCGGTCAGGTCTACCTCAAGGCCAAGGAGCAGGAGGAATAGCAGCATGGAGCAGACGATCCCGGCCCACTCCCAGATATGGGAGCACATCGCGTCCGGCAACCGGTTTCTGATCGAGAGGGTTGGCAGCGGGTACGCTGCCTACTGCATTCTGATCGAGTGCAGCGATCGGCGCATCAAGTACACCAACCTGCGGGTTTGTATTCCCGTCTCTCGTTTCCGGAATTACGGAGACCGCGGGCTCCGGTTTGTTCGATTCGAGGGCGGCAAGCGCCATAGCGGTGAGCATTTTTCCTGTTATGGCGTCTACAATCCAAGAAGGAAAAACCTTGGGGCGAAACAAAAGGCAGGCAACGGCAGCTAAACCGACCAGGGCCAAACGTCGACCGAAGGGTAGCGCAAAGTCCTCACTGGTCAACGAGGCCCTGGTCGGTGAACGCAAGCTGCTCCAGAAAGCAGCGAGCGAAGGGCGTTTGCCTCCTGATGTGGCCCGTCAAGAGCGGGTGCAGTCTGGAGATTTCAGGTGCACCACATGTGGCATGTATCACTGGAAAAAGAAAGACGCCGACGAGTGCTGTCCAATACCGGAGATCAATAAAAGTCCCAGGAGGTTTTGCAGTCGTGATTAGAGGAGAAACAGACCACCAGTTTTTCGGTCGCTTTTACGATTGGTGGACCAAGGCCGTTCTTGCCGTAAAGGGCAGCGCAAAGTCCACGGGCGTCCCACCGATTGGGGGGCACAACATGGAAGAACTAGAAATTCATGATGATCAACTGTGCCGGGCAGCGTTGGCGATACTGGAGCAGAGAGGCATTGCTGTCTCCCCTGCAAGAATGAAACTGTCCTACCACATCCGCACCGGCACATTCATAATCCGCGTTCCTGGGCACATGCATAAGATCACTTTGGAGAGCATGGCTGATGTTTATAACCATCTCCAGCCCACAATAGCAGCGCCATGATCCGTGAAGAAACTCCACTGCAGGCCGCCAAGCGCCTCGGCCTGCCCTACGTGCGTCTGGTCATCGACCGGCGACACCTGAAAACGGGCGGGGGCAAGATCGAGATCGACGGCCCAGTGTCTGTCCGGCTGGCGTGCATGGCACTATCGCTGCTGCAAGATATGCTGGAGGACGGGGCAAAATAGCAACACTGGCTGCTCCGCTTGTGGTATAATGGACACCCAACCCAAAGGAGGTGAGCGATGCACTACGAAATCTTCCTGGGCTTGGCCCTGATCGATCTGTTCTGGTGGCTCCGTAAATAAGCAGGGCCGCACAACCGGGGGCGGTTTCCGCCCCCGCAACCTGTGAGGAGGGCTCTCGTGGCCAAAGTGTTCATCAGCGCACAGGCGCAAGGCAAATTCATCATCGATCCGCAGAGCCGTCAGCCCGTGGGGCGCGCGCGCGCGAGGCCCAGGCTGATCAACTTTCGCCCACCTCGGATCCGGCCGATCCCGGACCCCCCCCCGGGTGGTCCTCCGGACCCACGGAAAAAATCCCCACCAGCCACGCCCAAGCAACTCGGATTCGCAAGCCGGCTCCTCCTGGAGCACGGAACCACCCTGGACGACTGGAAGGCCAAGCACGGGGTCACCCTAACCCTCGATCGCCACATCACCGAGATCCGGGCCGAGTACGGGGGGAGAGCAGGGACAGACCAGGCCGAAGCAGAACGGATCCGGGCCAGGAACGCCACCCTGGCGTGGCTCAAGAACCAGCTCAAGACCGTGTTCTGTAACGACGGGCCCCATGCGGCCGCTGAGTGGATCGACAGCGAGGATCACGGAGAACGGATCAGGACAGCCCTGCTGGTCCACCTGAACGAGCTCGAGGCCGGACAAGGAGCGGTGGTCGAATGACCACAGCCTCACGCACCGAACGCCTGGTCCTTCCCTGGCCGCCATCGGTCAATGCCTGGGTCCGGGCCATTCCTCGCGGCAGGATTGCGGTGAATATCCTCACCGAGCGGGCCCGGGGCTACAAGTCCGACGTGAAGCGGACCATCGGATTCTGGCCGATACCGCTACAGGGTGCGCTGGCCATGACCATCGAGCTATGCCCGCCGGACAGACGGCGCAGGGACGTGGATAACTTCGACAAGGCCATTCTCGACAGCCTGACGGCAGCTGGGGTCTGGGGGGACGACTCCCAAGTGATCGACCGACGCACCGTGTTCGGAGACGTGATTCGTGGCGGCCAGGCGATCTGCACCATATCGGAGGTCCGCCCATGATCATCCGCCGCGTGTGCCGACTTCTGACGGGGCTGAATTCGCAGATCGAGGGAGCAAATGCCTGAGGTGATGGCAATTAACAAATTTGGACAAGAAAGTCCGTTATTTAAGGGGATGAGCATCGGATGCAGTGACTTGGGAAACCAGGTCGCTCCGGGCGCTGGCGAGACAGCTGTGGGCGGTTTCCACTGGGGAGCTAAACGAGATGGAAACCCGCGGCGCGGAGGTAGGCGCGTTGCGGTAGAGGTTGAAATTTAGAACGAGAGGCAGATGGAATGAACTGGACAACCGAACAGCCTAAAGAGCCTGATCAGATATGGCTGGTTCGGCTTCCCGGGGTTGTGATCGACCTTGACGAGACCGCCGAGGACGACGTGGGCTTTTTGATCTGGTCTGGAGATGGTGGGCAGGTGGCGGATGATCCTGTCGGCACGCAGTATTTCGGGCCGATCCCCAAGCCGGAGGACGAGCCATGATCTGCAAGGGGGTCGAGTGATGTACCTCAAGTTTTTATCAACCGAAGGAAAATCTCCGTTCCAAAACCTCCTTTGGCCGCCGCATTGGCCGCAGAGGCCACATTGGCCGCACGGGCCGCCGCACGGGCCGCCGCAGCGGCCGCTGAACACGAGTGGCAGTCCAAACGGCTGTTGCACTACCTCAACGGCGGGAAACCCGACGAAAGGGGCGAGTGATGGATTACCCACTGAATGAATGCGGAGGCTGGATCGTACCGCCTAACGCGAGAATAAAAGACGGTACGACCATCCCGGATTATTCGCAGCTTGGCAACTGGTGCAAGCTTGGCAACGAGTGCACGCTTGGCAACTGGTGCAAGCTTGGCGACTGGT
>Ga0066646_10001707_pt1 | contig 10136 bp, 8 predicted proteins | sample CryGeyCG2114_250_3_FD_59511 | JGI IMG/M metagenome (GOLD analysis project Ga0066646, IMG submission 59511) | Groundwater microbial communities from aquifer - Crystal Geyser CG17_big_fil_post_rev_8/21/14_2.50 | ecosystem: Environmental > Aquatic > Deep subsurface > Groundwater | place: USA: Utah...
ATGACGAGCACGATAAAGGACTTTCTAAAACGAACAAAAAAACCAATTACTGTACCATAAGCCTTGAACCATTTGACCTTTCTTCTGAGCTGCGCGATTGAGAAAAGCTGAGCCCTTTGCAACTGCTCTTTGAAGAGAAGTTGATATAATGCGGGGGTGAAAAATAGCGCTATCACCAAAGAAACCGCCAAATTAATGGCCACCACAATTGAAAAATCGGTCAGGTCCCTGCGGTCTTCTTCTGGCAAGAGCAGTACCATCAAAAGCGCCATTATGGTGGTAAGCGAGGCCGCCAACAGCGCCACAAAAATATTTCTGTTCTTTTTGCGATACATGTGATCGAGCATCACAATGGCATTGTCTACAATTAACCCGAAAGAAATGGTGAGGCCCGCTATGGAGAAGATATGCAGCTCAACATCCAATGCATAAATGATAATCGCAGTGATACAAAGGTTGATGGCGATACCCAAAAAAAGCGTGAAAAGATATTTCACTTTTCGATTGATCAAAAAGATAAAAACCAACAGAATGATGACGGAAAGACCCGTTCTATTGTAAACCTTGTCCATTTCCTTATTCAAAAACTCGGTATCGTCCCGCTCCAAGAGCACTTCCATTTCTGCTGGTAAAGTAGGCTTCAGCAATGCTATTTCATTTCTGATTTGTTCGGCCAATACAATTTTATTCACTCCTTCGCGGGCGTAAATACTCAGGTTAATGGCATTTCGCCCGTTGATGCGCTGATAACTTGTAGGCGATTGCTCCTCAATAAAGACCTTGGCCACATCTTTCAAAATCAAGTCTTTGCCTTCCATCTTACCAATGATAGCTTGTTCTAAACTTTCTAGGCTATTGATCTCGGACGAAGTTCTAAAGTAAAATTGCTGTCCAGCCGCATTTTTGACCAAACCGGGATAATTGACATCCTGAAAAAGGTTTAAGCTGTTCACAATGTCATTCTTCGAAAGGCCATAGCGCAGCATCATTTGAGGATCAAAATTGACAGTGATTTGCAAATCATTGGCGCCAGTAACCTCTACCCTTTTTATTTCCTTGATGGCCGATAGTGATTTTTGAATGTATTCTTCTACATCCTTTTTTATTTTGTAGGATGCATAGGGTCCATTGACCGAGTACAACAAAATAGGTGATTCTGCCTTGTTTTGTGTTTCGCCACCCCGCTGCTCTACCCTTGGGTACGACATATTTTCAGGGAGTTTTTTATAGATATTTCGAATGACCGCATTGACCTCAAACTTTCTAAACTCCATGTCTTCTCCCTTATCGAAAGAAAGCTCAATAGTACCTTGATTGTACCTAGAAATGCTATACACTTTATTGATGCCCTCGATTTGCGAAATGGCATTTTCGAGAGGTGAAGTAGCCAAACGCTCCACAATATCAGGCGAAGATTTGGGCAGTGTGTAAGTGATGGTAATGGCCGGCTTGGTATAGCGCGGAGTAAAATTAATATTGAGCTTAGGAATTAACGCAACCCCGACCATGGCCAGCACCACAAATACAATTACCAATCGGAAGGGTCGCTTCATTGTTGAAAGATATTAGATTCAGATTTACAAACCCAATATTTATAAATTATAGATGATGAAAGTTCAAAAACAAAATCAAAGCGCGAGACTATGCGAACACTGCTTCGTTACGATTTACAATTGAGTATGTTTCAACTACTAATTTGTGCTTATCAATTTTATTTAGTCTTTTTTTTACAAAATTCATTTGAAAATCAAAATAAACTTACTACATTCAACTTGCCTTTCAGTACCGGTATGAAAAGGCAAGGGTTATAAATCCACCCTCCAATTCGGGAAGAGATAAATATTAAATAATTATCACTATGTTAAAAATCAAATATTTTCTAGCTTCGATGACTTTCGTTTTTGCGATCTTCTTCTCTCTTAACACCTATGGGAGTTGTGAGGTCAGTTCAGTTGAAAGTGAAAACACTGGACATTGCCGAAGAGAGCCAGGAGGGACTGCAGATTTATGTTATGGTTATGGCACAGGGCCAGCATGTAGCGGCAGCATACCAGTAATTGGATAATTTTTTAAAAAAACTAAGTGAAGAGTACGAAATTTCGTACCCTTCACTTTAAAATTACATTATGAACTTACGAAAACACATATTGCCCTTATTCTCTCTAATTCTACTCTCTTGTAGCACAATCTCGGAGAAAAATAATAACAATGAGGCAAATTCCCAGAATAGTAAAGCGTTGACCAGTACTGGCAATATTGAGTTCCCTTTAGACAGTCTAACGGGTTTCAAAAGTCTGTCCTTTTCAATTGATCATTTAAACGATTCTAGCGAAACAGTATCATTTATCAATAGACAGACTAACTCATTGTACGTCTATTCTTTAGCAAATAAACAAGTTGAAAAAATCCATAAATTCGATATGCAAGGCCCCAAGGGAGTTGGTGCTTTAGCGGCTGGCTCTCATTTGATCCATAATCGAGATTCCATTTTTATCTACAATCCCAATTTAGGGACACTTTTTCTATTTAACGGAGACACTCAATTGACCAATAAATTCAAAATAGTGGATTTTAATAATTCCAACCTCCAAATCATTCCCGAACCTATAGGATTGGCTAAATTTCAGATTGTTGGTAAAGAAATATTTTTTCCTTCAACATTGGCACAGCCATTGAATGATTATTCCAATACACCCAGTCAAACTATAGTCAATATTGTAACAGGCGCGATACGCTATGATTTTGTTTTTCCAAAAATTTATTCCGAAGCCTATTGGGGTGGCTCCTTTAAATACTTCTCTACGCTAGCTTTTGACGGTCAAAATATCCTAATCAATTTTCCAATCGATGAAAACATTCATATTCGAAACATCGAAAACCAAACCAATTCAAAAGCAAAAATTCCGTCAAATCAAATATCCGCATTCGAGCCGATGGATGAGGATATTAAGTTTGGGACCAAACCTAGGGATGACTCCTTTTATCAAAAACAAGATTTATACAGCTTCTCCAATTCAGATTTTGCGGGTCTGCTATATGACCAATTCAGAAACGTCTATTACAGGATTGTCTATGCTCGACCGACCTTAGAGGAGGTGAAGGGTGGTGATTGGATTCCCGATATATCCATAATAACATTTAATCAGCAGTTCCAAATACTTTCAGAAATTCTGCTTGAGAAAGAAAAATATGACCCGTCAATGATAGGTGTCTCCAAAGATGGATTGCTAATTGCCCGTAAAGATCTTTATTCAAATGACGAAAACAATTTAACCCTTGAGATATTCAAACTACAATAGTTCTTACATCATTATACTCATTCTTTTGCTTGTGTTATCATGCAACAAAACCGAGGATAAATTGATACTCCTTAATAAGCAAATTAGAAAAATTAACCCTTCACTTCTAACTTTTGATCGAATTATTATAATTCCAGGTGAAGGTTGCGGGGGTTGTATTTCAAGTGCGACAAGTTATATAATTAGTGAAGAAATACCTCAAGACCTACGTATTCATACTGTTTTCACTAATGTCGGTGATTATAAACTTTTCAGAAATCAAATAGGATATCAATTAAACCCGGAAGATTATTCACTTGACAGTAGCAACTATCTACGGTTAGATAAAATATCGTCAATATACCCACAATTAATAATCATTGAAAAAGGCAAGATAATTGGTGCCATTGACTTTGATCCAATTGCTAACCCAACACTGAAAAATCCGTTGAACTAGTTTAGCCAATTTCACTAGATAACCACCAGTCTATATTTTAGATAAGAAAGAATCTGTTTTTCATTCTCAAGAAATAAGTAATATTTACTCTCAAGATAAACAACTGTAGCAAGGATAGGAGGAATGGGGTACTCTCTAATTTTTATATAACTGACTTATTAGTTTAAAATTCAATATTTAGCCCTATTTTTGGCTATTATGAAACATTTTTTTTCGATAGTGATTTTAATGCTACTGTCTTTAGCTTGTCAACAGCAAAAAACTGTAGTTGAAGAGCCTGATCTTGAGGCCTTGCGCAAAGAAGTAAAACCAACCGAAGTGGCTGTGGCCACAGCTGAGTACAGGCCTTTTGAGTTTCTGGTCAATGCTACAGGCACCATTGAGTCGGTATATGAGCTCAAAATCAATTTCGAAACCAGCGGATACCTCGAAAAACTATCGATTCAAAATGGCCAAAGGGTCAAGAAAGGTCAGATCATCGGTCAACTTGAAAACCGAAACGAAAGATTTGCCGTGGAAAAAGCCAAAGTTGCTGTTGAAAAGGCTTACCTCAACTACAGGAATGACTCTATCACCAGAGGAACTTCTATCAACAAAGACGTTATCAATACTTTCGAATTGAATTCAGGCCTAAAGGATGCTCGAATCAGCCTTCGCGAAGCCGAAATCAATCTTGAAAACACTATTTTAAAAGCACCTTCAGACGGTGTGATCGTGGATTTAGAATTCAAACAGGGCAGCTTAGTTTCTGCTGGCAATACCCTGTGCTCCATATACGACCCCAACAATTTAACACTCACCGCCAAGGTATTGGAAACCGACTTTGGCTTTCTCAGGTCTGGTCTTGTTGCAGATGTTTTTCCTTTGGCCCGCAGGACCCAATCCTTTGTGGCCCATGTTTCGGAAATCAATCCACGGGTAGATGAAAATGGAATGATTGAGGTAAAACTCAAATTAAAAGATACCGAGGGCTTGTTGCCCGGCATGAATGCCAATGCCATTGTGCGTGTTCCTCAAGCCAAAAACATTATTGTGCCACGAGAAGCCTTGGTAATCAAAAGCGGCAAAGAAGTCATTTTCACTTTAGAAAATGGTTTGGCGAAATGGAAGTACGTGAAAACTGGTTTAGACAATGGCGTGGACATTGAAGTGCTGGAAGGCCTAGAAGATGGCAATAGCGTGATCATCAGCAACAACTTGCAAATTGCGCATGACGCAAGAGTAAGCATTGCGACTCAAGAACTTTCCACTTCGAACAATTAAGTCAAATGGTTAAATTTTTAATCAATAGACCTGTTGCCGTTTTCCTGAGTTTTTTGGGTATTCTGTTTTTCAGTTTTTTGGCGCTGCGCGAATTGCCAGTTTCGCTGCTGCCGAGCATTGAAGTGCCTTCGATCATTATCAAGGTAAATTACCCCAATAACCCACCTTCGGTCATCGAAAACAATGTATTGCGCTCGATCCGATCGGAATTAAATACTTTGAACAGTCTTAAATCGGTAGAAAGTATTGCACAAAGCGAAACAGGTTTAGTGAAACTTCAATTCGACTTCGGCACTCGCATGGACCTGGCTTATATCGAAATCAACGAAAAAATTGATCGGCTCCAAGAGACATTGCCACGCGATATGGACCGCCCTCAGGTGGTCAGAATCAATACTTCGGACATTCCCATCCTTAGAATTCAGGTAATTCCAAAAGCTGGCACTGACTATACCGAAGTTTCAGAATTGGCAGAAAGGATTTTAAAAAAGAGAATCGAACAAATCCCTGGAGTTTCGATTGTAGATATCAATGGATTTCAGGGCAAATACATCAGCATTACCCCTGATTTGGATAAAATCAGGGCATTCAATATTGCTGAGCAACAGATTGATCAGGTGCTTCAAGGCGCCAATCAAGAATTGCAGCAGCTTTCAATCAAGGATGGCCAATACCGCTATTTCGTTAGAATGGCCAATCGACTGGACGATTTGGATGAAATCGAAAAACTGCCCATCATTAATACCGAAGGAGATGTAATCACCTTAAAAGAAATTGCAGACATCAATTTCGAGCCTGAAAAAAGACTGGGGTATCACCTCAGCAACCAAACCGAAGCCTTGGTAATTACAGTGCATAAGCAGGCGAATGCAAAAATGACAGCGCTTACACCGCTGCTGTATGAAGCCATCGAAAATTTTAAAATCGATTATCCATCCACCGACTTTGAGGCCACCCAAGACCAATCACTATTGCTCAATGCGGGCATAGATAATTTAAAAACCAGCTTGATTTATGGCGGAATTTTCGCCTTTGCCGTGCTTTTTCTTTTTATGGGCAATGTACGAATGCCAATCATGATGGGCATTACCCTACCTATTTCGCTGCTGATCAGCTTTCTATTTTTCTTTGCTTTTGGCCTTTCCATTAACATTATTTCACTGAGTGGTTTGGCGCTTGGTTTGGGGATGTTGATTGATAATTCAATCATCGTAATCGACAATATTACCCGCAAGCGAAAAGACGGCCTAGATATAGTTGCCGCCTGTATTGAGGGCGTCAATGAAGTGATGACGCCACTCATCAGCTCGGTACTTACTACGCTTGCCGTTTTTGTTCCTCTTGTTTTTCTGAATGGGCTTTCTGGTGCACTTTTTTATGACCAGGCGCTTTCCGTTACGATCATTTTAGGTACCTCCTTGATTGTCTCCTTTGTGCTACTGCCGCTTTTGTACAGAAAGTTTTTCGAAAATGTCAAAAAACCGATCAAAGAAGACAGCCTTATTTTTATAGGCATTCTAAAAATTTATAAAGCCATTTTTAAAGTGGTTTGGAGATTTAGAACCGTCAGCCTGCTTATTCTTTTGGCGCTTATTCCTTTGGCTTATTTTCTAATTATCAAAGCAGAAAAAACAGGATTACCGGAAATAGAAAAAACTGAAACATTGGTTTCGATTCAGTGGAATGAACCGCTAGATGCTGAAGAAAATAAAAAGCGCGTGACAAACATTTTAGAAAATATAAGCAGCGACATCACCAGTGAATCTGATATTGGCCTGAAACAATTTTTGTTGACCGAGCAAAACAATTCTGTCGAAACTGCCGAGGTTTATTTGAAATCTGAGTCCCCCGCTGATAAAATCGTTTTGGAGGCCAAGCTGATTACCTTCTTAGAGAGCAACTATACGAATGCCTCTTTCCAAGTGGAAGATGCGCCCAATGCTTTTGACCAGATCTTCAATTCAAATCAGAAATTCTTTATTGCCAAGTGGAAGAAGTTGGCCGGGGGCGAAAGGCTGAACGAAGACATGTTGGCCTCGATCCAAAAAGAGGTAAGCCAAATTTCGAATGAGCCGTCTAGACTCGGCAGTGGCTTTCAGTTTGGAGAATCCATGGAAGCCCTGATTGACACCCGAGCCTTATCGTTTTATGGCATTTCAGAATCCGCTATGAAAGAGGCCCTTTCTAAAGCATTAGAAGGTTATTTGGTGACTGAAATCAGACGGTTTGGAGAAGTGACTCCTATCAGGATTCAGCGTGGAAAAGATGATTTCAGATCGAAACTGAATGGAATATCTGTAACAGGTAGAAAAAACCAGCAATACCCTCTTTCCAATTTTGTCACCTTCCAATTTGTGAAGGATACCAAAGCAGTAACAGCCGATAGAACTGGCGTTTATCAAAGCCTAGAATGGGAAGAATTAGATGAAGCCACAATTGAAGCATTAACCGCCCAACTTCCTGGCAAAGCTGCTCAACAGGGTCTTACGATTGATTTTGATGGTAGCTATTTTGAAGGCCGCGAAAACCTGCAGCAGTTGATCTTTATTTTGGTGATTTCCGTTTTGCTCCTCTACTTTATTTTGGCTGCGCAATTCGAGTCATTGGTACAACCTTTAATCGTAATCCTCACTTTGCCTTTGGGTATTTCAGGCGCTTTGATTGTGCTGATGCTTACAGGCGGAACGCTCAATGTAATGTCGGCCATTGGGATTATTGTAATGTTGGGAATCATGGTGAATGATGCCATCCTTAAAATAGACACCATCAATAGATTGAGAGAGGAAAGTATCAATGAGCAAATCATAATTTCCAAAAATCAAATACTAGAAAAGGCAATTGCTAAAACGGGCGAGATTCGCCTTAAGCCAATTCTAATGACTTCGATTACCACCATTCTAGCCTTATTGCCAGTGGTGTTCTCATCAGGTATTGGGGCTGATTTACAAAGACCGCTAGTTTACACGGTAATTGGTGGGCTCACCATTGGCACTTTCACCGCGCTGTTCTTTGTGCCGCTGGCTTATTGGGTGGTGGGGAGGAAGAGGTAATAAAAACTGATATTAGGAAATAGGTTCTTTTACTTATCTACTGACCAAATCCCTAATGTACACATCTAGTTGCCTCTATAGTAAGTAAAGTATAAAGGTCATAAATAAGCCAAAACCATTCTTACAAGATAAGATTGATTCTGATGCCTCTTCAATTGAGTTGTTCAATTTTCTAGCAGAAAATATTAGGCCAAGCAAAAGAGATAAAATCAGAAAAAAATATATCTCACAACTATTGAATTGATCTTCTAACTATCCGTGCCACAAGGATTCGAGTTTCTTCCTTGTTGGTATTCTGCTCGAGAAAATAATATCTATTTTCAAAGTCTATATATAAAAGACTACCAATGTTTAAGTTGCCTACCTCTAAATCTGGATATACTTTAGTAATGCCATTTCGAATATCGTCTAAATTAAATACCTGAAGATAATATTTGGACCTATAATCACCTTTCATAAAGGTCAGATAATCATCTGGAATATCTGGATTATCACCAAGAGGTGCACTGTATATTCTAGAAAAATTTCTTCCTGTTTTTGTCTTAAAGACATCGTTGATCTTTTGATTATATCCATTAATTTTTCTATCGATTCTTGCGTAATTCATTGTTTGCTTTGAACCAAATTCATTACCAACAGCATCAGGGAAGTTTCTAGGGTTAGTTGAATATGATGAAAGCTCCTCTAGGTCATGACCATAAAAATAAAGGTGTTCATCGTGTGCGAAAACTGCCAAATAAGCTGAATCTAATTTTCTCACATATGGAATATTTCCGCTCCAAAAAAGGTATTTTCTGTATGGACTATTTATTGGATAGCTAAGTCCCTTTCTTACTTCTTTGCTCTCTAGGTTAATTTGATATAACAGGGTATTTTTTTTATAAAAATCCCTATCAGATGAGTAGTAGTAATTGCTATAACCAGTTAAATCGATAATTAAATTCCCCGAACCGTTCTTATAAATGTCAACAATTTCAGTATTTCTTTCCGTTGATATCTCAGGGACATAATTACTAATTTTCCAAGTGTTAATGATAATAGATTCTTCATTGAATAAAACAACTTTATTGAATTCTGCATCAAAAACAAAAACAGAATCTGCATTTAAAATTTTCATGTCAGTAATCCGATTAATTCCATTTGGCTCGTTGATACTTGGCAAAACCATTGTTTTTAATAGCGATCCATTTTGATCAAACTTATAAACAGCAAGACCTGGACCATCGTGTGCCCAAAAGCCATTTATAACCCCATTCTCATCAGTAACAATTTTTATTGACCAAAGAAGTTTATACAACTCATCAATTACTATCGTGTCTTCAACTTTTAGAACAAAGTCTCCATTTTCTACAGGGTTAATGACTTCAACCAAATTAGAATTCGAACTATTTATGCCACAGGAATTCAGCATTAGAGCAACAAAAATCAACCCGTATATTCTTCTCATCATTATGTAAAATCAAGTTGACCCTAGATGAGGGTCAACTGTGTAAAGTATGTGATTAATAACGCTATTATCATTTGTCTGGTGGAGTACAACTCACTGCTGTACATGCCCCATCAGGGTCACAAGTTGTGCAATCGTGTTGTGGTATACCGTTAACATAAGTGATAACCCATTTTGCTTTTACATCTCCGCTTCCACCTGCGTAAGCATAAGATTGATTACTTAAGAAAAGTAACACTAGCAAACAGAATAAACTGCAGATAGCATGTATTTTAAAATTTATTTTTCTCATGGCTTTAAATTTTACGTTAATATTTGTTTTCTATTGCTCTGGAGGCGTGCAGCTCGTCACAGTACATGTCCCATCAGGGTCACAAGTTGTGCAATCCAAATGCGGGATATTATTCGCGTCATATGTAATAACAGCCTTGGCCTTGGCATTTCCAGCACGAGCAACTGCATCATTACTGATCCCAAAAAACAGCAACAACAGAAAACTTGCTATTAGCAATAAACTAAATTTCTTTATTTTTTCTCTAATCATGATTTCAAACTTAAGTTTTCGCGCCTACTCTGGATATTGGGTTTTCGGCATCGCCCTTTTGTCAAGCAAAAAAGCGGTAAAACAGGTTGTGCACCAC